>Ga0209647_1000359_pt1 | contig 42732 bp, 45 predicted proteins | sample GraSoi_2013_60cm_FD_185827 | JGI IMG/M metagenome (GOLD analysis project Ga0209647, IMG submission 185827) | Grasslands soil microbial communities from the Angelo Coastal Reserve, California, USA - Sample 9_17_2013_60cm (SPAdes) (version 2) | ecosystem: Environmental > Terrestrial > Soil >...
CCGGACGCAGCGCGGTCCAATGCCACGCCTTCCCCTGCTGTCGCTCCCGGAGAAAGTCCTCCTGATCATAATAGAAGTTCGGTGGCATGAGCCGCGGGTCATCTTCGCGGGCGGGTGTCTTAAAGGGGCCCAGATCCGCGCCATAGGCTTTTCCGCCTTGGTAGAACGCGACGTGTCGCAGCGAGGGAGAAGTCTTTTCAACGACATCGAGCAGGTTCTTCAGGATAGCCACATTGACGGCAGCGGATTATTTTCGCTATCAACAAACTCTACCGTGACAAAGAGCAGGTCCTTGCTGCCGACGTTCTCCAGATCGTGGGTCATGCCCTCTCCTTTGGGGTACCGGAGATTCTTCGTATCGCCGGGGTAGTACTCAATTTCCTTCGTACTTCCATCAGCCGTACGCGAATGCGCAATTCCCGCGGTGAGCACGGTCCAAAAGTAGTTTAAGACGTGTCGATGAAATGAAAGTCGCTGACCCGGTTTGAGCCGAATCTCCCAGATCCGCGCTACGTCAGATTTAGAGAGCAAGCGAGTACCGACCTGCCCGTTAGTATTCGCAGTCTTAAGTTCTTGCAAAAGTTCAGGAGACCAATTTTGGAACATTGTCCCGATTACTTTGGTCCGCTGGGCTAGATTATTCATTGAAATGGCTAGTTGGTTTAACTGCGGACTTTCCGTGTGTTTTTGAGTCGTAATCACTTCGAGATGGCGCTGGACTCGTCTTCGCGTGTGCAGGCTCAAGGGGGGCTAAGCTTCGATGACCTCGCCGCTTTTTTCTCCTTCGATGCTCTTGATATAGACCTTCGTCACCTCGGCCGCGGGTTTGCCAAGGCTCGGGTCCATGTTTAACGCTCTCAGAGTTTCCGTTACCCGGGGTGGGGAGACGACGTTAACACGAATGCCCCGCGGAGCTTCGAGCGCCGCGGCACACGCGAAACCCTCCAATCCAGCGTTCACCAGGCTGACGACGGCGCTACCTACCATCGGTTGGTGCGCGAGGATACCGCTGGTAAGGGTGATCGAACCTTTATCATTGAGATATTCCAGGCCGATCCTGGCGAGATTGACCTGGCCCATCAACTTGTTGGCGAGACTGAAGCGGAAATCTTCGTCAGTTAGTTTTCCTAACGGCGCGAATCTCGCCGCACCGGCAGTACTGACAATACCATCCACTTTTCCGATGGCGTGGAAGACATTTCTTATGGAGTCGGCGTGGGCGAGGTCGGCTTTGAACTGGCCCTGACGATTGCCGACCTTGAAAACTTCATATACGGGCAAAAGCTCGGCGACGACAGCTTTACCTATCGTGCCGGTGGCGCCGAAGATGACGATCTTTTTATAATCTCGAACGGGTGCGTTACAGGTCATGATGCTATAGTATATAGAGAGTCTTACTTGTCAAACTTTTCGATAACCGGCGCTGAACATGGTTCTCGATCTCCTGAGAAACGCCGTCGTACGAAGACTCCCATCGCCCGACCACGCAAACGTTTTTCGTCTGTGCGTGCGCTATTCTCGCTTTAAGTATTCCATAGAATATCTTGTCGGAAAGTATGCTCGTCCAAAGACGATCTCGCAAAGACCAAGTTAAACAGCAGATTCTGAACGGTCGGTATACGCCCGGTCAGCGGTTACGAGAAGTCGCCAGTGACGAGGATGAGGCAATATCTAGATCTGGTCTCCAGTCTGACCTCAACCAGCGAATCATGACCACACCAATAATAAAACTTTGTCCAAAATTGATTATCGCTAATCCCGAACGCATCGACATAAGGCTGCCTATGATCGCCAGGGTTGCCGATCGGACGTCTAATCCGCACCCTCGGTTCCCTTGATAAACGCGGCAACGTCCGAGTGGAACTGTTTCAAGGCATCGTCGTGTACATATATCATGTGCCCACTCGCGTAGTAGTGGTAACTGATATTGGATTGAAGATTTTTCGGGAGCGGCAGATGTTGCATCTCGTATATTCCCTCAAAGAAAGGCGTGACCAGGTCGTAGCAGCCTCCCGCAAGCATGACCTTCATGTTAGGATTTAGCTTCATTGCATATGCCAAGTCCGGCATCACGTTGGTTGCCAGCCCGGGGTACTCTCCTGCCGGCGGCCCACCCCGGGGCTGCCGGGTCAGCCACTTGACGAAAGCCATTGCGTAATGACCCGGTACAATTGCGCGTTCTTGGCGCCAATTCCGATGGCCCGCCTTTGCCGGAATTATTGTCACCCTTGATATTGGTACATTAAGTAGGTTGAAAGGAGAGGAAGGTCTGCAATTCACTGCCGTTGCAAAACATAAGGGTTTACAACTCGTACTATCAATTGGCAATGTACTGCGTCCAGAGCAGATCGGGCCTGTACCGAACAATGCAATCGTCGTTAAGAATGCGCCTCAGTTGGAACTGCTGAAAAAGGCATCGGTGTGCATCACCCATGCGGGATTCAACACCCTGCTTGAAGCCCTGACTCAAGGAGTTCCGCAAATCGCCATTCCGGTAACCAACGATCAGCTAGGCGTCGCTGCAAGAATCGCTGACAAAAAGACCGGCCAAACAACCTCTTTAGACGGTTTAGACGCGTCGAATTTGTCGCTGCTTCTCCATGAGGTGCTTAACAAGCCTATCTATCGCGATAATTCGCGCTCGATCCAGAAGGCTATCGGCAAGAAGAATGGGCTTTCCGTAGCTGCGGAGCTGCTGGAGCAAGCCTTTGGACTCACTCACAACCCCAGCTCTGAGGCCGATTCTAACGCATAATCCAGAGGGTCTCTTCAGCCACGCGAATTGGCAGGGAAGGATTTACCCGGGCAGTGCAGACAACTTTACGGATGTTATCAACATTTGGTTAGTCCGCTACTGTCTCTGAGCACTTCTTTGTCTCGAGGGTAGATTAAGCTATAATATATCGGGACGACGATTACCGCAACTGAGACAGAGATTGAGCTAACTGCGAAAGCATACAATTACGTGTGTCAGCTGCTCAGATCACATCATAATTGTTTCGCTCAGCCAATTTGGTGACGATCAGTAAGAATTTCGAGGAATGGCGCCAGGTCCTTCGATCTGAGGATAGTCTCTCGGCGGTTGCTTTGATTGGGAAGCAACCGCCGGCGAGTTGAACAGAAGACGAGGAAAGTGGTACACGAGTACTACGGAACCGTTTCGCCACCTCGCAGAGATATTAGACGATTTGAAGATAATGTTTCAGTTGCCTGAAGATCGAAATTACCTGCTTTCGTTGCGAAAAGGCAATAGCTGGATTTTCGCAATAGATGAGGTTCGTGGATGAAGGACTCGGTTTGATCCGGCATCGCCACAAATTGGCTCCAACAACTGAAGCCCTTTGGCGTGACGTTCGGCTCCGAAGCGACGGACTTCCCGCTCAAAGCATGTCGATCTACCAAGCAAAGCAACTGGCTAAAGAGACTCGCTACTCTTTGAGAGTCAATATTTTGCCCTAATCACCTTTCGGTACCGCCAAAAGGAAAACACGCAAAGACCGAAGGTCAGGAATAGCCAGAGCGGGAGGAGACGAAATCCCTGCGAGAGAGCGTAATCGGGTCGGGTTCCATCCTGAAATGCCTTAAGGATCACCGCGAAGAGAAGGCCGACGAAGCCGTAGCCAAGATTGAAAGCCACTCCTTTGAAGGAAAGTACCGTGGCACGATGGTGCGAGTTCACCAACGCATTGAGGTAATAGGAGACCATAAATCCAAGAGCCGTCGTCGCAGCGGCGAGAGGCACCACAAAGATCACTCCCCAGAGGGGCCACTGACATGCTGTTGCCGTTAAGGCACTCAAGATCAGCACCGCAATGAGGCCGTAGTTTTCCGCCAGCGACCGGGTACGAACCATCCACCGGGCCACGGGAGAAACAACAAGCCCAAGTCCGCTTAAGCCGGCGCCGATTAGGCCGTAACTGGCTTCCGGTAGGGAGATGAGGCGGAAATAGGAACTTGAAAAAGTCAGAAGAAGCCGAACGACACTGTCCAACAATAGTCCTCCGATTAGAACGAACAGCACCGGCGGTGTCTCGGCGATCCATTTTCCTGCTGAAAAAAGGAGATTCCAGGCGTTCAAGGTCGTTTCGGGCTTCCCCGGTGCCACGGATGCCCTATGGGATTTCTTAAGGATCGGTTCTTGAAAGCCCAAGACTGTCGTCAATGCCAAGAGCGACGTCACCAGATTCAGCCAAATGGGAAAGCGGAGCGTTATCGACTGCTCCAGATGAAGCCGAAGCCCGATCATGCCGACGAGATGATTCATGAAAACAGGATCGTAAGATGCACCGCCGATTAGCATGGCAATGACCATACCCACCGACTGCCAGCGCGTAACCTGGTCGAGTACCAGTGGCCACTCATCAGAACGATCGCGTTCAGCCAGCGAGTCAAAAACGAGCGCCTCATCGGCTCCGCTCGCCATTCCCTCGGCCACACCGCTGAGAACGCGATTCCCTAGACAAAAAAGAAACAGCATTACGCCTCCATTTCGGGGTGCCAGAATCAGGAGGGCCATTTCACCCACCATGAACGCGGCGGAGGCTAACACCAGAGGCTTACGGCCGAAGCGATCGGCCAAAACACCGGCGGGAACGTCGGTGATAACGATGGCTACCGCCCAAGCAAAATTAAGCAGCGTATATTCGGTCGCACTCAGACCTAGGTCGAGGAATAGAACGGCAAGAACGGGATAATAAAACCGCGAATTGAACAAAACTCGAAAGAGGACGAATCGTCGCCAGTTGCGGTCGGCGCTGGTTGAAGAAGCGGGCATCTGAAGCTCTCGGGACCTGACAAAAATGTTCCTGAGAATCGTGAAAGCTTCTCGGGGGCTTAATTCCCGGGCGTCATCTCGCCGAGCTTAGCCTTTCGCCAGAAAATCCTCATTTATTCCTTAGTTCGGAACATATGAACTCAGGTTCCGAAACTACGAACTATTGAACAAGATGTCAAGTGGCCTATATTGGGAATGTATGAAGCCTCTTTTTCACCCATCAATCGAGGACGTTACGGTCGAAGGTATCCTCCATGCACTGTCTGATCCGGTGCGTGTGGCGATCTATTCGGATATAGTCGGGTCGGACTGTTCGTACAACTGCTCGAACTTTTTAAAGGTCAGCGAGAAGGACATCCCAAAGTCAACGCTCTCACAACATTTTAAGGCTCTAAGAGAAGCAGGCTTGATTCGGAGCGAACGACGGGGCGTAGAAATGTACAACAGCTCGCGCTGCTCGGAGGTCGAAAAACGCTTTCCCGGGCTAATTGTGGCCATCGTCAACGCTCACAAAGTTCAGTTGGAGACCGAACGGAGGGCCAGCAAAACAAAAAAAAGATCAACATTGGCGGGGAAGGTTTGAGCACTACGGATAAATTCGGATTTCGGACACTTCCGATTATGGCTGATCAGAAAATCCTGGGCGACGTTCGCTCCAGCTGGAAGAGATAGTTCGGGCATGGTCAGTTCAGTCGAACGCCGCCGTCGATGATCAGCTCCGTGCCAGTAATGTTGCTCGAATCCTCCGACAGCAGGAATCTTGCTGCCCGGGCCACTTCGTCGGATGTGCCCCACCGTTTCAAGAGCGACCTGGCGGCAAACGATGCTTCAAACTCTTTCAGCTGGTCAGCGGAAAGTCCGACTTTCTTTAATATCGGCGTGTCAATCGGTCCAGGGCTTAAGACATTCACCCGCACGCCGCGCGGGGCTAACTCGACCGCTAAACTCTTACCGAGGGAAATGACCGCAGCCTTGGTCGCCGAATAGATCGACCCGCCGGCCACTGCAATAGAACCAGCGATGGAGGACGTGCATACGACCGAGCTCGGATTGCCGAACAAAGGCAGCAGCGATTGAAGCTGGAAATAGAGACCTCGCACGTTCACATTGAACATGTCGTCATAGTTCTTGGGCGTTGCTGCGTCGAACGGTCCGAAGGTCGCTATACCCGCATTCAAGAAAGCTCCGTCGAGATGATCCGCAAAGGTTTTGATTTCGTCACCCAGCGCCTGGGCGGCAGCCAGATCACCGGAATCCGAAGGAAGGACGACCACGCCGCTGAGAGTCTTTTTAGCGGAAGCAAGAGTTTCGGGATTGCGTCCGGTGACGATGACCTTTGCGCCCTGGGCGCTTAAGAGTTGGGCTGTGGCCAGGCCGATCCCGGTAGTCCCGCCAGTGATAAGAATGGTTTTGGTGTTCATGGAGTATAGATCGTGAGTTCCGTACTTACGAACTACTGGACTAATTGTCAAGTCCGTGTCATAAATGGTTTGTGAGGTCGCTCTTCCATCCCGCTTCCGCGACATTACGGTCGAGGGCCTCCTCTATGCCTTGTCCGATCCCGTGCGCGCCCAAATCTACGCGGAAATCGCCACATCGGAATGCCCCTTGAATTGCTCGAACTTCCGCAAAGTCGACAACCGCACGTTGCCCAAGGCGACCCTCTCCCAGCATTTCGAAATCCTGCGCGAAGCCGGCCTGATCCACAGCGAACGCAAGGGCGTCGAAATGCACAACACGACCCGTTGCGCGGAACTCAGGGAACGCTTCGGCGACATGCTCGCCGGTCTCTTTGTGATTGCATTCATGCGGCCTCTGCAAAGGTCTTGTAGTCGGCAGCGCGCATTCTCGTTAGGGGCGCCATGATGATTCGATTTGGAATCTGGATCGCCCCGAGTCGTAGTGGAGTGAAGAGTGAATCTTTGGAGCCAAATCCAATAATTCGCTCATAGGGTTTCACGGGTACCGGTTAAGGAAGCTTTGGAAATAATGTCGATCAGTCGGTGGATCCTCACCGCATCGGCAAAATTGGGAGCATGATGCGTTCCCGCCTCGCGGTCGTTCGCGTAGGCCGCATACAGGTGGGCCAAATCGAGCACGCTGGCATCCAATGTTGAGGCAGGAAGCGAGGAATAACCAGGCGGGATAGGAAGGATGTGAAGCGATTCTCCATTGGCTTGCGAACCTTCCACCACATTGTCTTTCGCGTTCTGGAAGGATAAAACGTTGGAGACCTTTAAATCTCCTTTCATTCCGGTGATGTCGATTTGGAGCCCTGAGTTATTTCGTTTCCCGCCCTCGATCTGAATCGTGAACACACCGCCATTTGCCAAGGTTCCAATTACCAACACTTGGTCCGGAGCCGTCCACGAATTAAGGCTTGTGGGCGAGGGGAGTTGTTAGCGGTCTTTTGGATCCTCCTTTCTCGCCAACTGCCGCCAGGGCGGTGGATCTCTTCTCTTTCCGATATGGTGGGAAAATACGAAAAGGAAAAGCGCGCCTCCATGCGAGATCGCCGAATAAATTCCGAATGATCCCCTCGCCCTGAATGTCTGCGCGGTGCGACAGATCGGACGTTCACTCCGAGGCAGCCTGCAAAAGCATCTGAAGAAAGTTCTGCATTTCTACCCGAAAATCGAGGTTGAGATGCGCAAATTGGGGCTCTTCCAACATTTTTTTCGAAGCTGGAGTTGGGTGGCAGAAAGGCCAGAGTCCCGGCACGTGGAAAAATAGGTGTAAGGTTAGAGGCAAAATTCTTTCGAACTTCATGGCGGGAATGGCTGAAGCTAAAGCCCGGGCGAGGCGCTTCCTGCGTTCCAGAAAAACTGACCGGAAATCTACGACCAGCGCTGGTGTCAGTCTTTTCTCCAGCACCGAATTCACCACGGTAGCCAACTCCCCGTACTCCTCCGACTCCAAGTACGCGTCGGTAATAATGGCGGCCGCTTTTTCAACGGTTCCCTTTCCTTTGAGCTTCTGGAGAGGCGGGTAGACTCTTTCCTCCCACTCAGATCCCAGTCTCTGCAGCACTCGCAAATAGATATGCTCACGACATTCGAAGTAGCGATAGATGTTCGATTTAGCGGTGCCAACCTTCTTGGCAATATCGTTGAGGCTGACGTTTTCAAGGCCATTTTTCTGAAACAGAACCAGCGCGGCGTGCAAAATAGCGTCCCGCCGTTGTTCGATTTGGTCTGGTTGACGTGCTCGCTGAAAAGGAGGGAGTTTCTTTTTCGACATATTTTAAAACTTCGTGTTTCCGAGGTCCTTGACAAGAGACCGTCGGTCGCTTATTAAAGGACTTGTAGTCTGTTATAATAATCGGAGCGGTTGCAGGCAATCAGAAAAGGCAACCATCCACCGGCAATTCTCTAAGTCACCGAAATTCAATCCAAGCCACTACGCTCCGCTTGGCACATCCGTCGTCATCAAGCCCTGAGCATTTCCTCAACTCTTCATACCTATTTAATTCTGCTCATTAACCAGGACCAAACGTTTTAGAGAACGAGGAGGAAGATGAACTCCTACATTAACTTAATATTGGACGCCGAGGGCGCGAAAGCGCGGCTCCACAGATTGTTTCAGTCAGCTCCTGAACTGGAGAAGAATGATCAATTGTGGTCTCTCTCGGTCGTGCGGAAGAAAGAACAACGACGAAGACGATCGGTGCGCTTAAGAACGTCCGAATCGGTGACTTCGTGTTGCCTTTCAAATTGAAGGGTAAAGCAACGATGCGGGAATGAGACGTTTAAATGGATAGTGAAATCCGTCCCAGTCCATTGCCGTTTGACGCCCTTCACCAGCAGCACGCCCAATCTCTATGCCGACGGCCGCTGGCCCATTTTCAACGCAACCCTCCGGGCCGCGGCCGGTTGGCTGTTTTTCCGCGTTGCTCGCTCTTTACGTATCGATCTAGATATGCTCGTCGCTCGCGCCTTGAGAAACAACTGACCTGCGGCGACGTCATCATTATATGTGAGACGGTACACTAAATTCTAGACTCGAAATGCTCAACTTTAGTTCCTGGGTCCTTCGCTTTTAGCCAGCCTGCCTAGCTCCTCGATCAATACCCGCTGATTCTCGGAATAGTCCACAGGCACGCTCGCCAGGTGCACTCCGCCTGCGTTAAAGGCGGCTTCCAATGCTGGCGCCAATCCGTCAGCTGTCTCGACGCGTGTACCTTTAGCTCCGTACGATTCAGCATACTTAACAAAATCTGGGTTGCCGAAACTTAACCCCCAATCGGCGAAACCGTCCGCTGCTTGTTTCCAGCGGATCATGCCATAGGCGTTGTCCTGGATGATCAGAACTACCAGATTCAAACGAAGTCTAACTGCTGTTTCGATCTCCTGTGAGTTCATCATGAACCCACCATCACCGCACACAGCCAAAACACGCCGTTGCGGAAATAGCATTGCCGCCATCATAGCCGACGGCAATCCTGCCCCCATTGTGGCCAATGCATTGTCGAGGAGTAACGTATTGGCGAAACGCGTGCGATAATTGCGTGCGAACCAAATCTTGTACATCCCGTTGTCTAAACAAACGATTCCGTCGTCCGGCATAACTTGGCGGACGTCATGAACAATCCGCTGCGGGGTCAACGGAAATCTGCTCTCAGTGGCGCGATCGGCTAAGTGCGCCAGGATCTGTTCGCGCAAGGGCAAAAGAGCCGAGGCGTTTTTCAGTTTACCTTCCAATCTATCGGCCAGCTGTCCGAGCGTGTGGGCCACATCGCCGATTACCTCCGCATGCGGGAAAAAAACTTCTTCGACGGTAGCCGGGAGGTAACCGATATGGATCACGGTGGGACCACCTGGGCCCATGAAAAAGGGAGGTTTTTCCACTGTGTCGTGGCCAATCGCGACGATCAGATCGGCTCGGTCAACGGCTTGGTGAACGTAGTCGCGTTCGGAGAGCGCGGCTGTTCCGATGTAGAGATTGGTTCCACCAGCAGCGGCGCCTTTGCCCATTTGGGTTGTGAAGAACGGAATGCGCAACCGACGAACAAAATCTGACAACGCGTCTGTGAGTCGCGGACGGCTTGCCGCCGCGCCCAGCATGATTAGGGGCCGGTCAGCATCAAGAATCAGCCCTGCAGCCCGATCCAATGCCACCGGGTTTGCTGCCGGCAGTTCGATTGGATGCGGTGGAATACATGGCAAATCAGGTGCTTGTTCGCCCGCGATATCCTCCGGCAACTCCAAATGGATCGGGCCGGGACGTTCCTGCTGCGCGACTCGGAACGCTTCACGAACAATTGCGGGGATAGTAGCGGTGCTCACGATCTGACGCGCCATTTTGGTCAACGGCGTCATGCTTGAAACTACATCGACGATCTGAAAGCGACCTTGCTTTTGACGCAAAATACCTTTCTGACCGCTGATGAGCACCAGCGGCATAGCTCCAAGCAACGCGTATGCAGCGCCGGTAGAGAAGTTCAACGCTCCTGGTCCCAAAGTGCTTAGACACACACCTGCTTTCCCGGTAAACCGTCCATAGGTCGCTGCCATAAACGCGGCAGCCTGTTCATGGCGCGTGATGATAAGCTCGATCTTGGAATTCCGGAGCGACTCGAGAACGTCCAGGTTTTCTTCGCCTGGAACCGCAAAGATTCGTTCGACTCCTTCATTCTCAAGCGCTGCTACAAGCAGGTCAGACCCTTTTTTGTTGATAGAAGAACCTCCGCGTTACTAACATTTATACGGGCTAGCAGTGAAGTCGTCGGCTTCAGCAGAAGAGCTCACGAGATTGTCTCTTCACGGATAGGGAAGGTAAACTGAAAGAGGGCGCCCCAGGGGGCATTTGCCTTCGCCCACAGCCGTCCTCCATGTGTTTCGATAATCGAACGGCTGATCGTCAACCCCATGCCCAGGCCCTGAGGTTTAGTCGTGTAAAAAGCGTCGAAAAGACGATTAAGACGCTGCGGATCCAGCCCTGGGCCCGAATCCCGCACAGTAATCAACACGTGGGTCCATTCAGGCTCGGCCAAAGCTCTATCCTCATACCTTTCTTCCTTTGATTCGCCTTGGATTTCAGTAACTCTCTCCGAACTTACCCACAGCTCTCGCGGACCCTCGTCGACTGCACTCATGGCTTCGATGGCGTTCATGAGCAGATTGAGAATGACTTGTTGCAATTGGATCTTATCTCCCAATATCAAGGGTAAATCATTTGCCAGCTTAGTCTGAAGTAACACGTGATTCCGTTGCACTTCGCTGCGCGTCATAGCAATGACTTCGCCTATGGTCTCGTTGAGGTCGAGCCAGTCCTTCTTTGGCGGCGCCTTCTTGGCCAGAGCGCGAATCCGGCCGATGATTTCGCCGGCTCGATTTCCATCGCGGACTATGCGGCGAATCGCTTCGCGGGTTTCGGCGAGGTTGGGCGAATCCCCAGACAGCCAGCGCAGGCCGGCGTTGGCATTAGTCACCACTGCGGCTAGCGGTTGATTGATTTCATGAGCGATCGATGCGGTCATCTCCCCCAGCGTCGTCACGCGCGCCACGTGTGCCAGCTCCGTCTGCGCCTTGCTCGCGGCTTCCTCAGCCTGTTTTCGCGCGGTGATATCCATTACTGTCCCCACAAACTCACGATTTTCAGCATCGAGGCAAACGGCCTCTAACACGACATGAACATGTTTGATCGATCCGTCTGGCATTAGCAAACGATGTTCAAAATCCATGTTTATTCCCTCTCGTGCTGCCCGGCTGACCATGTGTTCGACCAGCTGAATGTCTTCCGGATGCACTCTCTTAAAGACCAGCTCTACGGAAGGACGCATTGTCCGGTCATATCCCATGACGCGAAACGCCTCGTCCGACCAAATGAGCTCACCACTAGAGACTTTCCACCAAAAACTCCCCGTTCGACTAAATCTTTGTGCTTGGGTTAAATAAGCCTCGCTGCGCCGCAATGCTTCCTCGCCGCGCTTTCGTTCGCTTAAATCAAGCACAAAAGCGACACCCTCATTTTTGCTTCCTTCAAAGATTGCAGCGCCAATTAACACAGGCACACGATTGCCGTCCTTCCGAAAGTACTCCTTCTCGAATGGCTGGAGGATTCCAGTCGCTTCAAGTTCCGCGATCGCCCGTTCATCGCGGTCATGCCAGTCCGCTGGTGTCAGGTCCGTCCAGCGCACGCGACCCGATATGAGATCTTCGTGGCTGTATCCTACCATCTGGAGAAACGCTTCATCGGCGGCGATAATTGCACCTTCGAGATTCCAGATGAAGATCCCGACAATGTTGGCATCGACGAGGCGCCGGATCTTCGCTTCCCGTTCCTCGAGGTCGCGGTAAAGACGGGTATTCTCCAGCGAGATCGCCGCCTGCGACGCCAGCAGCTTTAGCACCGCGATCCGCGTGGGAGTGAAAACGTGGGGGGCCAGATTATTTTCGAGGTAGAGCACGCCGATCAATTTGGCCTGGTTAATCAACGGTAAACAGAGAATGGAACGGGCGTGCTGCTGACGGATGTAGGTATCCGCCGAGAACGGATGCTGGGCTGAAGCATCATCGAGAATCACACTCTCCTGGGTGCGCACAACATAGTGGACGATCGACTCTGGCACCGCAGCCTGAGCGACGGACGCTTCTCCCAAACGCACGATGATAGTCTCGCCACTGGTGGTGGCTTCCGCCTCGATCCGCTGCTCAACACCTCGCGGAAGAAGCAACAGACCTCGCTCAGCACCCGCGTGCTCAACCGCTGTACGCATGAGAGTATCGATCAGTTTCTCCAAGACAATCTCGCCGGACACTGCTTGGGAGACTTTGATAACTGTAGCCAGATCCAGGTGTTCAACCGGCGTCCCAATTGTGCTCGTCGGACCGGGTATTGACTCCTCTTCCCTGAGCTGCGGATATAACTCGTCGAGTTGCCGCACCTTGCCAGCGGCTCCCCAACGGAGGTAGCAGTACCGAGCTTTCCGCAAGTACGCGTGCGCAACCATATCAAAACCACGTGCCGCGTAGAAGCGCGCAGCCAGCTCGCTGGCAAGCGCCTCATTGTGGACAAAGCCAATAGCGTGTGAGGAACGGATGGCCTGTTCGTAAAGATTTTCGGCCTTCAAGGGTTGGCCTTGGACCCGCTCGATCTCTGCGGCCACGAGAGCGGCACGGTTCTCGAAATTCTCAGGGCAGTTCTCTGCCCATATTTCGAATTGTCTATGATGTGCGGCCAGAGCTTCAAGATGCTGCCGCTGCCGGTCGGGAAACGCGAAATCCGGGGACGCCGCATGAGAAAGCGCACTATAGAAGTGATACTCGGCCGTTTCGAAAATTGATGGTGATGTCCAGAGGAGCTGCTGTGCTTTTGCAGATGCATCGAGGGCCGCATCATAGTCCCCCGCAAAAAAGCGTGCTTGCAGCTTTCTGATCCAGTACCAGCACTGGGGCAGCGTGGCTGCCGGAACGCTCGCAAAATGGCGCTCGACACCGGCCTCGCCATCGAAGGAGCCAAATTTTTTGGTCAAACCTCTCAGGGTCCGGATTAGCGCGACTTGGGCACCGATGACGTCAACGAAATAGGCGAATCGAGCCCTTCCGGCAAATTCAAGGCCATCCTCGGCTACGCGTTGTGCCTCGACCAGGGGATCTCCGGTCGCAAGAAAGTTCGTGTTGAGGTGGTCGAAGGTGGACCCCACAGCGAAAAGGTCGCCGACCTTATACGCTGCATCGAACGCACGCCGCGTGAACTCCCGACTGGCTCGGAGATGTTTCGTCCATGGCATGACGAATTGCCCAAACCACATATAGGTTCTGGCCTGGAAACGCTGCAAGCCGCCTTTTTCGACCAGTTCGTAACCGAGCCGACCGAAACGAAATCCGGCCTTGTAGTTGCCGAAGTGCGGTCCAGATATCGCACCCTGCCACACATAAGCGACGCACGAACCGTCGCTGTGTCCCTGCTCGAGGCTTAGATTTACCGCCCTGCAGACAGTCAGCGAAAGAAGGCTCGGATCCGTAAACATCGCGGGCGGCAAGAGTTTGATCAAAACATCCATCGTCCCAAGGGAGGTCGGATCGCACATCAATGGCAATTCAATGAGTTCCTCTATCGAGCGCGCGCCAAGCTGCACCCAAATTTGCTGGTACTCTTGCCGTGCCTCCTCTTCTGTCGGATGGGGCGACCAGACGACGCCTAGATACCGAAGGTATTCGAGGGAGACGGCGACCGCTCGCTTGCTCTGATTTAGGCTCGTGTACAAATCGATGAGCAAGCATGTGACAGTCGCGAGATCGACGGCGTTTAAGGCACGGGATGAAAGCGCGGTCAAACGCTCCTCTGCAGCCGCCGTTTGGCCAGTCAGGAATTCGCATTCTGCTCGGTGCAATTCCAGCGGGAAGATGAGGTGATACCTGCTATCCCAACAGTCGTCAGACAACAGTGCGGATCCGGCAGCAAGGTAGTTCAGCGCTGAAACATAAGCGGTAGAAGCTTTGGCTCGCTTACCCGCGATGAGGTTGAGCTCGGCGAGTCGCTCGCGCTCGTCTTGCGAGGTGATCAAGGCCGCACCGCGGTCTAGCTGGTTGACGATTTCGAAAATGCCTTCTTCTCTCTTTTCTGGAGTAAAGTGTGCCCACAGCAGTCTTCCTATTCGCAGATGAGCCTCGACACGCGATTGTTCTTGGATTTGTGAATAAGCTGCTTCCTGGATGCGATCGTGAAGAAACTTATAGGCACCGTCCTGATAGGCGATGAACTCCAGACGGACAGCTTCCCACAGATCGGAGTGGACCTGCTCCTCCGATGTTCCATGGACGATAGAAATCGTGGTGATCTCGGCGCTGTTTCCCAGGCAGGCAAGCTCCTGCACTGCTTTCTGCGTCTGGATTGGCAGACGGTTCAACTTTCCGACCATGAGCTCCACCACATTATCAGTGTAACCCTTGGTATGGATGCGATTCAGATCCCAAAACCATCGCGCACCGTTGTGATCGAAGGTGAGTAGCTGTTCCTCGGCGAGTGCATAAATAAACTGGATAACGAAGAATGGGTTACCAGCAGTCTTTTCGTGAACCAGATGGGCCAGCGCGATAGCGCGTTCCGGTTCGCAGTGAAGCGAATCCGCAACTAACTGTCCCAAATCTTCGCAGGCCAATGGCGCCAGGACGATCTCGTGCACTAGCGCTACAGTTAGCCGAATCGCCTCCAGCCTGCGCCATAGCGGGTGGGTAGAATCGACTTCATTGTCTCTATATGCACCGATTAACATTAAATTGTGCACATCGGGCTGGGTCAATAAATCCTCCAGGAAATCCAGTGTCGCCGCATCGAGCCATTGCAGGTCATCGAGGAACAGGGCTAAGGGATGTTCCGGCCGCGCGAAAACTCCAATAAATCGGCGGAACACCAGCTGGAAACGGCCTTGCGCGTCCTGTGGTGGAAGATCAGGCACGGGAGGTTGTTCTCCTATAATGAGCTTCAATTCAGGAACCAGATCCACCATAAGCTTTGCATTCGGCTCTAGCGCTCCGCAAAAAGCGTCGCGCCAGATTTGCAGCTCAGATTCGCTCTTACTCAGAAGCGGACGGATAAGGCCGTTAAAGGCTTGAGCTAGAGTAGCGTAGGGAACGTCGCGCTTATACTGGTCGAACTTGCCGGATGCAAAAAGGCCACGGGGCGGGACAAGCACCTTGTGGAGTTCATTGACGACAGAGGACTTGCCGATTCCAGAATATCCGGACACCAGCACCAGATTCGGTTCACCGGTGGTGACGACCTGATCAAAGGCATCCAGAAGTGTTTTGATTTCTCGATCACGCCCGTACAATTTTTCAGGCAGATGGAGCCGATCTGAAATGTCGTGCGTGCCGAGGGAGAAAGAGCTAATGCATTTGTGAGATTCCCACTCAGTCAGGCATTTTCTCAGGTCTGTCACCAAACCGGCCGCCGTCTGGTAGCGGTCCTCGGCCGTTTTCGAGAGGAGTTTCAAAATGATGGCTGAGACGATCTCGGGCACATCCTTCCGCCACTCGCCAAGCGGAACTGGATGTCGCGCGATATGGCAGTGAACCCATTCCATCGGATCGGAAGCGATGAAGGGAAGACTCCCAGTCAGCATTTGGTAAAGCGTGACGCCGAGTGAGTAGAGATCGCTGCGGGAATCGATGGAACGATTCATTCGTCCGGTCTGCTCGGGTGCCATGTAGGGGAGTGTCCCGGCGATAAATTCCGGAGGTTCAGGAGCCTGGCGCTCGCGTCGAAGCCGCGAAGCGATAAGGAAGCCTCTCAACCAGCACTGGCAGGTGACGGGGTTGACCAGAATATTGGCCGGCTTGATGTCCTTGTGAATAATGCCGCGCTGATGCAAGTGACCAATCGCCGTCGAAAGGCCGATAGCCAGCCCCAACCAAAACGTTAAGTCCAATGGCTGACCGGGCAATTGATCCAGAGGCACACCGCCGGGATCCTCCAATATAAGTACCGAACGGTCCCAGTGGCGAGCAATTCCGATTGGTCGGGCAGCCCACGTCGGGTCAAGCTCTTCTCTCAGAGAATATGCGTGCTCCAGCCATTTCAGAATTTCCGGTGCGGGGTACTCTGCCACCGGCGAAAGCACAAGAACCTGAGATCCGCCGTCCTTACTCCGCCCGCGATAAAGGATAAAGTCTTCATCCTTCCGCAGCGCCTCGAAGACATATCTGGATAGCTCAATCACGGGGGGTCTCCAGCGACCTACAATCTAGACAATTCGTTTCGTGATCGGCCAGCAGAAGGCCGAATGAGGCTCTTGAGTGACTCGAGCGCAGGCACCTGCATATTGTCGACAAAAACCATCGCGTCTGTTTCCCTCATCACATGCTCTGATCACGAATCGGCAATGTAAACTGAAAGGCGGCACCGCGGGGCGGATTTACTTTCGCCCACAGCCGCCCTCCATGTGCCTCGATAATAGAACGGCTGATCGTCAAGCCCATGCCCAGGCCCTGAGGTTTAGTGGTATAAAAGGCATCGAAAAGACGATTAAGACGCTGCGGATCCAGGCCCGGGCCCGAATCCCGCACGGTAATCAATACGTGGGTCCATTCAGCGTCGGTCAAAGCTCCATCCTCATATCTTTCTTCCTTTGATTCGCCGGGGATCTCAGTAGCTTCCTCCGAACTTACCCACAGCTCGCGCGGACCGTCGCCAACTCCACTCATGGCTTCGATAGCGTTCATGAGCAGATTGAGAATGACTTGTTGCAATTGGATTCTGTCTCCCAATATGAGTGGTAAATCATTTGCGAGCTTCGTCTGAAGCAACACGCGATTCCGCTGCACTTCGCTGTGCGCCATAGCGATGACCTCACCTATTGTCTCGTTGAGGTCGAACCAGTCTTTCTTCGGCGGCGCCTTCTTGGCCAGAGCGCGAATCCGGCCGATGATTTCGCCGGCTCGATTTCCATCACGAATAATGCGGCGAATCGCCTCGCGGGCTTCGGTGAGGTTAGGCAAATCCCCGCCCAACCAACGCAGGCTGGCGTTGGCATTAGTCACTACGGCTGCTAGCGGCTGATTAACTTCATGAGCGATCGAGGCGGTCAACTCTCCCAGCGTCGTCACGCGCGCCACGTGTGCCAACTCCGTCTGCGCTTTCTGCAACGCTTCTTCGGCGCGTTTTTGTTCGCTTAAGTCGAGTACGAAAGCGACACCCTCGTTCCCACTTCCTTCAAAGATCGTGCTGCCGACCATCACAGGCACGCGGCTGCCGTCTTTCCGGAGGTACTCCTTCTCGTACGGTTGGACGGTCCCAGTCGCCTTTACCTCTGCCACAGCCCGTTCGGTCCGGTCACGCCATTCCGCCGGCGTCAGGTCCGTCCAGTGCACGCGACCCGAGATGAGATCTTCACGGCTGTATTGCACCATATGGAGAAACGCTTCATTGGCCTCAATAATCTCACCTTCGAGATTACAGATGAAGATCCCGACAATGTTGGCGTCGAACAGGCGCCCGATCCTCGCTTCGCGTTCTTCGAGGTCGCGGTAAAGCCGGGTGTTCTCCAGAGAGACCGCCGCCTGCGACGCAAGCAGTTTCAGCACCGCGATCCGCGTCGGAGTGAAAACGTTCGGGGTCAAATTATTTTCGAGGTACAGCAGGCCGATAAGTTTGGCTTGTTTAATCAACGGCAAGCAGAGAATTGAACGGGCGTGCTGCTGACGGATGTAGGCATCTGCAGAAAACGGGTGCTGGGCAGAGGCATCGTCGAGAATCACACTTTCCTGGGTGCGCACGACATAATGGATGATCGACTCTGGCACTACGGCCTCGGCCACGGACGCTTCTTTCAGATGTATGATGATAGTCTCGCCGCTAGTAGTAGCTTCCGCCTCGATCCACTGCTCCACACCCCGGGGAAGAATCAACAAGCCGCGCTCAGCACCGGCGTGCTCAATCGCTGTGCGCATGAGCGTGTCGACCAATTTCTCCAAGACGATCTCGCCCGACACTGCTTGCGAGACTTTGATAACAGTAGCCAGATCCAGGTGTTCGACCGATGTCCCAATCGTGCTCGTCGGACCTGGTACCGACTCCTCCCTGAGCTGGGGATACAACTCGTCGAGTTGCCGCACCTTACCGGCGGCTCCCCAACGGAGGTACCAGTACCGAGCTTTCCCCAAGTACGCGTCGGCGATCATATCGAAACCACGTGCCGCGTAGAAGCGCGCGGCCAGCTCGCTGGCGAGCGCCTCATTGTGGACAAAGCCATTTGCGTGTGCCGAGCGGATGGCCTGTTCGTAAAGATACTCGGCATCGAGTTCGCGGTGCTCGACACGCGCAATCTCGGCGCCCACCAGGGCGGCCCGATTCTCGAAATTCTCCGGGCAATTCTCCGCCCATACTTCGAGCTGCCGATGATGAGCCGTCAGAGCCTCGAAATGTTGCTTCTTCTGGTCGAGAGATGCGGAATCCCAGGCTGCCGCGTGGGAAAGGGCGCCATAGAAGCGAAACTCTGCGGATTCAAATTGCGATGGTGATGTCCAAAGCACCTGTTGCGCCCTCAATGATGCATGGACAGCGGAAGAGTAGTCCCCGGCAAAGAAGCGGGCTTGCGTCTTTCGAATGCGATACCAGAATTCGGGCAGCGCCAAGACAGGGTTAGTTGTTAGGTGGTGCTCGAATTGAAGCTCATCAAACCCCTCATCGTTGAAGCAGCCAAATTTCGAAGTTAACCCACGGAGCGTCCGGATAAATCCGACCTGCCCGATGATGATGTCGATTATAAGGCCGAACCGCGCTTTCTGGACAAATTCGAGAGCGCTTTCGGCTTCCGAGAGCACCTCGGCCAGAGGATCGCCCACTGTCAAAAAGTTCGAGATCAACTCATCGCGGCAATAAGCCATAAATGTAAGGTCACCCATTCGATTGGCGATATCGAACGCGCGGCGTATCAGATCGCGTCCGGTCCGGGCATGTTTCGCCCATGGCATAACGATGTTCCCGAAAGACATATAGGTTCGGGCCTGATAACGCGTTAAGCCACGGTTTTCGACCAGTTCATAGCCAAGCCGACCGAATCGAAATCCATCCTTGTAGTTCCCGAAGACCGGGCCGGCTACGATGGCAAACCATACATAGGCGAAGCACGACCCGTCGCTGTTGCCATGCTCGAGGCTGAGATTCACCATCCGGCAAATGACGAGTGAAAGCAGATTCTCATCGCAAAACTTTGCCGGCGTCACGACCTCGGCCAGGACGTCCAGAGCGTCAAGGACGTCCGGGTTCGTCATCAAGGGCAAGTCGACTAGGTCCTCGATTTGCCGGTCCCCAAGTTGGGTCCAGATTCGATCATATTCGCGCCGTGCTTGATCGCTGGTCGGATGCGACGACCAGTCAGTGCCGCTGTGTCGCAGGTATGCAAGGCATACCTCCACAGCGCGGTCGCTCCGATCCATAGTCTGGTAGAGCGTGAGGCGCAAACGCGTGACGATAGCAATATGGTGCTCGCCTCTAGCCCGTTGCGACAGCATCGAAAGCCGATTTTCGGCCGACCCTATATTTGCGGTCAGTAGTTCGGATTCGGCTATAAGAATTTCTATGGAGAAGATGAGCTCGTAATTGCTGCCCCAACTCTCTTCCCTCAACAACGCCCGCCCAGCTGCCAGGTATGAAAGGGCCGAGACATAGGCTGTCGACACCTTCGCTCGCCTGCCCGCGATGAGATTTAGCCCGGCGACCCACTCACGCTCCTCCGCTGACCTGATGAGATGAGAGCCGCGATTGAGCTGATTGACGATAGCGAAGATCGCCTCCTCCAGCCGCTCTGGCGGGGTATGCGCTGCTAACAGCCGTCCTATCCGCAGATGGGACTCGGCGCGTAATGATTCGGGAATCAGTGAATAGGCTGCTTCCTGGACTCGGTCGTGGATAAACCGATAGGAATCCTCCAAACGCACAATGAACTCCAGACGCACAGCCTCCCAAAGATCCGAGTGCAACTCCTCCTCCGACGTTCCGTGAACGGCGGTAAGCGCGGCGACCTCGGCACTGTTTCCCAGGCAGGCAAACTCTTGTAGCGCCTTCTGGGTTTCCATGGGCAGGCGATTCAACTTTCCCACCATGAGATCCGCCACGTTATCAGTGTAACCCTTAGCCTGAATGCGAGTCAGGTCCCAGGACCATCTCGCATCGCCATGATCGAAGGCAATTAATGCTTCTTCGGCGAGCGCGGTAATGAACTGAATGGCGAAAAACGGATTGCCCGCAGTCTTTTCGTGAACCAGTTGCGCCAGCGAGCCGGCACGTTCCGGTTCGCAATGAAGAAAATCCGCGATTAACTGCGCCAGATCTTCACCCCTTAAGGGCGCGAGGACGATTTCGTGTACGATCGCTCCAGCTTGACGGATCGCTCCGAGCTTGCGCATCAGCGGATGGGCGGAATTCACTTCGTTGTCTCGGTAGGCGCCGATCAACATCAAGTGCCGCACATCCGGCCGGGTCAACAGATCCTCGAGCAAATCGAGGGTTGCCGCATCCAGCCATTGCAGATCGTCAAGGAACAGGGCAAGCGGATGTTCCCGCCGTGCGAATACACCGATAAATCGCCGGAACACCAGCTGAAAGCGGCCTTGCGCGTCCTGGGGCGAAAGATCAGGGATCGGTGGCTGTTCTCCGATGATGAGCTTTAATTCGGGAACTAGATCCACAATGAGTTGTCCGTTCGGACCTAATGCCTCTTGAAAGGCGTCGTGCCAGTTCCGTAGCTCGGCTTCACTCTTGCCCAGAAGCGGACGGATAAGACTCTGTAGGGCTTGGGCCAAAGTGGCATAAGGGATGTCACGCTTGTATTGGTCGAACTTGCCTGATGCAAAAAGACCGCGGGGCGGAACGAGCGCCTTATGGAGCTCATTGACGACCGAGGACTTGCCAATACCAGAATATCCGGAGACGAGCACCAACTCCGGCGTACCGCTGGCAACGACGCGCTCGAAGGAGGCAAGCAAACCATCGATCTCGCGCGCTCGACCATACAATTTCTCGGGAATCAATAGCCGGTCTGGCGCGTCGCGTTCGCCAAGCGAGAATTCGTCGATACAGTGGTGAGTTTCCCATTCAACAAGGCAGCGCCGCAGATCACTCTCAACACCGGCGGCTGTCTGGTAGCGTTCCTCCGCAGTCTTGGCGAGCAGCTTCATGACGATTGCAGAGACAGAGACCGGTACATTCTTCAACCGCCCTCTGGGTGGTATTGGCTGCCTGGCAATGTGGCAGTGCACCCATTCCATCGGATCGGAAGCCGTAAAGGGAAGACTCCCCGTCAGCATTTCGTAAAGTGTGACGCCGAGCGAGTAGAGGTCGCTCCGGGAATCGATGGAACGATTCATGCGTCCGGTCTGTTCGGGTGCCATGTAGGCGAGCGTCCCGGCGATAAACTCGGGCGGTTCGGGAGACTGGCGCTCGCGTGGAAGCTGCGAAGAAATACCAAAGCCCATTAGCCAGCACTGGCAGGTGGCGGAGTTTACCAGAAAATTGGCCGGCTTGATGTCCTTGTGGATGAGACCGCACTGATGCAAGTGACCAATCGCAGTCGAAAGGCTAATGGCCAGACGCAGCGCAAAAGCTATGTCCAATGGGCGACCGAGCAATTGATCGAGAGGCACACCGCCGGGATCCTCCAACACGAGCACCGTCCGGTCCCAATGATGAGCGACTGCAATCGGTCGAGCAGCCCACGCCGGATCCAGCTCTTCTTTAAGAGAATATTCGTGCTCCAACCGTTTCAGGCTTTCCGGCGTGGGTCGCGGCACCGCAGAGGAAAGCACAAGAACCCCAGATGCATTGTCCTTACTCTGCCCGCGGTAAAGGACAAGCTCTTCATCCTTCCGCAGCGTCTCGAAGACATATCGGGATAGCTCAATCACAGGGCGCTCCAGCCTCCCACAATTAACACAATTCTTTTCATGATCAGCCAGTAAAAGGCTGAATGAGGCTCTTGATTGAGTCGAGACGCAAGCTCGCTCTGGTGGAACGAAAATCCGTTAGTTTTAACCTGTAAACGGATTCGTTTCTCACCGGATTACCGATAGGATCTTATGAAACTAGTCATCCGGCGGAGATTTGCCGAGTTAGCCCCGAGCGATCTGCTGCGCTCGATTAATTGATTCAGGCTCCGAAACGGAATCGAGATCGACCTAGAGAGCCATAAACTTAGCGAGACGATGTTTGGCCCTCATCATATCATCCGACTTCGTCAGGGCTTCCAACTTTCAGTAAGCTGTCTTCCGGCTTGGCGAATAACCGCAACCCCGACCGTGGCGATAAGAATCCCCGAAATGACCACCAGTGCGAACGCCCTCGGCAATCCCAGCCAGGCGGCGATAAAGCCAATCAAGGGCGGCCCGGCCAGGAAACCCAAATACCCCATCGTCGTCACGGCCGCGATATGAGCCCCGGCGTGCCCTGCATTGAGCCGGCCAGCAACCCCAAAAAGAATCGGAACGATGTTCGAAGTTCCCGTTCCGACCAAGGCCAAGCCTGTCAGGATCAGCGGCCATGGCGCACCTATCATGGCGACGGCCACGCCGCCGGCCAGCAGAAGTCCACTCAACTGCAAAACCCTCAGCGGCCCCAGCTTCGTCACGGTGAAATCGCCCAGGAATCGTCCGCCTGCCATACAAAACGCGAACGTAGCGAATCCCAATGGCGCAGTGGCAAGTGACATTCCTCCCACGACTCTGGCGTAAACCGCGCTCCAATCGAACATGACCCCTTCGCTGAAGAGCGCCACGAACGACAGGCCTCCCAGCCACCAGATATAGTTCTGTTTCGAAGTCATGTTGCCCCGGTCGGATCGAAGCTTTACGCGGTCGCATAGTAGCTTTCCGGGAAGGAAGAACCCCACGGCCACCAACCCGATGCCCATGCCCACCATGAGCATTTCCGGGACGCAGCCATGGTGCATTAAGGCGCTGAGCAACGCGGAGGCGCTCACGCCTCCCAGACTCCAACAGCCTTGAAATCCTCCCATGACGGGCCGCTCCATTGCATTTTCGACGGTGATGGCCTGTGCATTGACGGAGACACCAAGCATGCCTTTCCATACCCCAAAGCCTATCGCCGCAACGATCAGCCAGCCGAAGCCGGGAGCCAGGGCGATTCCGATCAGCGTCACTGGAAATCCCAGGGCGGCAATCCTCGCCATCCGGTCGCTTCCATAATGGCCAATCAGCCTGCCGGTCAGGGGCATCGAAACCAGCGCCCCGGAAATCATACCCAGGAGAACCCAGCTCAGCGTTCCGGCAGAAAGATGAAATTTTTCCTGAAAGGACGGAATCAAGGCCGCCCAAGTTCCGAAGGTCAATCCATACACGAGAAACAGGAGCGATAATGCCCATCGGGCGCGATTGGAGAGACGCGCGATCCCTTGGTCAGCGAGACTCAAACCCTCTTCGAGGATTTCTTCGGCACTCATGCGAATGATCTCTTTTCGAAATCGCACGCACCGGGCGCAACGAGGCTTCGGACATCGATTGCGGCCATTCCTGCGCGTTGTGCGGCGAGCAAGCCTTCCTCCGTGTCTTCAAACACCAGGCAGTCGGACGGATTCATTCGAAGCCGCCGCGCCGCCTCCAGAAACAAATCGGGGAAGGGTTTTCCGCGAGTCACATCATCCATCGTCACGATTTCATCGAAAAGAGGGCGGAGCTGGGTGGCTTCGAGGGTGGCAGTGACGATGGCCCGGGCTCCTCCTGAGGCCACCGCCATGGGCACGATTCCTTTTCGCTCACGAGCGATCTGGGCGATCGGTGAGATTTCGTCGAGAGTGGACAGTCGGCTCAAAAATTCCTCACGCATTCGCTTCACCACTTCGGGACGATCTAACTGGATTTTGTGTTCGGCTTCAAATTCGTCCATCAGCCGATATTCGGACATTCCCGCCCGCCGAAAGTACCATCCCAGCGGCATTTCTTTCCCCGAGCAGCGCAAGCCATGAGCCCAGGCTCGTCCATGGAGGGGAAGCGTCGCCACCAACGTCCCGTCGCAATCGAAAATCAGTGCTCGGGCTCGCTCCACGGCATCAAACGCGGTCTTGCGAAAAATTGGAGGTGTTTCGGTCATGGCCAGCGTCATTTCTTTGAATTTATCCTGACGAAAACGCCAGGATGTGCTTCTCGCCGACCGCCCCTCGCTTCCCGCAGAAGGGCGTCTGGGGGGAACGGGTTGTTTTTCGCAGGCTCATTTGGCGCAATCCGGTTAAGATGCGACCTGAGTCACAAGCGTCTGCGGTCGGCCTGAAGGCCTGTTCGACGAATCATCCTGCGCCTCATACGAGCGAGCAAGCGCCCGGAGATCGAAGCTCCGAAACTCTGCAGGCTCCGGTACAACGGGGTCTCTTTGAAAATACCCGTTACGAGTTGCGATCAATGCGACTATTAATGCTTCCATAGTTCTTTTCTCTATTTTGGTTTTGGTTTTTGGTTAATTGGCTCCGGTTGAAGTGCTTCGAATACGAAAATTACCGCATCGTTGCTATCCAGCCTGATCCGTTGCCTTGTCCTGCCGAATGGCCAGGTAAGTCAGTATAGCCCTTGGAATGATTACGATCCCCATGAACCCAAGGACGATAATCAAATCGTGGATACCTTTGACGATGTCCATAGTTTCTCCTCATTTCACTGTTTAGGTGCAATTGTGCGCTTTCTGTCCGATTCTTCCAATGACATGTTTTCATCCTCATGATAACGTTATGGAATGAATCTGAATGAGGTTCGTTCGTTTTTGGTTCTCGCCAAGCAACTTCATTTCGGACGGACCGCCCGGCTGCTTCACATGAGCCAGCCGGCTTTGACTAAGCAGATTCGTCGCCTGGAAGAAGAGTTGGGAGGAGCTTTGCTGGTACGCGCAACGCGCGTCGCACAACTTAGTTCGTTAGGCCGCGATTTCTTCGAAAGGGCTCGCGTCCTCGTCAGGGACTGGGATCAGTTGATTGCCCGGTCACAGCGCATGGCTCATGGCGAAAGCGGGCACTTGCGTTTGGGCTTTGGCTTTCACACTTTCGAAATCGTCCCGCGAGCCATTGTACGGTTGCGCAGAAAGCTCCCCGACGTGGAGGTGTCCCTTCAGGACATGTCCACCTCAGAGCAAGTGGAGGGCTTGCTGGGCGACAAACTGGATCTCGGATTTATCCGGCTTACCGCCATCAAGAGGTTGATGACTCTGCCCCTCATGCAGGACCGCATGATAATCGTGACCAGCCGCTCGCAAGGTTTCCCCAGCGCCATCAAACTCGCCAGCCTATGCGAACATCCGTTTGTCCTTATTTCCCACGAGCGTAGCCCCACCTTTCACGGCCACGTCTTGGAGCTATGCGGCAAGCACGGCTTTAACCCCCGCGTGGTTCAGGAAGTTCCTGAGATCACGACGGTCCTCGCGCTGGTCCGCGCCGGCCTCGGCGTCTCGATGATCCCCGCATCATTTTCTAACAATCGCTTTGAGGGAATACACACCCATCCGATTTCAGACCGAGCCGCGGAATGGACGGTTGCCGCTGCCTGGCGAAAAGGGGATTCCAATCCTTTGATTCCCCGCTTTCTTGACCTGCTCAAGACCAAGAGTAGCGAATGAGAAATTCGAGAATTCAATTTGGTTGGACGGTGACTTCTCTGCCCAGTCAACCAGCACAGGACATGGTGATGTGGTTGTTATCGTAGACCCAGCAGAGATTGTCTAAGCCAAGATGGCCGGCTAAATGAATAAAGACCGAACACCTTATAAATTAGTTAGTGCAAAAATTATCGCCTATTACGCAGACAATGGCGGTTACTGTCTTGTGGCGTATGACACAATCAGAAAAAAGGCGAGTCGGCCCATCGAATAGCCGACGAAGCCTGCAAGGAAGCAGAAGCGAAAGTCAAAGAGCGGAACCGTGAGCTAGGTATTCCCGAACGATTCGCACCAAGTCTTCATTGCAGTTGGTACGATGCTGGCGAGCAGGCTTCGGACGAACTGAAGAAGAAACTTCGAAAGATGGGGAAACAGCAAGTGGATGTAATGATTAAGTCCGGCAAGCGCAGGATCGAAGAGTCCAGTTGCGAGATCCAAACTCGGATCATAGCCAGCAGTTTTTCAAGTGAAGCTCAAGGCTTTTTGGACTCGATGCCCACGGCAACGCAGTTGATGCCACAGCTCAACCTCGGAGAACTCGAAAAGATGCTGGGAAGTGGTGACGGCTCTTACCAACGGTAGCACCCATTCCTGCCGGGAGTATTCGCGCTTGTCTACCGGCGCGAAGCAACTCCAGCCTGACGGCGCAATTCCACGAGTTCTGTTTCACGGTCGTCAATAAAGCTCTGGAATTTGAAGAAAAGTCCGCGCCAATACTGATCCGGGTATTGCTTGGAGAGCTTTATTAGTCTCGCAAATTGTCCCTGGAAGTCCCTAACATCGCTTGAGGGACGTTTAGTCATTATCTCACTAAATTCCAGATAGCATGAAAAATCGTAGGGTCTTTCCTGCTTAGGGAGAAGATACATCCATTGTTCCCGCTGTTTGCGCCAACCGGCTCCGGTAGCTAATGCGACGTTCTCACGAACGTATGGACTGAAGGTTCGCTGACCTTTCTCAATCGCCTTGATCGTGCTGACCGGGACATCAACGACATGAGCGAATTTTAGCTGGCTCATTGGAGTCTCGTCTTCGCTTAAAAGACTCCGCAACAGCCGTAGGGGATTAGGCATCATAATTCACCTATACAGACACAGTGTACCATGCAAGTCAAAGTAAATGTTACGTATTCCCTTGCGTCCTGATGCGTTCCATATTTTAGTAACGCACAGACACAGTTGTGTCCCTTTCAAAGATGCGTTTGTTCGTCGATTCGAAAATGTACAGAATCCGCCAAGTTGCCGAGCGGATCGAATCAACAAAAGATTTCGTTTGGCGAGAAATCCGGCGAGGCAACTTACCGGCGATACGACTCGCATCTAATCTCATCAGGATAAAAGGCTCCGACCTGAACGCGTGGCTCGCGCATGGAGTGACTGTCGCCAAAGAGGAGGTTGCATGCAAAGAGCCATAAGATTTTCCGCGTCCCCGAGCGAAGTCCGGCGCACGGAACGCATCACTAACCAAAACAAAACTCGGACACTTAAGTTAACAATGTTATGAAAAGCACGAACGAAACATTAACGAGCATACCAATACGAATCAACGCTTCCAAGCAGGACGATATGGCTCCTGATCTGAAAGGCTATTTCGACTTTGAGGGTCAACCACTAGAGATCGCCATTTGGTCGAGACGCACGAAGGCGGGCGACAGGACATATCATTCTTTTCGGATCACTAGTCCCTACAAGAAGGGAGAAACGCCGAGGGTTTATGTGAAAGGGGGAAAAGTCTATGAACTAGATGGCGCTGACGCCGATGGTCCTGATTACCAAGGGCCGGAAGCGTTCACGCTGTTAGGTCAATCCTGCTGGGCCGCCATGTGGATCGAAGCGGAACCAGAAGGAAGCGACTCCGATGACCTCGCTTTTCGGATGGAACTTTTGAGCAAACCGTTCCCGGCAAAATTGAGCAAAGGCGCTGTCGAGACTCAGCAAGACCTCAGAGAGCGGACCTTGGAAAGACGCAAGGAACGCGAGCTGCGCGAAGCTCAGGCAACTCACACCGAGCCGAACTTGGAGGAAGAACCACAAGATATTCCTTTTTGATCCGTAGCTTCCAAAACGAGCGCGGGGATGATCTCGAAATTGCGATCTGGACCACCCCCGCTTCGATTCCATGACATCAAATATTGCTCGATCCGAGTCGATCATACCCTCATCTCCGGCTGTTAGCAATTCTCGACTAGGGAGTGGGTAATGGAAGCAACGTCGCCAATTCAGCAATCTCTAGCCCGGTTCGGATACGCTCACACCGAGCCTGGCGCCGTGCCGAACGCGAAGATCGCCGCGGCGAGGCTGCTGGTCGTGCGTGGGTTGTGTCTCGATACGGTTTACCCGGATACCAGGGAGGGCAGAGCGGCCTGGGAAAGCGTCAATGCGGAGACAAAGCCAAAACCTGGAGACATAGCGATCGTCGCCAAGCCGCCAAAGAAAAAGGCCAAGCCTCCAGAAAAAACGGAATGAAAATGGAAGCGCCCGATATACCCGTCCGGCCCGGTATCTCCTCGACCACCTTGATCGCGGCTGGAATCAAATTCAGCGACGATCCAGAACAAGCGGGATGGATCGAAATTCCATACTGGACGCGGGACGGAGATATTACCCACTTCTGCCGCTGGCGATTGCCGAGCATTCAAGCCAGTGGGCAAAAGTACCACCAGTTAAAGGGGACCGATGTTCACGTTTATTTCCCGCCAAATTTTTTCCGCCGCAACGGCTCGAATCCATTCGGACTAGCTCCAAATAGCGTTGTTTTTGTTGAGGGCGAATTTAAGGCATTGGCGCTGCTTGAGCTAGGGATCTACGCAATCGGACTACCCGGCTTCAACGTATATCACAAGAACAAAGAAGGGTACCGCCAATTATTCCGCGATCTCCAGGTGATGCTCCACAAGGAGGGGATCGAGACGATCTACTATCTGGGTGACGCGGATACATGCACCAATTTCGAGTTTGCGCGGAACGCGGCTTTCCTGGCCAGTGCTGTGTTCCCAGCGAAAGTCTTCCTGCCAAGAATCCCGCTCAACGGTCCAGGGAAGGGCGTTGATGATTGCAAGCAAGCATTAGGAGATAAGTTCGGATTGTTCTTCGCTAACCTGATTAAAGGAGCAATTCCGTTACTGCGAAAATGCAAACCCTCACAAATCGCGCTCCTGCTCCTGGAGCAAGAAGAAACGGCGCTCGAAGCGTTGGACGGAATAGAACGAGAAAGGCACTTCGACCGAATCGTTGATTTGTGCGCGGCCGCGAAAAGTTCCGACAAATCCCAGACAACGGCACGTATCTGCAATCTGGCTCGGGAAGTCTTCGGAATAACCAGAGCCGAGCTTAAGGACGCACTCACTGAACAGAGGACGCACAAGACAGAAGAATCGAAAAATGGACCTCCCGCCGAAGGCGCCGCGGGCCAGAACGGACAGAAGCCGCAACTAATCCTGCCTTGTCCAAAGTTTGAAATCACGGAGTGCGCCAAACAATGTTTTACCGTCCTGGCGAAAACGCATCGCTACTTCACCCGCGACCGCACCGTGTTTGAAGTGGTCCGGGACGAGGAGAACGACGGGCTAAGGCTAGTCGAGTTAGAGCCAGCCGCCTTCCGGTCCCATCTTGAACACCATTTCCGACTGGTAACGCTAAGAACCCCGTCGGGAGGCGGGCAGACATTCCTTATCGAAAATCGATGTTCACTCGATAACGCAATCGCGCTACTCAAAAGCGATGAGGCATTCGAGCTTTTGCCCCGGATCAAGATCGTCACCTCCGCCGCCGTCTTCGTCGAGGTTGACGGAAAAATCGAAGTGCTTAATGAGGGATACCACAACGTTAAAGGTGGAATCCTGGTCACCAGAAAGCGCGAAATAACCGATGTCGATTTAAAGGTTGCAACTGGTGCGCTCATAGAGCTGCTCCATGATTTTGAATTTGTTTCCCCGGCTGATGGTAGTCGGGCGCTGACCGGCCTTATTTCACCTGCCCTACGCTTAGGCGGACTTTTGGCGGCGGATTTTCCACTCGATCTGTCCGAGGCGAATGAGTCCCAGTCCGGCAAAACCTACCGACAAAAGGTTGATTGTGCGTTGTATGGTGAAGAACCCTTTGTCCTGAACAAAAATGAGGATACAGGCGTCGGGAGCCTGGATGAACGAGTGAGCGACGCTCTCATTAGCGGAAAACCGTTCCTGATGCTTGAGAACGTCCGGGGAGCTATCCGAAGCCAGTTGCTAGAGTCTGCGCTGCGTGGCGCGGGTTCAGTGCAGGCGCGTCGAGCTTATTCCCGCTCCGTCCAGGTAAGGCCGGACCGGATTTGCTGGGCGCTTAGTTCCAATAAGGCCGAAGCCACGGGCGATCTCGCAAACCGTTCCATCATCACCCGGATTGTAAAACAGCCGTCCGGTTACCAGTTCAAGGCATTCCCGGAAGGCGATCTGTTGCAGCACGTCCGGGCAAATAGCGACCGCTATCTTTCGTGCGTCTTGAGCGTCGTGCGCGAGTGGCACTCAAAAGGAAAGCCACGAACCTCAGACGCTCGGCACGATTTCCGCGAGTGGTGCCAGAGCCTCGACTGGATAGTTCAGAACATTTTCCATTGTGCTCCCTTGCTCGACGGGCACCGCAACGAACAACTCCGCATCAGTAACCCGGACCTGAATTGGTTGCGAGAAGTTGGCTTACGCGCCGAAAAAGATAATCGGCTCAGCGAGGGACTGAAACCGGCTGAAATAGTCAGTCTTTGCGAAGCCCACGGGGTCGATGTTCCGCGTTGCCACGCCTCTGCCGATGATACCAAGCGAAGAATGGCGGTTGGCATAATCCTTAAACGCCTCTTTGCCGAGGCTGACGAAATCGAGGTCGGCGGATACTTAATTCGCCGCGAATCTCGTGACGAATGGAACCCAGAGCGACGAGAGAAAATGATAGTCAACTACCACTTCTTTGAACGTCCAAAAACAGCGCGGCTCGCCCCGATCCAGAAATGAAACCGCCTCTTGAATTACCCGGTCCGCATAGATCAGAAGAGGAGTTTGCCGCCGAGGTCTGGACGCTGCTGGCAAACCGGGGGTTTTACAACCTGAATGACCGCGCCATCCACGTGATCGAGACACCCGGCCAGGAAACTCAAATCATTGAGGTCACCCCAAAATATCTGGCCGACTACATCAACCGGGAGTTTCAAACCTTCACCACTGGAAAAATATGAATGACCAAACTGATAAATACCTGGATTTCAAGGTAGCCCAAATTCGTAAAACCCTGCGCTTACCATTCCCCTTTGAAGGGATTGTCCGAGACAGGCTTGTCCAGTTTATGGAGAAGCTGACATACAAGGAGATTCTCGGATTGGCTAAAGGCGCAAATCACTCAGAAGCCAAGAGGTCACTTCTCCGCTACCGGTATTTCTGCCGCGTCGTGAGCAAGCGGATGAACGAGGGAGGGAAGCTCTCGCCCATCAGCGAAAAAGAATGGCGAGCTGGTCAGGAAACTAAGGTTTTTATGGCGAAAATACGTGCCCACAAGAAAAACCCCACCGGGCAAGCTGTATCTCCTTCAACGTCAATGGGTTAACATGGCACTCGCAACTCACGGTGCCCGTAAGGGCTATAAAATCCTTAGAAAATGCGCAGATTCTAAGCAGTTTTTGATCCTTGTGGGCACCACAAATTGCATCTGCCCATTTAAGTATCTCAATGCGTTAGACTTACCATTTGCCCTGTGGGGTATTTTTTACCCCTTTGTTGTGGGCAATCAAACTATCCACAACTCCCGCCAACTGGACGCAACTTGGCTTGTGCACCAACCGGCCCAACACCGGTTTTGCCCCTGTTTCGGCTCAATTCTCCGCTGTTCTGCTTATTTCGTGGTTCACGCGCCCGCGATCCCGTGGCCCATTCCCGTCAACGTCGCGCGTGTGGTACCCGGCGTACCCCTGAGGTAAAGGATGACGTGACAGCAACGCCACAGAACACCGGAGCGCCCAAAGAGCTGACTCTTCCTGCGCTCCGCTCACTTGGCCAGCTTGCCGAGGCGCAGCCCATAATTGAGATCGACAGCCGCGAGCAGACACCGTTGATCTTCACCCGTTTGCAATCGGTCGCAGGGGTGACGTTATCCGAAGGCGATTATTCTATAGCCGGTGTCGTGGACTTCCGCATTGAACGAAAAGGATCGCTGGACGAATTGGCCTCCAACTGTGTCGGCCACAACAGAGATCGATTTGAGCGCGAGCTTTTTCGATTGCGTCCATATAAATTTAGAAGGTTGCTGGTGATCGGGGCAACCTGTGAGCGAGACATTCTCACCCATCCATACCGTTCCGCCATCAATCCGCGATGTATACTCAGCTCGCTCTTCGCCTGGCAGGCAAGATTTGATCTTCCCTATGTCTTGGTACCTACACCGAAAATGGCGGCTCGGCTCATCGAGACATGGGCGCTGTATCACTGCCGCGAGGTAGTCCAATCAGCCAATGGCCTGCTCCGATCCTACTGGAGATCTGCAAAAGCGCGAATCCCAACAGTAGATGTTGGCGGTGAACCGGAACCGCCGGAACCGCCGGAACCGCCGGAATAACTGCAATCCCTTTCACCTAACAACAAAATACCAAAACACACCTAACAACCATGAATCTAAATAAAGTACAACTAGCTGGCCGATTAACCCGGGACCCCGAAATTCGCTATACCCATTCCGGCGTAGCTGTCGCCGATATTGGAATTGCTGTTTCCCGATTCTTCAAGAACGATCAAGGGGAGACCAAAGAGGAAACCGATTTCATCGAGGCAACGGCGTTCGGTCGAACCGCCGAGACCATCCAGAAACATCTGCGCAAAGGTGGCTCGATTTATGTCGAGGGCAGGCTGAAGCTGGAGCAGTGGGACGACAAACAAACTGGGGCGAAGCGATCAAAGTTGAAAGTGGTCGCGGAATCTATGCAGTTCGTCGGTCCGCGTGCCGACTCGCCACCTCCTGCCAAGCCAGCAGCGCCTGCGCCTGCGCCCACAGCGCCGCCGGCTAAATCGCGATCAGAGCCCCCTGACTTGGACGCAGAGCCGGATGATGTTCCTTTTTGAGCAAGCAACGAAAACCTCTGGATCTTAGTACAGATTCGCGAATCGGTTTGGTGCCAGCTCGGTGTAACGAACTGTGCTTTGGATGCTGCGATGCCCCAGGAACGATTGGACCATGCGAACGTCGGTCCCGCGGTTAATCAGGTTGTAGCCGCACGCATGACGCAGCATGTGCGGATGGATGTTGAGATCAACTAGTCCGGCCGCCTCGGCAACGTTTCGGATCATCGTCCAGACCATTGACCGTGAGAGTGGTTTACGGCGCTCGCTCACGAACAACGTAATGCAATGGGGGTGCATTTTGTTTCGCTTGGTTAGCCAGGCTTGGATGGCTCGCGACTCACCGTTGAATACAGGGTGATCTCCCGAGGCGCAGGATTTGAGACGCTTGATGTGCAGAACTTTTTCTTTCGTGTCCACGTCGGACAACTTTAGGGCGCAGATCTCTGTAACTCGCAGACCGTGCCGGAACATCAAAAGCAATAGACAGTAGTCCCGTTCGGGATTTCTGGTCCCCTTGCTGGCATCTAAAAGCTTCTGTACTTCCTCGGGTGTAAGATGTTCCCGGGTTCGTTCGCGTCTTGTGCGTGTTGGATTATTCATTTTAAAAGTTCTGTTCAATGTGGAGGAATTGCGGTTCGTGTAGATCGGCTGCTAGACTTGATTGGCTGGGGGAACCTTATTGAATATTGAACAAAGCTGTAAGTCTGTTCAATCGATCGTTTTCGAACGGTTGCGCTTCTCGCGTCGCTATTCGGTTAGCCTCGTGTCGGCAAAGGTCGTCGAGCAAATGACTCACGGGTATTTCGTAAGCCGTCCTGGTGCCTTTGAGGCGCAAGTGCAATGGTGTCCGCGTAAAGGCTCACGACGATCTCGCGTCGATAGTGCTTGTACTGCTCGCGGGTGACGCGGCGGACTGGCTTGTCGAAGGTGGTCATCTTGCCCCCTTTCCGCCGACCCCGACAATGACGTCGCCCGCAAGTGGGTTGGCCCAGCCGCCGCAAACGGTTTCGCCTTCGTCCTTGACGATAAGCATGGCCATCCAATACTCCTGCATTTCGGGAGTCTCTTTCCAGTTTCTGTAATGGAAAATGTAACTAATTCTTGACTGACTAACGTTGAAGCGTTCGGCCAGAAAGTCTTGCGGCATCCCCACTAAGCAACCAAGGCGTATCAAGCAGACTTCCGCCCAGGTTAGCTTTGCTGCATGTCTGCCCTTATCCACCATGTCCTTAATGTTAATTCGCTTCGGTCCTAAGAATAAGTGCTCTGTGTTCACGCAATGCCCTACGTCGCAGTGGTGGCACACACACATTCCTGTTGGTATTGGGCCAAATGCCTTCTCCCAAGCAATCCGATGGACAAGGCGTTTTTTATCGCCAATCCTTTGGTGAACATGGAGCCCATTGCGCCCATTCTTTTGCGGTTTGTACTTCGTGAAGATGCAAGGTGTCTCTCGCCAATCTCTCCATGATCCGTATTTCGAGAACTGGGACGTTATCATATTGTCTGTTGTTTGATTGAGATCTGACTGTACACGCCAGCATGCAGCAGGCGAGCGACGCGGGTCCGGGCTTCCTTCTCGGTTGAGCAAGAAATGAAGACGTAGGCAGACAGATCGTGCGCTGGTTTGGTGAGGTCGAGAGCTGTGACGGTGAAGTTCATTCTTACGTTTCCATCTGTTGATTGTTGCGGGGGATGGTGAACGGCGGAGCGTTCAGGCTTAGCCCGATCTTATTCAGCTCGCGCTCGGCCTTGATGCGCCGTCCGTGCCGCGCCGCTTTCTCCTGGCGCTTCTGCAACTTGAGCAAGTCTTCATTGCCGCGAGCCGCGCTGTAGCCAGCATTGTAAGCGAGTTCGAGCGCGACCACCGCGACCCCTCCCTGGATCGCGTATAGCTCGCGGAGTTCTTTCAGTGTCTGGAATTTGGTTTTCATTTTTGTTCGCGGATTAGTTCCGCCTGCTGCCAGAGTTTCCCTCGCTTTGGCAGAGTGGCGAGACTAAGCGGCTAAGCGGCTAATAGCGCGATGGCGGGCTCTGGCGCGGCCTGTGGCGCGTCCTGGCCTTGCGGCAATGGCATAGCAGCGGACCGGTCCAAAATGTAGTCACACGCCTTTTGTGCCTTCCCGGCGGCGCTGATAACCAGCTTGTGGTCATCGGCTAATCGGTGCAGCCAGTTCTCGATATATGCCGCGCTATTCTCTTCCGTCTCTTGGAAGATTCCAACCGTGGCGCATAACATGGCCGCGCCCATTTCCGCCACTAGCTCTTCGCTCGCGTAAGACTTCGAGCAGAAGTGATGATCGCAGTGATCGTCCGTGTGTCGCCCTATTCTGCTCGCGTGGCCGGTCGAGTGAGTGAGTTCATGGAACAGCGTGTCGTAGTACGCCGGATCGCTGATGCACGCCGGACGCCGCGTCATGTGCACGGTGTCGGTTAGCGGTGTGTAATACGCTTTCGGAGTCCCGTCGATAACCAGCGCCGGAGGGTTGTGCATTCCAGCGACGATCTCCTCGGCGGTCTGGTTCGCGTCGGTTTCCCGTTCGCGCAATGCTTCGAGCTTCTGATAGTCGATTCCCTCGCACTGCTCGACATTAAAGACTGTGTAATGCCGCAGAAACGGGACAGTCTTGAGTTCGCCGGTTTCCTTGTCCTCGTACTCGCTGAACTTCCAGAATACTATCGGCTCGCCATGTTCGCCCTTCTTGACTGAGCCGCCAAGGGTAGCCGCCTGATTGTAGGTGAGCCAATACTCGGAGCCGAAGCGGGAGCCGCTCAAGAGAAAGTAATTGATGCCGCGATAGGTTTTCTTACTGACTAAGTTTTTCGGTTGCGCGAGCGGGCTCGAAGCGAAGTGTTTCCAGGGTATCGTGCCACTCTCCAGTTTCGCTATGATGCGTTCGGTCACGAGTTCGTACGTGTCAGTTTTCATAATGGTCACCGGTCGAATGTGAGTGTTTCGATTCGTGCGAACGCGGCTTTCGTCGCCTCGTGCTTAGTTGCGTAGGCTCCGCCACCTTCCACGTGGTCTTTTGATTTAAGCTGGTAGCCGTAAACCTTGGAGCTTTCATTGCCGTAACCTGGAAAGAGTTCCGTCAGCCAAAACTCGAAACCTCTGTACTCAGGATAAAGTCTTTTGTTTGTTTTCATTTGGTTGGTTAGTTCGTTGGTTAGTAATCGCACGGCTTTGAATGCTTGTCAAGTGATATCTGACAGCAAGGGTTTAATTGGCTCTGCTTGAATGAGTTGCGTTCCGTCAGTTATTGGCTTACGCTTTGAATTATGCCACGTCCAAAAGCGAAGGAACAGAAACCGCATCCCGAAGTAGAGAAAACCATTTCCGCACTTCGGGCATGGTGCGCGGCCGAGCCCGGTCGCCAGACTGAGGTTGCTAAAGCTCTTGGCGTCGAGCGGCAATCGGTGAACGACTGGCTCAACGAAGACCCCGAGCGCGTTGCGCTGCCTACGATCCACCGGTTCTTCGAGATTCGGGATTTCCTCAAGGCGCAACGTGGAAGGAAGAAATGAAGACGTGTGCGACGTGCGGGAAGACGCGTAAAGGCGAGTTCAGGACGATTCGAGGCGATTGGCCGCCGAGCTTTGAATCAAAGTATTTCGATAGCGCTCGCGCGTTCGAGGATTGGCAGGAGGAACCAGTGGAAGCGCGAGCTGATTTAACTAAAGTTAATCCATGCCAACCGACGACGACAACCGAAGAGGTGGCGACCGAGGCAATATGCCTGGCATCCCCAACCGTATCCGCAGCCTGATAGGTCAGGCGGACGACTTAGCGCTCCAGCAATTGACGGCCCACCGAATATGAACGGATGGCCTACGCAGAACAAATCATCGAGCGCATGGACAAAGCAAAGGACGAACTCGTGTGCAAAGTATTGGCCAGGCACGCGATTGATTGGCGGCAGAGGATAACGCCATTTGAGAAAACGTGCTTGGACAGAGGCGAAGTTGCCGAGGGTTCTCTCCGAGTGAGCGTTGCGCTTAGAGAGATGTCCGACGATGAGCGGCTAGAGTACCATGGTCTGCAGCTACGCCTCGTCGAAGCTTGGACAATTTACGATGAGCTTATGCGAGTGGCGATGGAAAGAAGAGGGACGGATGATCGCTGGCCAGATGAGGACTAGCGTTTTCGGTTACTGAAGCGCATGCCAGGCGGTTCTGGACCGGGCATGCCAACGCACCCTATTGGCAGAGCTTCGGCAGACGCAGCCGCTAGAGTTGAGCTTAGGTCAAGTGATCAGTTATGTTCATCACTGAGACAATCAACGAATGCCAGCACCGAAGCGTCACAAACTCCAGAAGCTCCAGACAATCGTTCGCAAGCTGGCGCTTGGTTTAACCGTCGAGCAGGCGACCGCCCACGCTGGCGTCAGCCATGACTGGTATTATGAGCACACCAAGCCGGGAACTGAATACGAACATATCCGCGACGCGGCCGAAGCTGCTATGATCGAAGCGCGGCTGCGAGCGATTGATAAGATCGGCAAGGCCGCCTTCAAAGCCGGTGACCATAAGACGGCGCTTAACGCTGAGCTCTGGCGGCTGGAGAAGATTTACCGGCGTCAGTATGGGCAGGATGACCGCAACATCTACATTGGTGCCCAGCAGATCAATTACGCGCCATCGGAAGAAAAGGTGCGCGAGATCGAGGCGCGGCGGCAAGCGTCCCTGGCTCGCTTAGAAGCTCAGGGCGTCATCGGTAACGGGAACGGAGCAGACAATCGGGACGGTGCCGAGATCGGCAAGGTCCAAGAGCGTGGTGATGCAAGCGTTTCGTAACATTCTTGAGTTTGCCGACCATCTTGAAGTCGGGCTTTACGACTGGCAGACCGACGTTGTTAACACCTACGATCTGCACTCAGATGGGGAAACCTTTAAGCTCGCTTTGCGTGCACCAAACGATTCGGGCAAAAGCTCGCGCATAGCCGTGTTGTGCGGGCTCTGGCATCTGGTGAAGCACCCGGCCGGCAAGGTGGTCTACACGTCCAAGGATTTGCGGCAGGTTAATGACCAATTTTGGATTTCGGTTCGGCGGCATCTGCATTTTTTCCCGCAATGGAAGATTACCGATAGTCAGCACCTAATTGAGACACCCGAGGGCGGATTCTTGCGTGCGTTCACCACCAAGGACGCGGGTCGCGTTGAGGGATTCCACCGGGCTCCGGGTTCGCCTCTCTTGATTCTGGTCGATGAAGCCAAGTCGATTGATGAGGAGATCTTCCGAGGAGTTGACCGGTGCGACTATAGCGTGCTCGCGTATATCAGCTCGCCCGACGAAAAGGTTGGCAGGTTTTACGAATCGTTCCAGTCCGATCAGTTTGTTAAATTCCACGCCGGACTCAACGATTGCAAGCATATCGGCAGAGAACGAATCGCCCAGATCAAGGCTTGGTACGGGGCAAGTGATCCGTACACACTCTCAGTACTCGAAGGCGAGTTCATGGATTATGGCGCGGGGATTCCGCACATCATCGAGCACGTGGAATTAGAGGCTTGGCGGAATAAAACGATCGGCGTTCTGCCTGGGCCAAGGGTGTTTGCGTGCGACTTCGCCCGAGGCGGCGACGACAATGTTTTGCTTTTACGGGAAGGGAACCGGGTGGTTAACATTTGGACCTGCCGCGAGAAAGACACTGCTAAAGCGGTCGAGTGGTTTGTCGGGTTGATCAGGGACAACGGATATTCCAGCGCTGCAATGGTCTTAGGCGATGCGACTGGCGTTGGTGGACCGATGTGCGACCAGATACGCCGTCACGGGATCAATCTGATTGATTTCAATTTTGGCGGTAAAACGGTTTATCCGCGATTTAAAAACGAAGGAGCGCGGAGTTGGTACAATCTCGCGGAGATGATACGCGAGTCCAGGATTGTGCCACCGCCTTACGAGCAACAAGATGTAAAGCGTCTATTCTCGCAACTGGCCAATCGCCAGGTAAAACACGAAGAGAACGGGAAACTATCAATGGAATCTAAGGACGAGATGCGCGCTCGTGGCGTTAGTTCGCCGGACATAGCTGACGCTTTGGCTATCGCCTTTAGTGTGCTGCCTTTCTCGGCGTCGGGCGTTTTACCTTTCGATGTCTCCGGCCGAGCCGAGATCTCGCAGCGGCATGGCTGGGAGCATGACTTCGATAACTCGGAGGAAGAAGCGCGAAGACAAATGTATGGCCGACGCGGGAACCGACAGGACGGCGGCGGCCTATCAGGTTTTGGCGGAATCGGGAGCGATTGGTGAGCGGGATAACTGTTGCTCGCGTTAGCGGCCTGTTTGTGGTGTATACCGGAGCCGAAGTTATCGGAATCGCGCGTTCACCAATTGGAGAGAAAAAACTCTCAGTTTGCCAGGTTAGAAGCGTGGTGCTCGCGGCCTCGCGACGATATTAGTCGATATTTATAATAATTATCGTTAGATCCTTTTCTATGTGCCTCTTTTCCTTCTGCGCTTGCTCAATGCAAACTCACCCCCTGCGACAGCACTTACCAACCAGTGCAGCACGCCTAAAGCACGCCAAACCCAACATGGTGGGCAACTAGCTGTCTTCCTCTCAGAATTCTGCGGACACGTTTTCGAACCCTGGTCTCCCCCTGGTGCTTTTTGTGCCATCTTCAAGACGGTCGAGACACTCTTCCTGCATGTTGCGATTCCAGCTCGTCGTAAGTTCACTTCCGCGTACGATCCCGGCGGCTGGTGACTCGCTCCGCCCGAAAAGCAATCTACAGGCCTGGGCTGCTATCTTCTGTTCTCTTTCGTTCGTTTTCTCGACGAGATGAATGCGGAAAAGATCGTTCTTTGGGCAAAGACGTTATCCGACAACCGGCCAGGCATCAGTGTTCGCGACCATTGCCTGAACGTCGGCTGCGTGGCCGAGGCACTGATCGCCGTGCTCCTGCCTGCCGTACGCGGCCTGATCCCGCAGGGCGCCGCCACGCTCGCGGCGCTGCACGACGTGGGAAAGATCACAATCGGTTTTCAGGCCAAATGCCCGCAGTGGCTTGCACGGGAGCGACTGCCGAAATTCTCCCCCGGAGAGGCCACACTTTCGGTTACCGACCACGCGCTGGTCAGCCAATTCTTTCTACAAAAGATCCCAGACTTCATGCCGGCCCGCCTATGGGCGGTGGCGGTGGGAGCTCATCATGGAAGGCCGAAAGGGAAGATCGCCCGCCTCAACGCCCCGGAAGCACTAGCAGAATGGGCGGAGGAAAATCGGCTACGCGTCATGGCAGAACTCCTGGCGGTGTTCGGTCCTTTGCCAACAATGCCACCGGAGGCGCATCTCGCCCCCTATCACTCCGATCTTTGGCTTGTTGCTGGTCTCATTTCGATCGCGGACTGGATCGGCTCCAATGAAGCGTGGTTCTCACCGGAGTATGGGCTGCAACCGGACGCGGCACGCACGCGCGTTCAGGCGCGTGAGGTTCTCCGCGAGATCGGCTGGCCGGGCGGCAGGCTTCGTCAGACCGGGTTCTCCACAGCCTTTACTGCCGAGCCAGAAAGCGCCCTTCAAGCGAATCCGCTTCAAAAGGTGGTTGCGGATGCGTCGAACGCCCCTGGTGTTCTCATTATTGAAGGATCAATGGGTTGCGGCAAGACCGAGGCGGCCCTCTTCGCAGCGCAGCAACTTATTGCCTCGGGACAACAGCAGGGAATGTATTTCGCGCTGCCCACTCAAGTGACGAGTAACCGGATTCACAAGCGGATCGAACGCTTTCTCGGCAACACTCTTGCTGATGACGCCTCGCTCCGTTTGGTGCACGGCAATGCCTGGCTGGAGGACAACTTCGATCTTCGTCTCCGGCCGGCTTTTCAAAGCAGTAAGCCGGAAGAACAGGAAGAGGTCTTCGATCAACTACGCGAGGCGCGGTCATGGTTCGCTTCGGCCAAGCAGGCGCTCCTCGCTCGCTTTATAAGCACCTGACCAGCATCCCCTCCGCCGGACCATCCCCACGCGTGTGGGGAGAACTTTCTTCTGCGGTAGCCTCTTCCATCGGGTTTCGGACCATCCCCACGCGTGTGGGGAGAACATCATTCGCCTTGCAACTGAAGTATCGCCAAACGGACCATCCCCACGCGTGTGGGGAGAACCAATCGTAAATCGCCACGCTTCAAGCCGTGCCCGGCGCACGCAAAAACTCCATGAACGCCCACACCCTGCCCGGCTTTCGAAAGGACCCTCTAAGTTGCGGAAATTTCCCAAAAATCAGTGGCGATTTGTCGAGCAATCTCAACCGCTTGGCCAAAGCTCTGATCCTCTTTACGCAGAATTGTTAGGAGAATTTCTGCAACGTTATCATCGGCTAAAGTGGGAAGCGGCACCAATAGAGGATGAAAAGTATACTTCTCTTTCAGTGAAATTCCCTCACCCAGCGGTCGGGATGAGAGCGTGCAATCGATCGAATTTTTCGCTTTCCGGCAACTCTTCAGACAGCATGATTTCGCGGATCTGATCTTCAACGGTCATGGTTCAATTCTGTCCGAACCTTCGACTAAGCCGGTAGACTACACGGAAAGTACAGTCCATCAGTAAGAGAATTTTCCTGAAGTTCAGCTAGCCCGCCGAGAGAGAAGACCCCGGTTGCGCAATCGATCGCCGAAGAAGATGGATGACTTTGTGGAACAATCGATTCGCAACGAAATACCCGGCACCGTGAAGGAGATTATCTCGGACAAGGTGCTGAGTGAGATCATCGTGGAGACCCGCATCGGCGAGATAGCCTCCGTTATTACCACCCGCTCGGTGCAAGACATGGGGCTTAAGGTAGGCGATTTTTGCTCTCGTCGCCTGCGAAACTTATCCCACCTGGTCACAGCGTCGGTTACCACCCGCGCTTGCGGTTGCCGGTGGCTTGTGGCCTTCTTGGAGACCAAGTCAGTGCCTCGCCGGGAAGAATAGGCATAGCAAGGCAAACCGCACTCGGTTTTCGATTGCACCTGCGCGGCTCGGTATCAGATAAGAAAATCGACCCGTCCGATGAATCCTGCTCAAATTTGGTTACGTCCAGCCATCCGTGAAGACGTGCCATTCCTACTGGAGTTGCGCCGCCACACGATGCATCCTCACCTGCTTGCCTCTGGTCTTATCCCATCCTTGCAAGAGGATTTGCGCCGGGTACTTTTTCGACTCGATTGCGCACAAGTCATTCTGCTCGCCAATGAACCCGTTGGACTTCTAAAGGTCTCACGTGATGGGATGGATTGGGATCTGATCCAGATTCAGCTCGCACCATCCTTGCAAGGCCAAGGCTTCGGCGCACAACTAATACAATCAGTCATTAGCGAAGCGCGGCACGCGGGCGCTTCTTTGAAACTGGATGTGCTCAAGGCAAATCCGGCGCGTCGCTTGTATGAACGGCTTGGCTTTACTACTATCGCGGAGACCGCTCATTTATTTGAAATGCGGCTCAAGTGTTGACAGCGACGCGATTCAGATCACTGGGCCGGGATCGGCCGAACCCTAATGGCGTTTGCCGAAGAAAAAGCCAGACAGTGGAGGCTGCACCCAATTTGAGGTGAGCAGCGGTCTGCCTAGGAAAACCGGAGGAACGTACGATTTTTACACGTCGCTCGGTTATCTGGATGCAAACCAACAGACATCCTACTTTCGCAAGAAGTTGGCGTAACGGCGTAACAGACCATGCATCCCCGGCCGAACTTCCAGCGTCAACAGCGGGCCGCGTCGTCCGATTAGAGAAGGACCGGGAATTGATGCGTTGAGGCCTGAATTTTCCGCGCTCTTTTGACAGGACCTCTCCTAGCAGACCAGAAGTATTTGGCGGATGGTGAAGC
>Ga0209647_1000360_pt1 | contig 42700 bp, 35 predicted proteins | sample GraSoi_2013_60cm_FD_185827 | JGI IMG/M metagenome (GOLD analysis project Ga0209647, IMG submission 185827) | Grasslands soil microbial communities from the Angelo Coastal Reserve, California, USA - Sample 9_17_2013_60cm (SPAdes) (version 2) | ecosystem: Environmental > Terrestrial > Soil >...
TCAACCTCAACTTGCAGTTGATTAGAAACCTTACCCTCATTGCGAACTCGTTTTATAGCGATGGAGGCGGACGGTACAACGAGGGCTTAGGACCCGACGCAATCGTAAAGCCGAACGGAAGTCTTTCCGCAGTGCACTCGGGTTCCGGCCTCGCCGGTCTGGAATGGCAGGCTAGCCGACGCTATATGTTCGACGCTTATTACGGCGCGGCGTATTTCGAGCGCAATTTTGGTCTCTTTCCGACTCCGGGGAGTACGTGCAACGGACGGGCGGGATTCAGTTGCGTGGGGTTTGGTTTTCCAGGCTCGGCGAACACGACTAACCGCGCAATCCAGGAAGCTACATTCGATGTAATTCCCACGCTGTGGTCCAGTGAGAACTACGGAAAGTTCCAGGTGATCACGCAATACTCGTACCTGGTGCGAAGCCCGTGGTCGACGCTGACGATACCACCGACACCGAAAAACGCGCACCTCAGCATGGTTTATGCGGGCATTCGTTACATACTGCCGTGACGAGGTCTGTCTCGAGAGCGGGCGGACCTAATCGGCAATGATTGAAAACTTTCGGCGGGGCTAGGCAAGTTTGCCACGCTTGGCTAGTCCGTTGATGCGGTCGGCTGCGCGGAAGGGCGGGGCATCGATGGGTTCAATGCGGCTTGCCCTCGATTTCATCGGCGAGGGAACTCGCGTCATATAGCTGTCGCAATGCCATGGTCATGGATGCGGTGTGGACGGCGACAGCACGGTTCTTTGTATCGTCATAGATAAAATCGCTGACCAGGCTCTCGATATTCCCGTCAAAGATCAGCCCGACAATCTCGCCATTTCGGTTGACCACCGGCGAGCCGGAGTTACCACCCGTAATGTCGCAGGTACTCACAAAATTAAATCGCGTGGAAAGATCCAGCTTGTCTCTGCGCACGGAGTAGCGCTCCGGCAAATCGAATGGCGGCTTCCCACCAAAACTGTCAGAGCGATCGTAGAGTCCGTAAAAAGTGGTGACCGGCGGTGCCACGGTCCCGTTCATCGGATATCCCTTTACGGTTCCGTAGGCGAGCCGAAGGGTGAACGTCGCATCTGGGTAGCTAGACTTGCCGTAGATCGCAAACCTGGCCTTGCCGATTTTTTCCCCGGCAGCGGTCTCAACACTCTGCACGTTGTCCTCGTACCACTTGAGCAATTCGCGGTCCAGGGGATCAACCCTTCGCGCCATGAGGATCATAGGATCGGTAGAAGCTGCAACCGCCGCTTCTCCTCCCTCCAACAGAGACTTGCGGAAGGCTGTATCACCGATTTTTGTAGCTGCAAAGAGCACGTCCACGGCTTGCGGCAGGGGTTGGCCATTCAGCGCGGCTGCGACGAACGTATCGTGCGGACCCAATTCTTCGAGAATATCGCGGAGGCGCTGCGTCAAGAGCACTTTCTCCATTTCCGGGTAAACAGGGGCTGGGGAAAGGAGCCGGAATCGGAGTGATTCCAGTTCCGACTCGTGGAATCCCTCCAGGCGTTCACCGTCCGGCTTCTTGACTTCGGCGACATACTGCACCAGGGTTAGCGCACTACTGGGCATCTGTATCCGCCGGAAGTTCCACAGAGTGAGTTCCTTGAAGCGCGACGATGCCTTGTTAGTTGCCGCCGCAATTTCATCCCACGCGCTACCGGACGCTTGTTTCCATTCCGGTTTGCTGTTCACTTGCTTGAGAAGATCCGCCTCCCGCTTCTCCACCCTTGCCATCAGGTTTTTGTCCCGCAGCCCGTCGTACTGCCCGTTCAGGACTTTTAGCGAATTCTGCAGTCCGAAAATCATGCTGGCGGCCTGCCGCGTCTGCTCTGTTCCCTTTGCGGAATATTTCTGCAGCACATCCACTGTACGGTTCAGGATTTTCAACCGCAACGGCAGCAAATAATCACGGCGGAGCTTGATCTCCGCCAAGGTGTCGAGGCGCGATGTGGAGCCCGGATTGCCCGAGACGAAAACCAGTTCATTGTCCGAAGCGCCCTGTGCGTTCCATTTCAAATAGTTGGGTGTCTCTATGGGCTTTCCATTTTCGTAGACGCGGAATAGCGCCATGTCCAGGTCGTACCGCGGATAGGTAAAGTTGTCGGGGTCTCCACCAAAGAATGCAATTTGCTGCTCGGGAGCAAAAACCAACCGAATGTCGGTGTATTTCTTGTAGCGGTATAGAGAGTATTCCCCTCCGTGATACAGCGGCACGACTTCGGAGCGCAGGCCGGTTGCCTTCAGGCTCTCCCGCTCGATTTTGGCGATCTCCGCCTGGCGAGCTTTCAGCGCCTCCGCGCCTTTCATTCCGGGCTTGGCCGCGGCCTGAACCCGGGCCGTCACGTCTTCCATGGATTCCAGGAGGTTGAGTTCGAGATCGGGACATTGCATCTCTTCGGCCTGCGTCTTGGCAAAGAAACCATCTCTCGCGTAGTCTTTCTGTGGCGTCGACACTTTCTGTAGTTGCCCAAAGGCCACATGATGATTTGTCAGCGCCAACCCGTGCGGGCTCACAAACGAGCCTGACCCTCCGTCATTGAACCGCACACTGGCAAGGCGTAGATGATCGAGCCACCCGTTTGTGGGCGTAAATCCATATTTTTCTTGCAACAATTTTGCCGGGGGATTGTCGAAGGTCCACATGCCCTCATCGGCCGCTAGTGGTTGCAAAAGGAGCGTACAAAGCATTGCAATCATGGCAAACGGCAACGGGAAGGACTGCATTCGGTGGGAAGTATTCTTCATGCACGCGGACCCTCCTTCGTTGAGGTTCTGCTTTTCAGACTGGCCGTGACACTGCTTCTGCCGAAATGCTAGGCGATTTCGCCACGCTTGGCTAGGGTGGTGATGCGGTCGGCGGCGCGAAAGGCCAGGGCTTCGATGGTCATGGTGGGCTGGCCGCGGCCGGAGGTGACCAGGCTGCTGCCGTCGCAGAGGAAGAGATTTTTTACGTCGTGGGTGCGGTGGTCGGAATTGATGACGGAGGTTTTAGGGTCGTTGCCCATACGGCAGGTGCCGAGGAGGTGCACTGCGAATTGAGATTCCTGGATCGGCTGAGACCATCGCTTCTGTGCGCCGGCGGCGTCGAGAAGCTCATTGGCGCGCTGGTTCTGGAAAGCCCAGAGCTTGAGGTCGTCGGGATGATCTTTGTAGGTGAGGCAGAGCGCGGGAAGGCCCCAAGCGTCTTTGAGGTCGGGGTCGAGGGAGAAGCTGTTGTTTTCGACGGCGAGAGAGGTGCCGTGGCAAAACAGCTCCATGGTGCGATTGAAATTGCTGGCGAGAGTGTCTTTGAAAACTTTGCCCCAGCGGGGTGTGCCGGGTGGCAGAGCGCCCATCGCAAAGCCAATGGGAGTGAGATCGTAACGCGCGTCAATGCCGCCGCCGCCGTAGAAGCCGACCTTTTGCGGATCTAGCTCGTAGAAATCGTGGAGGATGCGGCTGACGGCGAAACCCTTGTAATCATTGAGGGGATGCTCGAACACGGCGGTGGTGACGCCGCCGCTGTTGAGCATGAGGTATTTGCCTACGATGCCGCTGGAGTTGGCGAGGCCGTTGGGAAATTGTTTGTTGGCGGATAGGAGAAGCAGGCGTGGAGTTTCCGCGCCGTTGGCGCAGACGACCACGGCTTTGGCTTTTTGCAGATGAGTGTTGCGCTTTTCGTCAAAGTAGACGGCGCCGGTTACGCGGCCGTTGTCGTCCATTTCGATGCGATGGACGTAGGAGTTGGGGCGTATCTCGCAGCGGCCGGTTTTTTCCGCCATGCGGATAGCGGTGGCGAGGGAGCTGGATTTTGCGCCGACTTCGCAGCCGAATGCCAGGCAGAAACCGCAATTGACACAGGCGCTGCGTCCCGGGCGGGGCTGGGACAGAATGGCCATGGGCGCCGGGAAGGGATGCCAGCCGAGCTTGCGGGCGGCGCGCTCGAAAATTACGCCGGAGGATTTCACCGGAAGCGGCGGCATGGGATAGGGCTTGGAGCGCGGGGGATCGAAAGGACTGGCGCCCGCTTGGCCGGAGACGCCGATTTCCCATTCGACTTTGGTGTAATAGGGCTCGAGATCGGCGTAGGTGATGGGCCAGTCGCGAAGATCAGCGCCGGGGACCGGGCCGACTTTGCTGCGCTCGACGAAATCGATTTCGTGGAAGCGCCAGAAATTCGCAGTGAAATGCACGCTGGTGCCGCCGACGAGGCGTCCGTAGACGATGGCGCGCTGCGGCTTGGCCTTTTCGTTGGGCGTTTTGCGGAAGGATGTGGGCTGCAGCTTTGGCTTGTTGGTGAGGAGATCTTCGCCGAGGACTTTTACTTCGTCGTGGACGAAGTCGGACTCGGTGAGGTAGGGGCCTTGTTCCAGCACGACGACGCGGAAGCCGTTGGTGGAGAGTTCCTTGGCCATGATGCCGCCGGCGGCGCCGGAGCCGACGATGACGAAGTCGACTTCGTCGGACGTTTTGTATTTGGGGAGATCGGGTCTCATGCTTTGGCTTTTTCCGGGTCGGGAGGATTGGGCTGCCAGCCGGCGTAATCCTTGTCGTAGTAGCCAAAGGGCGGCTGGAAGGTGTGCTCGCGATCGCGGCCGATGAGCTTCCAGCCGACACCGTCGCTATTGCCGCCAGAGTCGGGATCGATTAGGAAACCGACGATGGTATGAACACGAACAGCTTCAAAGAACGGCTTTACCGTGGCGTTGGGGCGGAATCTGCGGCCGTAGTCCGCTTTATCGTCGAAAGTATGCAGCACCTGATCTTGCTGCTCGGGACTGGCGGTGGAGAACTTTTCGACGTTGGGAAAGAGTTCGCGGACGCTGAGCTGCAAACCGGGCAGGCCTTCGCGGTAGGTTTTCTGGTCGTCGACGGCGAAGGTGGTGAGGGCGCGGTCGATAAAATAGACGACGCCGGCTTCGCGGGCACCGGGAGTTTCGTCGGAGGGAATAATGCGCGCGCTGATGGCGTCGATTTCAACGGCTTGCTCGGAGGTGAAGAATTGGAATTTCGGCGGCGCGGCGGATTTCGCGGCTTGGTGCGCGTGCTCCGCGGCGGCGACGATGGCGGGCCAATGCGCGGAGAGCCAAACGGCGCTGAGGGCGGCACCGCCGCGCGAGAGAAAATTGCGACGGCTGAGATTTTCGATCATAAATGAGGGCACAGCGAGCAGCTAGGAATTTAGGATGGTAGTCGCGCGGCGTCAAGGAGAAATGCTGGATTAGCTCATTTGAATTTTTTCTGCAAACGTGCGGCGCGGGCGGGGGTTTGCGAGATGCGGCGGCGCTAGTGTACGATTTTGCGGAAGCTCGACAGGCTAAGTTGGTGGAAACTCGCATTCCTGGTGAATGACGCGCGCGCATGGCTACGCTTACTGGAGCGATTGGCACAGGAAGTAAATGGCTGCTGGACCGCATCGTCGGCGCGCTGGCTGCCACCGGCGTAAACCCCAATTTTCTGACGTTTGCAGGACTGGTGGTGAATTTCGCGGCGGCGGCGATGTTTGCGATTGGACGTTTCCGCACAGGCGCGCTAATTATTCTGTTCGCGGGCTTCCTCGACATGCTGGATGGGCAGGTGGCGCGGCGGCAGGGTCGCGTCACAGCCTTCGGCGCGTTCTACGATTCCACGCTGGACCGCTACGCGGACATGGCGTTGTACATGGGCTTGCTGGTGTATTACTCGGTGAGCGGGCGGACGCCGTACGTGGTGCTGGCGGCGGTGGCGACGGCGGGCTCGGTGATGGTGAGTTACGCGCGGGCGCGCGCCGAATCGCTGATTCCACTGTGCAAGGTCGGATTCATGGAGCGGCCGGAGCGATTGGTGCTGCTGATTATCGGGGGATTGTTCAACCGCATGGGGCCGGTGTTGTGGGTGATCGCGGTGGTGTCGACGATCACGGTGATTCATCGCATTGTGTATACGTGGCAAGAAACGCGGGCGGGGCGTGTGCTGCCGGGGATTCGGCTTAGCCTATAATCGATAGTCATACCACGTGTATTCCACCTATGAAGATCATTACCATCGCCGAGCTGAGAAACCACCTGGGAAAATACTGGCGCGCAGTTAGAAGAGGGCAGTCATTCCTGGTCAGTCGCAGAGGAATTGTTATCGCAAAGGTGACCCCCGTGGATGAACCTCGACGAACCCGAACAAACCGGTGACCAGTCTAACGACCGGCCACTACATATTCGCTGCGATCGTTCAAAGAGCCTTCGACTGGGGCGGAGATTGTTTTGCGGACGCGGTCGCGTAGAGCGGCGACTTCGTGCTTCGTGAGGGTCGTGGTGTCGATTGTGTCGTGGAGGTAGACGGTTACGGTGGCGGGCCAGAGCATCCAGTGGCCGGTGCGGTGATGGTGGAAGGAGCCGACTAGGCTGACGGGGACTATGGGCACGCCGAGTTGCTGCGCGAGGCGGAAGCCGCCGTCCTGGAATTCGTTGACGTGGCCGTCGCGGGTGCGCTTGGCTTCGGGAAAGATGATGAGGCTGGTGCCGCGATTGACTGCGTCCCGGGTGAGGCGCCACATGCGCTTGATGTCGGAGGGGTGGCGCACGTCGGGGACGGGGACGTTGCCGAAGCGCTTCATTAACCAGCCGTAGGCGGGGATTTTGAAGTGGGATTCGAGTTCCCAACCGCGCACGAGCTGCGGAATGGCGCAGTAGAGAATAAAGGGGTCGAAGACGTTGACGTGATTGACCATGAAGAAAGAGGTGCGCTGGGGATCGAAGTTGGGAGAGCGAACGACTTTGACGCGGGCGCCGGAGAGATAAGCGATGCGGCGGCAAAAGGCGCGCTGCAGCCAGTCGTGCTTGCGCATGTCGAGAAAAATATTGAGGAAGACGAGAGCGGGCGCAGCGATGAAGAAGTGGACGAGGCTGAGAATCCAGAGCATAGCGCTGCGCAGCGCGAGCAGGGCGCGCTTCATATGTGCACGTCCAGTGCGCCGGGGATGATGTCCAGGGAGCGGCATTGCAGGGTGGCGATTTCGCCGTCGATCATTACGTCGACAGGCTCGGGCAAATTGAATTCGACGCGGCGCACGGCGCGCCGCGAGGCCAGGGGATGATCGATGTGTGTGCCGTCGTAAAGTTTTGGCAACATACGCAAAAGGCCCAAGCGGCCGATGGGACCCCAGCGGACGAATTCGATTAGGCCGTCGGTGGGGTCCGATTGCGGAGCGATCAGCATCGTGCCGCCGGTGTATTTGCTGTTGTTGAAGGTTAGAAAAAGGCAGCGGCGCTCGTCCCAATCTTTGTCGTCGTCGCAGCGGAGCGCGAAGGCGCGTCGGCGAAGTTGCGCGACGCGAACGAAGACTCCGAGCAAATACCCCACTGGTCCGAGGCGTTTGAAGTAACGGTTGGTCAGCGTTGCAACGTCGGCGGTAAATCCGACACTAAGCAAATTGAAGGCGTAGATTTCGCCTTTGGAGTGGGTGAGGCGAAGGAGGTCGACAGGGCGCTTGCGATTTTCGAGCAGGGCTTGCAGCGCGGCTTCGGCGCCGTTTTGCGCCGCGAAATCTCGGAGGAATGAATTGCCGGTGCCGAGCGGGAGAAATCCGAGAGAGACGCGGGCGTTTGCCCCGGCGTGAGCGAAGATGCCATTGAGGATTTCGTGGGCGGTGCCGTCGCCGCCGACGGCGATGAAGCGGCGGTAGCCTTGATCGTAGGCTTCGCGGGCGAGGTCGGCGGCGTGACCGGGGCCGGTGGAGGCGATTACGTCAACGTGGAGGCCGTGTCCGCGCAGGCGCGCGATGGCCGGGCCAGCGAGCTTGGCGGAGCGGCCGCCGCCTGCGGCGGGGTTGACGATGGCGAAGAAGCTTTCTCTCACAGACGAGCGGACCTCCCGCCGCTCACAGTTCTTTGAAAAGGCTCAGGCGTTCCTCAAGGCTAAAGCCCATTTAGGTGCGGCTCTTTATGCCGGAGCCCTTCCTTCGTCAGGATGTACTAAAGCCCCGAACCCCAAGAGCAACGCGCCTGGCGGCTAAAGCCGCTGGGACGCGCTGAAGCGCGCCCCTACACTGAGCCCACAACGTTCACAAAGGCAGAATCGCTGAGGCGCGATCAAACTGCGCTAGGCGCTCCGCCAGGATATTGCGCTTAATTTTTAGTGATGCCGTGCGGGGGAAGTCTTCGTTGAAGAGGACGATCCCGTGCACGCGCTTGTAGTTTAACAGGCGGCTGTTGCGCGCGGAGATTTCGCGGTTGAGTTCGTCGGTGAGGGTTTGGCCTTGCTCGAGGTGGAGAACCAGGAGCAATTGCTCCCCGACCATGGAGTGCTTTGGCCAGATGTAGTTGGCGGCGAATACGCAGAATTCTTTTACCGGGAGGCCCTCGAACGCGGCCTCGATGTCTTCGGGGTAGATGTTCTTGCCTTCTTCGGTGACGATCATGTTTTTCTTGCGGCCGAAGAGTTGCAGATGACCGGTTGCGTCGAAACGACCGAGATCGCCGGTCATGAGCCAGCCGTCCACGATAGTTTCGGCTGTGAGTTCGGGCTCATTGAGGTAGCCGGACATCACGGTTTTGCCGCGCACGCAGACTTCGCCGATGCCGTCGGCATCCGGATTCAGAATGCGCACCTCCATGCCCGGAAGGGGCTTACCGACGGTGTCGGCACGGAACGGCTTCAAATCGTTGACGGTGATGCCCGTGCAGGCTTCGGTGAGACCGTAAGCATTTGCTACAGAAATCCCAAGATCGTAGAAGAACCGAAGAACCTGAGGTTCTGTGAAAGCGCCCCCAACGATGATGACACGAAGCTGGCCACCGAAAGCTTCGTGAACTTGTCTCAACAACACCCGACTCAACCCAACACGCGGTCGCGAACGGGTGAGGGCTCGGTTGGCGGCCACGAGAGCATTAAAGAGCTTGCGTTTCCAAGGCGATAGCGCCTCAAAGCGGGTTTGCAGGCCCTTGTGCAGGTTTTTTAGGACCAGAGGAACGAGCGTGACGTAGGTAATTTTGTATTTTGGAAAGACGGCACGAACATATTCCGGGCGAAGCGTTCGAAGGTGAACGACGGTTGCGCCGTTCACGAAGGGGTAGAAGAAACCCAGCATAAAGTCAATCGCGTGGTTCGTCGGAAGAATGCTGAGGTACGTTGCGCCAGGCCACAAAGGATACAGAGCAGGAAAAGGAATGCACTGCTCGAGATAGTTTTCGTGGGTCATCATGCAGCCTTTGGGGCGGCCGCCGGTGCCGGAGGAGTAGACGATGGTGGCGATGTCGCTGCGGCTGCGAGGGATGAAGGCGGGCTCGCCGGCGCCGGCGAAGTCTTCCCAGCGGTGCGCGCCTGAGAGAGCGGCGTTTGGCGGAGCCTCCGTAACGAGGACCGTTTTGAGATTTGTGGTTGAGCTGCGCGATGGCGAAGCGGCAAGCTGGCGCCAGATTGGGTATTCAGTGATGAGAACGCTTGCGCTCGAATGCTTGAGTAATTGCCACTGTTCTTCGGGGGTGAGCTTGTAGTCTAGGGGAACTAGAACTCCACCAGAGAAGAAAATCACATACGCGGAAATCAGCCACTTGGACTGATTGGTCATGATGATGGCGGCGCGGCTGCTCGTAGACAAACCTGAATCCTGCAGCGCTTTGGCAAGCGGATGGGCGCGCTCCTTGAAATCGCGATAGGTCAAACGCTCTGTTTCTCGTTCGCGATCGGATTCGATGAGGCAAACCTGAGGAGCGAATTGGTCGAGAGCATCTTTCAGCGCGGCGCCGATCGATTGATACTTCGAGAGATCGAGCATTACAGGCGGGATTGGATGCGGGAGGCGAGGGTGCGGAAGTCGCTTACGCCTTGGACCTCGTAGTCGGGGAGTTCGATGCCGAAGTGATTTTCTAGCCGGCTTAGGAGCTCGAGGGCTTGGAGGCTGTCGATGCCGAGCTTCTTGAAGAAGTCGTCGTCGGGCGCGAGAGAGTTGGCGGGAACCTGGAAATGCTTGGAGGCCAGGGTCAGCACTTCCTGGGTGGTTTGGTCGATGGTGCGCATGGATAGGTCAATTTAACACCATCGCGAGAGGAATGAAAATTCGGACGAGGTATCCAGGATCAGTTCCGATGTGGACGCGGCATGATGATGTGAGTCCGCAGCGGTGGGACTCTGCATCACAAAGTACTTGACAATAGGAAGCCTGCGCGTATTCTGGCGGCAAGGGGAGGTTCACTATGGAAGATCTGCATGCAACTCCATTACCAGGTCTGGGCAAACCTCTCGGTCCGTTTAAAGGCCTATTCGCGGATGCTATCCGTTATTGGGAGACGCGGCGCGTGGTCTATAATTTTGTCCTCATCGCCGTTACGATTGCTTGGGTGGCAGCGACTTGGCCCCATTTCCGTCCAGCATTGACGCTGTCTTCTCTACCACCCATGGCCGTTCTCGCATTGCTAGCCAACGTTTGCTATTGCGCAGCTTACGTCGTGGACTTTGCCATGCTGCACTCGTCTCTTGATTCGCTTTGGAGACGTCGACGGTGGATACTGTGGTTGATCGGAACACTCTTTGCAATCGTTCTGGCAAGTTATTGGATCGCCGACGAGATCTATCCAGATTTCCACTAATATATGCGCTTGGCTGCGGACTGATGTTCAGGGCGACGGGCCCGGTGCGGGTCGCGGCGGGGCGTTTGCCGAGGATAGCGACGCAGAACCTAACAGTGCTGTCGCGGACGTTGCGACAGGTGGCTGCGGTTTCACGCGTTGTTGCGAGTTCGTTTGATACTCGGGCATCGGCCCATCCACCTTCTTTAGCGCGAGGGCGGGAAAGATATAGGCATTGGCGTTGGCGTCCCAACGGTAGCCGGCGCGGAACCGCCATAACCTTTGCGCTCGTGCGGGCCATTCCACCAAGAGGTGCGGATGCCTGGGATCAATTTTTACCGAGAGCTTTAAGAGGTGAAAAGACCAAATCGTTCGGGGAGGGCGAGCGCGCTCGATGGTCATCTTCCGCTGGATCTGACAGCCCACACGACCGAGCAGTCGGTGGTCGGGGCCTTCGTGCGGGCAGCCTTGGCCCACCGCTGGGAGAGCAAGCAACAAAGCAATGATGGAAACCATTCGTCTCTGATCCAGAAATGCATTTGATAGATAAGGGGCGCCCCGAGATCTTTCAATGGGCCGGGAGCACCAAACATTTGGTACTTGGGTCGTGGTAGTACCGAATCGTGCTTTTCCAGCGAGCTTTCGCCGGGGCTTGGCTCAAACGAGTAAGTCCGTAGATGCGTAGTGTTCTCGTCGCCGTGTTGATGTGGCAACGACAGTCTGACGTATTGCGACCGGAAAAAGTTGTACGATCTCGAATTGTCCAGTTTGCGCGTCCACGAGGAGGAGGAAGGAGCGGCGAGATTAGAGGAGGACTAGGCCGCGGCGGATGCCGAGGGCTGCGGCTTCGGTGCGGGTGGCGGCGCCGAGTTTGCCGAGGATGGCGGCTACGTGGAATTTGGCGGTGTGATCGGAGATGTTCAGGCGGGCTGCGATTTCCTTGTTGGCGAGGCCGGCGGCTAGCATTTGCAGAACTTCGCGCTCGCGGCGGGTGAGCGGCTCTGGAAGCTCGGCGAGGGACTGCGAAGCCGGCGTGGCGGCCGGGAAGGCTGCGGGAATTTCGGCGGGATGCAAGACGACTAAACCGGCGGCCGCGGCTTGCAAGGCGGCGGCGAGCTGATCGGTTGAGATTTCGCTGGGAAGCACGGCGCGAATCCCGGCTTGCAGTGCTTCCACGGACGCCGCGGGAGAGGCGGCTTCGGTGAGCACGACGACGGGAATTTCCGCTGCCAGGTCGGATTCCGCGAGCGATTCGATGATAGCTTCGGGCGCCTCGCCAGAGGCATCGACCACGAGCACATCGACCTGCGTGTCGGAGAGATCGCTGCCCAGGGCATCGATGGCAGCCGCACTGCCGACGATTTTTACGCTTTGCACCTTGAAGCGATTTTGCAGTGCGGCGCGGGCGAGCGGCGAAGCGGCGATGAGGAAGACGCGAATCACGCGGCGGCGGCGCTCCTGGAGATGCGCTGCGCGCCGAGCTGCACGGTAACCTGCCGGAAGCGCTCGTAATTTCCACGCAGAAATGCGAGGCGCAGTAGGCGCGGGCCGGAGCCTTGCAGAGCGGTCGCGAGATCGTCGAGGGAAGCGAATGATTTTTCCCCAGTGCCGAGCAGGATGTCGCCAGGCAAGAGAGATGCGTTGGCGGCGGGACTGTCCGGTTCCACTTCGAGCAACACAAGGCCGAAAACTTTGGAGCGGCTGGCGGGGCGCGGGACTCGCACCGGCGCAACGATCACGCCGAGCCACGCGTCGATGGGATCGGCAGCGAGAAAATTGGTCACGGCGTTGCTAGGCACGGCGAGGGCGAGGCTTCCGGCGACCATGGTGTTGATGCCGATGACGCGCCCGTGGACGTCGGCGAGCGGACCACCGGAATTGCCGGGGGCCAGGCGGACGTCGGCTTGCACCCAGGGCTCAGAGCCGAGGCGGCGCAGCGGGCCCACTGCGTGGACTACGCCGGTGGTGAGCGCGCCGACGAAGCCGAGCGGGTTGCCAATGGCGATGGCAAGCTCGCCAGGGCGCACTAGCGAGGAATCCGCGGGGGAGGCTGCGGGAAGATTCGCGGCGCTGATGCGGAGCTCGGCTAGATCGCGGCGCGTGTCGCGGGAGACGAGCGCGGCGTCGAACTCGCGGCCGTCCCAGAGCTGCACGCGGATTTGCGAGGCGCGCGCGACGTGCGCGTTGGTGATGATCGCACCGTGGGCCGACCAGATTACGCCGGAGCCGTTGCCCCGCGCTCCGGCATAGATGAGAACGGTGGAGCGGCGAAGCTTTTCCGCGATTTCCCCGAAACCGTGGATGGCCATTTTATTCGCCTCCGCGCGGGCGTTCGCCGACGACGATGTTGACTTCTTGCGATGCTCCGCCGCGAACGAATTTGAGCGCTAACGGCTTACCGATGAATTCGCCGTGGAGTTGCGAGTGGACGTCTTCTAGGCGCGCGACCGAGTGACCGGCGAGGGCGAGGAGAATGTCCCCGATGACGATACCGGCTTTGTGCGCGGGACTTTCTGGTTCAACTTCGAGAACGATGGCGGCGGTTTTTTCAGGGCGCTGCAAGGATTGGCGAAGAGTTTCGGGAAGGCGTACGGGCTGCAGGCCGACGCCGAGATAGCCTTGCGGGATGTGGCCTTTTTTCAACAAGATGTCGACGACGCGGTCGACGGCGGGCGCGGGGATGGCGATGGCGCCGAAGCGGGCGAAGCGTGGCGTGGCGATGCCGAGGGTGCGGCCTTGCGCGTCCACTACGGCTCCGCCGATAGCGGTGGGTTGCAGGCCGACGTCGAGGCGGATGTAGGGCGCGAGGGCGGCGCCGGTCCAGGTGCGACGCTCGGGCGTGACGAGGCTGACCACGCCAAGCGCGGCGACCGGGCCGCTGGCGCGGGTGCGGCCGACAACTAATGTGAGGCTGCCGGGCTTCAGCGAGGGCACGTCACCGAAACCGGGGACGGCAGCGGACGCTTCCGCGCATTTCAGAACGGCGAGGTCGGTTGACGGATCGCGGCCTGCGAGAGTTGCGGGCACTACGCGGCCATCCGGCAAGGTCGCGTGAATTTCTTCGTCGCGGCGCAAGGCGTGTTCGGCGGTGACGATGATGCCGGGGCGCCAGACTACGCCGCTTGCGGAGCCGCGGGCTTCGGCGTGAACGGCGACTACGTTTGCTGCGGCGCGCTCGGTGGCTTGCGCGAGGGCGTTGGAAAGTTCGATGAGTTCGGCTGACATTTGCATCCTCCATGAACAAGATGCGGCAGGTGCGGGGGGGTGTACATCCGCCGAACGGCTAGGTCTTGAGGGATGAGCGGTCTAAAGAAAGGTCTCTTGCTACGCTCGAGACTGGGACGCGCCTGCCTGCGCAGGCAGGCTAAAGCACGCCCCTACAACTTGGTCACTGTGTTCTACGCGGTGCGTTCCATTAGTTCTAGGCGGTTGCCGAAGGGGTCGAAGACGTGGACGCGGCGGAAGTCGTTGAAGGAAGTGTCGGGCTTGTGGGAAATGCCAGCGCGGTCGCAGGCGGTAAGGATTGCGTCGAGGACTTCGACGACAAATGCGGGATGGGCGCGCTTGGCGGGATGGAAATCGGGTTCGAGGCCGAGATGAAGATTTACGGCTCCGGCTACGAACCAGATGCTTTTGCGCTCAGCCATCTGCGGAGGCTTTTCGATCTCGGTAAAACCGAGGATGCCGGCGTAAAAGGCGCGAGCGCGATTTTCACTGGCAACGGGAATGGCGATTTGCACGTGGTCGAGGCTGAGGATTGGCACGGGTGAAGGTTACGCTGCTTGTTTTGCGCGACGCGGCTGAATTCTACGGATTGTGCTACGCAAACGCTGGCGGGCCGCGCGCACTTCATATTGCAACTGCAAATTCATCCAGAATTCCTCGGACATGCCAAAGAAACGAGCCAGCCTGACAGCGGTATCCGCGGTGATGCCTCGTCGCTCCAACACAATGTCGTTGATGCGAGGAGCCGGCACGCGAATGGATCGAGCAAGCTCGTTGGCAGACATTCCCATTGGTTTCAGGAATTCTTCGCGAAGAATCTCGCCGGGATGAATTTTCCAAATAGGGACTGCATTTTTCTTAGCGGGCATCGGGTGTTCCTTAGAAATACCAGATCAATGGTAATCCGTGACTTCGACCTCGAACGCGTCGCCGTCTTTCCACACGAAGCAAACCCGGAACTGATCATTAATTCTTATGCTGGACTGCCCTTCACGGTCGGCCTTCAAAGCCTCGAGGCGGTTCCCAGGGGGAACGCGAAGGTCATCCAATCGTCCCGCCGCATTCAACAAAAGAAGCTTTCTCAGGGCTGCGCGAATCAAGCTCGGAGGAAACTTTCTGGACTTTCCGGTCAACCACAATAGGTGCGTCCGTGTATCGCGGAAGCTCCTGATCACAATTACAGTTTAACGTTCCTCGTTAAAGATGTAAAGCGCTATACACCTTAGATCAAGGCAGATAGGGCATGGCGTCGGTGGATTCGACGAATTTTTTTAGGGCGGCCATTACGGCGGGACGAGTGAAGAGCTCACAGAAGAGGTCGATTTCGCGACGAAGTTCCTCGTGGGGGATGGGCTTGATGAATTTTTTGGCGGCGGCGCGGGCTACGGGTTCGAATTTTGCGATTTGTGCTGCGGTGGAGCGCGCGATTTTGAGGGCTTCGCCTTCGGCGGCTAATTGCGCGACGAGACCCGCGACTTGCGCACGGGCAGCGTTAACACTGCGCCCGGTGAGAAGGAGATCGCGCACGAAGGCGTTGCCGAGGTCGCGCTTGAGGCGCGGGATACCGCCAAACCCCGGAATCAGGCCCAGTCGCAGCTCGGGGAATGCGAAGCGCGCCATTTTGTCGGCGATGATGATGTCGCAGCAGAGAGCCAGCTCGAACCCACCGCCGAAGCAGACGCCGTGAACAGCGGCGATGGTCACGAACGATGCGGCATCGATAGCGTTGAGCGCGGCGTGAATACGCTCGAGGAACTGGCGAACGCCGGCGAGGCGTTCTTTTTCGGAGAGCGGCTCGGCGCCGCGATAGAGTTCGCGGAGGTCGGCGCCCGCGGAGAAGCCCTGCTTACGTGCGCTGGAGACGATGCAGGCGGCGGTTTCCGGCACGAGCGCAGGGATTGCGGCGGCAAATGTTTCCAGGTCGGCTAGAGTTTCGGTGCCGATTTCGTTTGCAGGCTCGTGGTCCAGCGTCAGCTCGACAATGCCGTCGCGCCAGTCCCAACGCAGCGTTTTGCCGGTGAAATGCTTCATGGCGGCTTTCTATCGTACATGGAGTTGATTTCGGAGGCGAAGCGCGCGTTGATGGCGTCGCGGCGGAGCTTGCCCATGGCGGTGAGCAGGCCGCTCTCGGGAGTGAAGGCGTCGCGGACGATCGCGAAATTGCGGACCTGGCGATAGTGCGGAAGGCCGGGATTGACGGCATCCAGCGCCGACTGCACGACCTGCGGTTCGACGGCACCGGCGATGAGCGCACAAAGGTAGCCGCGGCCATTTCCGACGACGACGACTTGCTGCGCGGCGGGAAGATGCTGAGCGACTTTGTCCTCGATCGGCTCGGGCGGGATGTTGTGTCCAGAATTGAGGATAATCAGGTTTTTGATGCGGCCGATGATGCGCCAATTTCCCCGCAAGTTCACGTCGCCTTGATCGCCGGTATGAAACCAGCCGTCGCGAAGGACGCGCGCGGTTTCTTCCGGGCGATTCCAGTAGCCGGCAAAAATGTGCGGACCGCGGACGACGATCTCTTCGTTGTCGGCGACCTTCATCTCGATGCCACGAATGGCCTGGCCCACATAACCAGGCTCGACGGGCACGCTTGGGTCGTCAAGCGTGCAGATAGCGGTGGTCTCCGTGAGGCCGTAGGCTTGCAAAACAGGGATGCCAAGCATCAGGAAAAATTGCTGCGTTTCAGGCGCCAACGGAGCCGAGCCGCAAATCAGCGCGCGAAGGTGCGGACCGAAGCGCTCTTTGATCTTGCTGAAAATGAGTTTCCGGCCGAGCGCGAGCCAAAGTGCATCGGCGGTACGGGCGCGGCTTGAGTTTTGACGCTCCCATGCTTCGCGCGTCTTTGCAAAGAGAGCACGAATCGGAGCGGCGCGCTTGGAGAGAGCGTCTTCGACGCCGCGACGGACGCGTTCAAGAAGCGTAGGCACGTTGAGGAAATAGTGAGGAGCGGAGAGGCGGATCTCGTCGGGGAGCTTTGTGAGGTCGGTGGAGAGCGTGAGAACGCTCTCGCGCGAGAGGCAGGAGAGCAAGAGAATCCACGATGCGGCAAAGTTGAATGGCGCGTACTGGAAGACGCGGTCGGGCTCGCGGGTTTGGCCCATGAGTTGGTCGAGGCGCTCGGTTGTGCAGGAAAGCATGTGGGTAACGTTGGCGGAGGTTAGGCACACGCCCTTGGGTTCGCCGGAGGTGCCGGAGGTGTAGATGATGGTGACAATGTCGGAATCGCCGCGCGGATTGGGAACGTCGGGAATGGGTTGCGCTGGCGTGAGCTGCCGCAAAACTTCGTCGAAGAGCACGCGGCGAGGCGCGCCGGAGGCGTCGCCGGTCCATGCTTGCATGGCGGCGTCGCCGAGGGCGGCGTCGTTCACGAAAAGGAGTTTCGGCTCGGAGTCCTTCATCATGGCGGCGAGTTCCGCTGGCGACTGGCGGGCATACAGGGGCACCACGATAAGTCCCTCCGCCACCAGCGCCAAGTCAAAAGCGGCCCAGCGAATTGAGTTGGGCGCACAAAGAGCGCAGCGGTCGCCGGGGTGGAGATCGCAGCGACGAAGGTACGCCCGCACCTGTCGCACTTGATCGAGCAATTCCCTTCCGGTGACGCTGACGAACTGTTCGCCGTGAATTTCGCGCAGGACCACGCGCCCGGCGCTGCGGTGGAGCTGAGCAAATATGGCGTCGAGGAAATTGGGCATGAGGCTCAGCAGTTGGAGGGGCTAAATTTGCGCGGCGTAGCAGGCAGCTTGCTCATCGCGACGCGGATCCAGCCACGGAATGCTGCGTGATTGTGCTGGTGTCGTAGCGCTCCGCCAAATCGACCAACGTTTTGCTGAGCGGCGGCAGATACTCTTCCCAGGAAAGCACGCCGGAGCGCAGCGGAAACTCCGGGTAGGTGCCTCGGACGGCGTCTTCGAGAAGAGTGCCCATGCGCGCCATGACCTTCAGGTTGCGGACGACGGTGCAACCGATGCCTTCGCGGACGGAGTCCGCCTCGCGCACAAGAGCTTCCATCATTTGCAGAAGCTTCGGCTCCAGCTCGGCGTCGTCGACGGTGAGGAAAAGATGCTCGTGGCCGCGCTCGCGCATGAGGTTGCGGATGCGCTCGTCCATGGTGACGCCAGCCGAAGCAACCAAGCTTGGCATGCATGTGACGATGCCATGATAGCGCGAAGAAACCATGTACGAGCCGGCGCGGAGGATAGAGACGAGCTGAAACATGTCGTAGTCATCGGAAGTGAACACTGGCGCGCCGGGCAGAAACTCCAGCATCGAGCGGCAAGCGTGCGCGTCAAGGCGCTCCATCGCCACGAGAACAGGAAACACGCGATGGCGCTCGCGGAAGGCAGCCGTGGCTTTGCCGAACGCCGAGATGTAGCGGCGATATTTCGCGTCCACAACGGCGCCGGACTGGTGAAAATAAACTGTGCGATATTGGCTTTCTTTGTAAGCGCCGGTGGTGACGCGCGCTATGTATTTGGCAATGGAGGCTTTCACCGGCCAAACGAAAGGATGGATGGGGCAAAGCACGAGGATGGGAGTTTTTTCGTCCCAACCAGCTTCACGGAGCGTCTTGCGCGCGTATTCCGGGGGATGCGGCTCGAATGTCCAGGCAGTGTCAGTACCGAGCTCGGTGGAGATGCCGAGTTTGCGCAGCAAATCTTGCGACTCCACGTTGCGCGTGATGACCAGCGAATCGTGCACGTAGCGGGCGCACATGTCTCGAATCAGTGGATCCATGTGGCCGGCTTCCCCGCCGTAGGCAAGGGACAACTTATTTTCCGCGGAAGCCAAACCGAGAGACCCGATCATCATGGTCGTGAGGGCGTTGGCGAATTTGCTCTTGAACATCGAGCCTTCGCAAGCGATGACGCCGTGATTCTGGCTCACTTCGTGGAACAAAAACGGCGGAAAAACATCGGGCAGGTAGACCTGGCGCGTGCTCTCGAAATAACCGCGGCTGCGATTGAAATCCTGCGTCATCACGCTGAAATCGACGTTGCTGGCGCCCAGGACGTGGCGCACCTGGCGAAGCATTTCCTGCACGCGAACGTCGGAGCCAGTGTTCCGGGTGCCGTTGTATCCGGCAAAGAGCAGGCGCAGTTTTTCGCCGGGCTCCCAACGGCGGCCGAGTCCAAACATCCAGCCGACGCGCCGGATTTCGATCAGCGCGCTGACCCACGCGACGAGGAGAAAATCGGTCATGCGCGAGCGCTCCCCGCGACTGTTTTCGTTGGCACGCTAACGGAGGAAGGCCACGGCTTTGCCGGATAGCGAAACTTGTTTTCGCGACTGAATTTCAGCAAAGGATACGCATAACTCGAAAACTTGGCGGGCGACTCGCCAAGCTCCGCAACCACGCGTGAATTGTCGAAGACCGTATTCCAATCGAGATAAGGCCAAAAGACTTTCATCAGTGACGCGCCATACCCGACCGCGCCTCCACGATTCGCCAGCCAGTTCACCGTGGCGGAAAACGGCCGACCGAACGAAGGCACGTAGACAGGTCGCCGCCAGACGCCGGCTTCCGCGAGGCTGTCGGTCAGCTCTTGATACGTCTGCGAGCCTACGCCCGCCGAGAGATGATAGATGCTGTGCGCAGCTTGCTCTTTCTGATGAATGGTCACGATAGCTTTGCCGACGTAATCCGCCGGTACGATATCGATTTTATCGCGAGGACGCAGCGGAAGAACAGGCAAGCGCGCGAGCAAATCGAAAGCCTGCACCATATCGAACTGCGAGGTTTCCGCGCGGCGGCTGTCTCCCATGACGATAGCTGGGCGAAAAATCGTGCGCGGCACATCGGGCAGAAGCTGTGCGACCATGTGCTCGCAGAACTTCTTGGTGCGCGCGTAGGGATCGTAGTCTGAGCGCGCCCAATCGATGGACGAATCTTCAGCCACCACTTCATTCCGGCGCTGGCCGGCGACGGCTACGGTCGACACGTGCGAATAGCGGCGCAGTCCTTTGCGGTTCTGGGCGCGGCGCGCGAGCTGAATTACTTCCAGTGAGCCGCGCAGATTCACGTTGAGGCACTGCTTTTCGGACTTACGGTTCAACGAAGCGGCGCAGTGAATGATGGAGTCGGTGGTGTCAACCAACGCGCCATAGTCGTCTTCGGCAAGCCCGAAGCGCTCGGAGGTAAGGTCGCCGCGGAAGATGCGCACGCGCGAATTGATGAGATCGAAGAATTCCTGAAACTCAAAATGAAGCTGCAGGGACTGCCACAACCGCTCGCGCGCCTCCTGCTCGGAATTTGCGCGCACCAGCAGATTCAGGGCGTCGCGATCATCCCGCAGCAGCCCCGCGGCGAGGTAGCTGCCGAGATAGCCGGTCGAGCCGGTTACGAAGATCGCCATAAAGGGTCGGGCGGCGGCGCGGAGTTGGTGCTGGCGGTGGCGCATGCTGCTTGCGTGGACCAGTCTAGTTCGCGGGGCGCGCGCGCCTCCAGCGGCCGCCCTTCCATGAGCGGATAGCACCAACGGCGCAGCGCCGGAATGTGGATGTTGATCCAGTAGTCCCACCAGTCGATGGATTCCGGATCAAACCCGAAGAGCGCGCGCTCCTCGGGAGAAAGCGCGGCGGAAAGCAAGCGCGCATTTTCGCACTCGAAAACATGCTCGTTGTGCAGGATGAACGGCTCGTACAGCTCGATGAGTTTTTCAGCGCGCAACAAATCCCGCTCCTGCCTGGCGAGCGGCGCCTTCTTCATGCGCAGGATCACCGCAACGCGATTGATGCGCGAGACGACCGCCTTCTGCATGGGAATGGACAATCGCTCGTAGCGTTGCTTGGACACCGGAATGGTCTCGAACTTCACCTTGAGCCAGTGCTCGATGCCCTGCTGCGTGCGGTAATGCTTGCGGTGCGCCAGCCCGGTAAGCTCAATGCTGCGGCCCATATTGACAGGGTTGATTGCGGAAGTAGCGAGCTGATACATGCGCGCGTTGTGCCGCGCCACGATGGCGGCAGCAATCAGCGTCATGCCCCGGCAAACCATGTCCACTGGGATCACGTCCAGGCATTTGCGTTCGTTCGTGGGAAGCTGGCGGAAATTCGTTCCCAACAGATAAGAGAGCGGTCCGGAAGTGTTGATGCCTTCGTTCCATCCAGCGAATGGCGAGCGCGTCGAGCTTTCGACGATCGACGGCCGCACGATGGCGATCGGCAAGTCCTGTCCGTGGCGCGCGAGAATCGACTCACCCAGGCTTTTCGTGAACGTGTAAGTGTTCGGCCAGCCAAGATGGTGCGCGCGCCGCATGCCCACGCGTAGCAGCTTATTGCGCGCCCAGCGCACGCGATTGCGTTTCAGCACTCCGTCCAGCTCCTCCGCGGGCACCGCGGATGGATCCCCGGCACGGCCCAGCGCTTGACGTCGCAGCGCGCGAGTCAGCTCCGGGCCTTCCGCGCGAGCTTCAATGCGCCCAATCATTTCACGCAGCGAATCCACCTCGCGTTGGGCGTCGAAGTTGAAATCCTGCGCCGGGTTGTAGTTGTCCTGCAGCTCCTCGCCTACGCGCCCATCGCGCATACCGACCACGTAACACGTCGAAAGGTGCATTAAACCGGCATGATTGCACTTGCGCAGAAAAGCGAGCAAATGTGCGGCGGCATCGACGTTGGAGGCCAGCGCTTCGCGCAGATCAGGATTGAAGTCGGTCAGTCCCGCACTGTTGACAATCAGGTCCAGCGATTTCGCCAACCGTGCTTGCGCCGCTTCGTCCAGTCCCAGCCCGGATTGGCTTACGTCACCTTCCACCACTTCCACTTTCCCCCTCAAAAACGCTCCGAGCTTCCGGCCGTGCCGCTCCTGCAGCGTGTCGAACGCTGGCGATTCCTCGATGATTTTTTCAAAGCGGCGTTGCGCGGAAGTGGTGCGATTGCGCCGGATGAGCAGCGTGATTTTGCCGATGCTCGAGACGTTTTCGAGGAGATCGACCAGCCAGACCTTGCCGATGAAGCCGGTGACTCCCACCAGCAAAATGTGCCGATTCGCCAGCGTCTCGCGAACGACGAGCCGCTCGACGCGGGGAACATCGCCCAAGGCGGCCACCGCGCGTCCGGCTGGCGCCGGAGGACGCGCGGCAGTCTGCGTCGCCGCATCCAGCTCGGCCTCTTTCCACCCAAGCCGCAAAACCAATTTCTCACGGGGCACGCGGCCGTCCGTCGAGCCGCTGGCAATCCACGCCAAAGGTCCGCGCGGCCGCACGACTGGAGAGACCAGCCGCCCCGTGGCGGACCCGTCGCGGAATTCCAATCGATTGGAGACAAATGACGAGATGCCGAAGTGATTGGCAAGAGGACGCAGCACGTGGTCGAGAAGCTGGCTCACCAGCACAACCTCTTCCCCGCCGCGCACGGCGGCCAGCAGTTTCTCCGCGGCTTCCCGGCGCAATTGCGGCTTGAGCACGTAATGAAAATACTCTTCGCCCAGCAAGTCGAGGCGGTCCTGACTGACGCCGCGTAGCAGCGTGTGGAGAAGCCGGGTAGCGAAGGTGCGGCTAGCAGCATAGGCAAAGGGCCGCGAGAGGGCCATTGCCGCCATGCCCAACCGCCGCGCCCACCGCTCCGAGAAGCTCTGCGCATTCCACGTGAAAAAGCCGACCAGCCGCATGGCGCCGACTTCCAGCAGCGAGCCTTCCACGCGCCAGTAGGTCGCGCTTTGCCGCGCACCCTGTGCTGGAGCGTCCTTCAATTTGGCTATGGTTTCCGTCATACCAACAAACGATTATCGGGCAAGCACACGCACCGCAGCCAGCCCGAATGTTGCGGACGAATAATGTGGGCACATGAGTGAACGACCTGGAGGCCAGCGCCCTTACAGCTCCGCCTCCACACCTGGGTTAATCGTCCCGACGTAGGTGAGCAGTCACCTAATTGGGAAGTGAAAAAGTAGCATTCTCAGCGGGTTCTCGCAAGGCGCGCGGAGCTTTCGCAGACCGACTAGAGGGCGGCGAAACCGGGACGTTGCCGGATGAGGTCAGGCTCACAGACGGTTAGACGCCCCAGCCGTAACGCTCGGCGTGCTCGAGAGTGCGCTGCATCTCTTCGCGCAGCATTTCGGTGAACGCCGAGCCGGAGACCGTACGCGCGCCGGGCTCGGCGATGTCCGGTGTACGATAGCCGCCGCTCAAAACGCGCAGCAACGATTGGTCCACCCAATCGGCTTCCAGCGACAGGCCAAAGGCATCGCGCAGCATCATGGTCACGCTGAGAATCGAACCGATAGGATTTGCCGTATCCGTGCCCGCCAGCGACGGCGCCGACCCGTGGATGGGCTCGAACATTGGCGCGCTCGAACCAAAGCTGGCGGACGGAATCACCCCGATCGATCCTGTCAACGCCGCGGCGGCATCGCTCAAAATGTCGCCAAACATATTGGTCGTGAGCATCACATCAAACTGCGAGGGACGCAGCGTAAGCTGCATGGCTGCGTTGTCGACATACATGTGCTCGAGCCGGATTCCCGGGTACGCCGCGCTCATGGCCGTGACGGTCCGGCGCCAAAGGTGCGAACTCGCCAGAACGTTGGCCTTGTCCACCGAACAAATGCGCCGCGAGCGGCTTTCGGCGCGCGCAAAGGCAAAAGTCGCAATGCGCTCAATCTCAGACGTCGAATACGATTCCGTGTCAAACGCGCGTTCCACGCCATCTTCGACGGCGCTGCCGCGCTCGCCGAAATAGATTCCGCCTGAAAGCTCGCGCACGATTTCGAGGTCCAGGTCGCCCAGCCGATCGGCCTTCAACGGCGAAATCCCGCGCAGCGGCTCCAGCAGCTTCACCGGACGCACATTTACGTAAAGACCCAGGCCCTGGCGCAACGCCAGCAGCCCGCTTTCCGGGCGCTTGCCGACTGGAAGCGAATCCCACTTGGGCCCGCCAACCGCGCCGAGAAAAACCGCATCGGCTTTGTGGCAAGCATCGAGCGTGGCATTGGGAAGCGGGGTTCCCGCGTCGTCGATCGCGGCGCCGCCAATCGGAAATTCGGCAAACTCAAACTGGTGATGGAACTCGTGAGCGGTTTCGCGAAGCACGGTGACGGCAGCCCGAGTCACTTCCGGGCCGATGCCGTCTCCCGGGAGCAAAACAATGGTCTTCTTCATTTCAAGGACCCCGATCGAGAAAATCGACATACGTCGCGCGGCTTTACGAAAGAACTGCGGCGAACTCGCCAACGTTACGAGCTATGCTTGCGAAAAGCTCAAGCGGGCGATGCCGCTTCCGCCGCGACGGCCGCTGCTCCGCGGCGAATCACTTCATGCGCGATAGCCACCAAATCGCGCTGTCGAACATCTTTTTGCTGGTCCGCGAGAGCAGTGACCCTCCGGTAGACCTCCGCGAGTTCCGCGTCACTCGGCTCGTAGCCCAGGTCGCGCAGGCTCAAGCGCAGCGCGTTGCGCCCTGAATGCTTTCCCAACACAAGGGACCGCGCGGGGACCCCTACCGTTTGCGGCGAAATAATTTCGTAGGTCAGCGGATTCTTGATAATACCATCCTGGTGGATTCCCGCTTCGTGCGCAAAGGCATTTGCGCCAACCACCGCTTTATTGGGCGCCACGACAGCTCCGGTGATTTCCGAAAGCATGCGGCTCGTGGGGAAGAGCTCTTCGAGACGGATTCCCGTGGTGACTCCGAAGCTTTCCTTGCGCACGGCGAGAGCGACCACCACTTCTTCCAGCGCCGCATTACCGGCGCGTTCGCCGATGCCGTTGATGGTGCATTCAATCTGGCGAACGCCGGCCCGCACGGCGGCCAACGAATTGGCCACGGCCATGCCGAGGTCATCATGGCAATGCGCGCTGAGCGTGATGCCTTGCGGGTCGCCCAAGTATTCGCGCACGTGGCGGAACATCGCGCCGTATTCTTCCGGCACGGCGTAACCAACCGTGTCCGGCAAATTCAAGACCGTGGCGCCGGCATCGACCGCTACCCGGCAGACCTGGCACAAGAACTGGATATCGGTGCGGCCGGCGTCTTCGGCGGAGAATTCCACTTCGCCGACAGTCTGCTTGCCCAAACGGATCATCGATGCAATCGCTTCGAGGGCCTGCTCGCGCGACATATTCAGTTTCACGCGAAGATGCAAATCCGAAGTGGCCAGAAAAATGTGCAGCCGCGGGGCTGCCGCTGGTTCCAGTGCCTCAATCGCCGCGGTAACGTCTTCCTTCTTGGCGCGCGCCAGAGCCGCAATCGGCACGTCGCGCACTTCCTTGGCAACCAGGCGTACCGCATCAAGGTCTCCGCGCGAAGCAATCGGGAAACCCGCCTCGATCACGTCCACGCCGAGCTTGGCCAACTGCCGCGCGATGCGGATTTTCTCCGCGGTATTCATCGAAAAACCCGGTGACTGCTCGCCGTCGCGCAGGGTAGTGTCAAAAATGCGTACGGAGTCCATAGAGTCTCCCTAGGATAGATAAACAGAGCCGGGGCTGTGGGTCAAATTTATCTTTATTCTACTTTTGATAATATTGCCTTATACTTGCTGGCTGGAGGCAGGGTGGACCTCGGCGAACTGCAGGTATTTTTAATGGTGGCCAAAGAAGGCAGCTTCTCGCGTGCCGCCGAACGCCTGTATCGCACGCAGCCGGCCATCAGCTTGGGTATTCGCAAACTGGAAGATTCCCTGGGCCAGCCGCTGTTCGTACGCGGATCGCGACCTGTCCGCCTCACAGACGCCGGGGTGTTGCTGAAGGACTACGCCGAGCGCCTGCTGAACTTGCGCGACGAGGTAAAAAAGGGACTTAGCGAGCTCGAAGGGCTGAAGCGGGGCGAGCTATCCCTTGGCGTGAACGAAAGCTCCATCCACGCGCTGCTGCCCGCGCTTTCGCAATTCCGCGAGATGCACCCCGGCGTTCAGCTGCGCGTACACCGCATGTTCTCTCGCGACATTCCCCACGAAGTACTGAATTACCGGCTGGATGTGGGCGCCATCTCGTATGTGCCCCGCGACCCGCAATTGCAAGCTACGGAAATTTTGAAAGATGAGCTAACGCTCGTCGTCCCGCTCAAACACCCGTTGGCCAAACGCCGCGAAGTGGACGTCGAAGCTCTCGGTAACGAAACATTCATCGGGCACATCGTCGAATCGCCATTCCGCCGCCGCGTCATCGAGCTTTTCGCCAGGAATCGCACCACGCTCAACATGCCCATTGAAATGCCGACCATCGAGAGTATCAAGCGCTTTGTGCAGATGGGCATGGGCGTAGCCATCGTCCCGCGGATGTGTGTGCAATGGGAGATCGAACGCGGCTGGATGAAAGAAGTGAAGGTGCGGCAACTAAGTCTGCCCCGCCACGTCTACATGGTCTCTCGCCGAGGCGCGCGCCTGCCGCATGCGGCCGCGGAGCTCATGCGCATCCTGCGCAACGGGGAATAGCCGCCTTCGCACACCCGTGAAGCGTGCGCCCGCACACGTTCTCCGGTATGCTGCTGAGCAGCAGCCACTTCGGGCGCAAGTTATGACCAGCGGATTGGCCATTCTCGCAATCGGTTTCTTTCTAGGAATGCGGCATGCCACTGACCCGGACCACGTCATCGCCGTCTCCACCATCGTCAGCCGCGAACGCTCCATCGCCAAAGCCGCATGTATCGGCGTTTTGTGGGGCTTGGGCCACACGCTGACGATTCTCGCCGTCGGTGCCGCCATTATTTTATTTGGATTGGCAATTCCCGCTCGCGTGGGACTCACCATGGAATTCTGCGTCGGCTTGATGCTGGTCCTGCTGGGCGTACTGAATCTGACCGGCGCGATGAAATGGATGAGCGAAAAATTCTCCCCTGCGCACCCGCCCGTCACCGGAGAGCACGCGCACCTTCACGAGCACGACGCAAAGCTGCACTTCCACTGGCATTCGCACGCTCCGGCAAGCGAGCATCACGCAGAGAGCCTTGCGGTGCCTCAGTCGCTGGAGCGAACGTTCGCGGGCCTCGGCCTTTACCAAACCCTGCGCCCTGTTTTCGTCGGCATCGTGCATGGCCTCGCGGGTTCCGCTGCGGTGGCGCTGCTGGTCTTGAGCGCCATTCGCGAGCCGAAATGGGCCGTGCTCTACTTGTTGGTTTTCGGCGTTGGCACCATTGCCGGAATGATGCTGATCACCAGCGTCATCGCTCTTCCCTTCTCTTTCGCTGGGTACCGCTTCGCCTGGTTGAACCGCAGCCTGGTCATCGGCTCCGGAGTCTTGAGTTTGGCCTTCGGCCTCTTTGTCTGCTACCAGATCGGCGTCGTCGACGGTCTGTTCACAGCGCACCCAAACTGGAAACCCAGCTGAACGCTAGCCCATCCGTCGATCGCACCCGCAGGAAATTCCCAAATCGGGAATTTCCTGCTGCATCTATTTTCCTTCTAAGTTAACTAATTTCTTGACTTATCTAGGAGCCTGGCCGTATCTTGCCGGCAGGTCCCTCTCGGAAAACTGATTCACCGCCGGTTTTTTCCGTCCGTCCAAGGAAGAGTTATGGCCCAGCAAGCGCCCGTTTCTAACGCATCGCTTCCAGTATCGAATACGCTCAGGATTTTGCGGCTCCTGCTTCTGCAGGCCGCGCTCGCCGCCAGTGCCGCCGCCCAGACTCCTCAGCAGCAATACGTCTTCGACTCCGTCCCCGTCACTAACACCACGTCGCGCGTAGGCGCATATGCAAAGAACGGACAAACCGGCGCTCTTTCCGCGGTCGCCGGCTCGCCGTTTGCCGACAACCTGCAGGGCGGCGCGATGGCCATCGATGGGTCGGGCCGCTTTCTTTTCGTGATCAACCCCAGCACCAGCAACATTTCCATGTTACAGATCGATCAGAGCACTGGAAGCCTCGCGGAGGTGCCCGGCTCCCCGTTCTCGACAGGCCCGACCGAAAACCCCAGCATGGCTGCTACTTCTCCAATTTGCCTGGCGGCGGAAAAGTCCGGCCAATTCCTGTACGTGGGTTATCGCTTCGGTAATTTCGTCAACCAGGGCGCCATTAACGAGTACTTGATCGATGCGGCCAACCGCCAGCTACTGCCATTGTCCGGGCAGCCGACCACGGACATTGCGTCCGCGCCCATCGGCGTGCTCACCGACCCCAGGGGCCTTCATCTTTACGTCGGCTTGGGCAAGAATCCCTCAACTCTCGTGGAGGATGCGGGCACGAACGTCTATACCATCGATCCCGTGACCGGCAGGCTCTCGTTCACCGGCACGGCAGGCAATGCCACTTCCGCGGGGAAAAGCATCGCCATCGATCCGCAGGGTCGCTTTTTTTTCGATGGCTGGGGGATAACCCTTGGGACAATTAATAGCGCTCTTATCTCGCCTGCGGATGGCACCGCGCTCACCGGAATCTCCAGCGTAACCTCCCCAAACCAAATCCCGGTGGCCATGCTGGCGGATAGCAGCGGCAAATTCCTTTATGTGCAGCAGGGACCTGCGGCAGTGGTCTACGCAGTTAACCAGGCAACCGGGGCGCTGACCGTTTCCCCCGCCACACTTACGGTTTTCAGCTTTAGCGCAGGCACCGCTGCTGCAGACCCTCTCGGCCCTTACATCTATTCGCTGCAGCAAGACGGCGTCCACGGGTTCCTGGTCGACCCTCAAAGCGGCGCTCTCTCCGAAGTCCCCGGCTCGCCGTTTGGAAGCACTGTCGCGCAAGGAGCGCTGGCCATTTCTGGCGCGCCCGTACAAGCGGTCAGCGGTCCTGTGGCAGCGCTTTTTCCTGCATCGGAAGATTTCGGCGCCATAACGGTGGGTCAATCCAGCAACTCGAAGCTGGTCACGCTGACCAACACCGGCGGGCAGGCGCTCAGCCTCACCTCCGTCAGCATCATAGGTGTCAATTCCTCCGATTTTGTCGCCACACCGAATTGTTCGTTGCCCACCGTTCTCTCGCCCAACGCCACCTGCACAATCAGCCTGATTTTCTCTCCCACCGCCGCGGGAACGCGCCAGGCAAGCTTGGCTGCCACAGACAATGCACCCGCCAGTCCACAATCGATTCCCCTCAGTGGCAGTGGCACCTCTCCACTTCCTGCGGTCACTCTAGTGCCGGGCAGCCTGACCTTCACGAGCACCACAGCGGGAAGCACTAGCCCGGCGCAGAACATAACCGTCGCCAGCGCAGGTACTGCAACACTTCATATTTCCTCGGTCCTGCTTGGTGGCTCGAATCCCACGGATTTCCAAATAGCCAGCGCCTGCTCCGGCTCGTATCCTGTCTCTTCTACCTGTAACATTGCCGTGACGTTTGCCCCTCTGGGCACCGGCCAACGCACCGCCACTCTCACCATCAGCGACGATGCACCCAATTCTCCTCAATCCGTGCAGTTGACCGGAATAGGTGCAGCGCCACCGCCTGGGACGCCGGTCGTCAAACTAACGCCAAACGGCGTATTTTTCGGCTCCGTCACGCAGGGCGCGGCGGTCGCCGCTCAGACCATTACGCTCATAAGTTCCGGTACGGGGCCGCTGCACATCGCTTCCGTTGCGCTCGGCGGGACAAACTCGAGCGACTTTAGCGTGACGAACAACTGCATCGCCCCGGCCTACGTAGTTGGCGTCACTTGCACCATAAGCCTGTCGCTCGCCCCGGTCGCAACCGGCGCGCGCAGCGCATTCATTACGATCGCCGACGACGCACCGAACTCCCCACAAGCCATCGCTATCAGCGCCAATGTCAGTGCCGCCCTTGCGATTTCGCCGGCCGCTCCCGGCTCAACTTCCGTGACCGTAAAGGCTGGGCAAACCGCGGCCTTCAACCTGCAGTTGACGCCCGGCCCCGGCTTTGCGGGTGGTGCTTCGTTCGCCTGCGCGGGCGCGCCTGCGGCCGCCACCTGCACCGCTCCGAGCGCGCAGTTCGCCAGCGGAGCTCCCGTTTCCTATGTTGTGAATGTGGCCACGACCGCGAACACCATGGTCATGTTTCCGCCGCGGGCACCGCAGCTCCCCCCGTTTGTCTGGCTAAATCTGTTTTCGTTGGCAGCGTGCTGCGGGGGTTTTGTGCTACTTCTCTATGCTTGCAAGGTGCGCCGCGTAAACTCAATAACAGGTTTGCCGCGCATCGCGGCGCTAACCATACTGGCATCGCTATGCGTATTCGAGGCTGCGGGATGTGGTGGTGCGGGGGTGAGCGCAAGCCCGCAGGTTGTTCCCACGCCGCATGTGATCGGCACGCCGCAAGGGACGTCGACCATCACGCTGACGCCGTCGGTGACGACGTCAACCGGCATACCTTTGCAAGGCATCCCGCCGATTCAACTCACACTCACGGTGCAATAATCGTTCGGGCTGCTCGCAATTCGCCGAGCCTACCGAGCGGCCCAGATGCGATAAATCACGGCGGCGCCGTCATCGGATACCAAGAGCGAGCCGTCCGGCGCGACAGTCACCCCGACCGGTCGTCCGTACACTGTGCCCGACGACGGATCGGGCACAAGTCCGGTCATGAACGGCACCGGATCGGCCGAAGGTTGCCCGTCCTTGAAGGCCACGAACGCGACTTGATACCCCGAGCGTGTTGATCGGTTCCAGGATCCGTGCTCGGCGACGAAAGCTCCGCCACGATAGCTCTCCGGAAATTGCGTCCCGGTGTAAAACACAAATTGCAGCGCCGCCACATGCGCTCCCATCAGCACGTCCGGCACGATGGCCTTCGCCACCAGATCCGGGCGCTGCGGCTTCACGCGCGCGTCGACGCTATCTCCAATATAGCTGTACGGCCATCCGTAAAAACCGCCGTCCCTTACCGACGTAAAGTAATCCGGCGGCAGGTTGTCCCCGAGTTCATCCCGCTCATTCACCGATACCCACACTTGACCGGTCACCGGTTCCACGCCCACACCCACCGGATTCCGCAGTCCGGTTGCGAACAGTCTCGCGTTCTTGCCGTCCGGATCGCAAATAGTTACCGCTGCCCGAATGGGCTCTTCGCCGGGGCTAATATTCGACTCTGATCCCACGCCGATGAACAAATGTTTGCCGTCCTTCGAGAAAGCCACCGAGCGCGTGTCGTGCCCGCCGCCCGGGAGATTCACCAGGTGCTCGGCTTCGCCTAGTCGCTTCGACGTTTTGGGATCGTACTTGAAGCGGACCAACTCTTTCATCTCCCCGACGTACACATAGTCATCGTGGAAGGCAATTCCGAATGGCCGGGTCAGGCCCGTTACGAAATTTTCCCGGGTCTGCGCCCCGCCGGTGTTTTGCGGGTCTCGCAATATAACGATCTCGCCCGCGCCCATATCCGCCAAAAAAATATCGCCATTCGGCGCCACCGTCAGCCAGCGCGGTCTTTTGAATCCGGTTGCAAAAATGCTGATTTTGAATCCCGCGGGAACAGTGGGAAGAAATCCCGCCGGAGGACTTACCTTGTCGGGCGCGTTCCCCGCTGATTTCGTGGCGTACGGCGGCGGCAACTGCGGCTTCTTTCCGTGCGTCACTTGCGCCGAAATCATGACGGGCGCGCAAAGCAATACAATCACGCAACTGAGAACTTGAATTCGCGAAGGCATCAATCGTCCCCCCAAAATTGGCTGGCCCCATAGCATGCCTTATCTCCCCATCCCTTTTCTACGTCTCCGGCCTAGTATCCGACTGACTACACCATGTTTCGGAATCCGCCCCACTTCGCTAAGGTGGATTGGTGTATCCGTCCGGCGGGTGCCGGATCATTCGACCCCACAATTAAAGCGAGGAGCGATGAAAACGATTGCCAGTGTTGTGTGCCTTGTGGTTCTGGCCGGCGGCGTCGCCGTTGTGCAAGCCCACAGCCCCGCCCCGTCTAAACCTGTTACCGTCGAAATCAAGGACGCCCAAGGTCAGAGCGTCGGAACCGCCGTGCTTACCGAAGCTCCGCATGGCGTAAAGATCAAGCTGGACGTCAAGGGTTTGCCGACGGGCGAGCATTCCTTGCACATCCATCAGAACGCCAAGTGCGACGCGCCCGACTTCAAATCCGCGGGCCCACACTTCAACGGTGCTTCGGGCCATTCAGACCACGCCGGTATGCCGGCTGGGGATATTCCGGACTTCTCGCTGATCGTTGCTGCCGACGGAACCGGACACGCCACCGTAGTTGCGCCCAACGTCTCCATGGGCGCTGACGAGCACTCCGTCTTCAGCAATGGCGGAACCGCGATCGTGATTCACGCCGTCACCGGCGGAACGTCCAACGCCGCTCCTCCGCGCATCGCCTGCGGCGTCATCAGCAAGCCAGAATAGCGCATCATCCAAAGCCGTGGCGCAAGCGTATACTTCAATAGCAGCGTAATTGCAATGCACTGGCCTGCCTGCACAGGCAGCCGCATCCCAGCTTCGCGGCTGAGCACTCATCGGAGCGAAAACGTGCGCAGTCCCAACATTGGCCGCATCTTAGCGATTACCGCCATCGCCGCTTTTTTCGCCTGGACCGCCGTTCGCTCCATCGGCGCTCGTCCCGCCGCAGAACCGCGCTACCCCTTTCCTAAGCCCGCAGTCGATGCTCCGCTCTCCGCCAGCAAATCCCAACAAACTGCAGTGCTCGCCGGAGGCTGCTTCTGGGGCGTGCAGGCCGTGTTCGAGCACCTCAAAGGCGTCCGTTCCGTGACCGCGGGCTACTCTGGCGGCCGCGTCAATTCGCCCAGCTACGAGATGGTCAGCAGCGGCCTGACCGGCCATGCGGAATCCGTCAGCATCACGTTTGACCCGTCGCAGATTTCGTACGGACAGATCCTGACGATCTTTTTCTCTGTCGCCCACGACCCCACGCAGCTCAATCGACAAGGCCCCGACGACGGCACGCAATATCGCTCCGCCATTTTCTATTCCAACGACGAACAGCAGCGCATCGCCGCCGCATACATCGAACAGCTCGACGCCGCCAAAGTCTATCCAAGGAAAATTGTCACCGAACTTGTGCCCTTCAAAGCGTTCTTTCGCGCCGAGGACTATCACCAGGACTACCTGCAGACCCACACCGACCAGCCCTACATCGTCTACAACGATCTTCCCAAACTAGAGCACCTGAAGAAACAATTCCCGGAGCTATGCCGAAAATAAGCACTTTTCGGAAGGCGAACACAATCTGATTGGGCGGCACCAAGGATTCCTCCCATCGGCGGGAAATCTTTGCTTTTCAGTTGTGCAACTTCCGATATGCCGAAAGGCAGCGCTCCGCGGTTTCCATCTCGGAGTAATCGCTGCCTTCTTGTTCGATCAGATAGTATTCGATCCCGCCCTTACTCTCGGCCGCAGCGAACAGCTTCTTCCAGGGTGCCACTCCTTCTCCAAACAAAACGCGATATCCCTTCTCCGGAGACCAATCCTTGCAGTGCATCGAGCGGATGCGTCCTGGATTTCGCTCGACCCAGGCGACCGGGTCGTTGCCCGATTCCAGGCAGGTGCCCACATCGAGTTGCAGCATGATGCTTTTGTCCGTGTTTGCGGCCAGCAATTCGATCGGCATTTGCCCCTCGACCGGCTTCCACTCCAGAGCATGATTGTGATATCCGGCCCGTAATCCGTGGGTAGCCAACGTGTTGTTCGCCTTATTCAGCAGGTCGGCAACCCGTTTCCAACCGTCCACATCCTTAACGTCACCCGGATGCGCCAGCACCACATAGCGTGCGCCAAGAGCTTGGTTCAGCTCGATGGCCTTGCCGATGCGGTCTGGCGTGAACGACTGAGAAGAATTGTGCGTGGAGTAGCAGTGGACGCCGAGAGCGTCTAGCTCCTTGCGGACATCCTTGGCGTAGTCAAGTGTCCAATCATAATAAGGTGCATAGAACTCGACGCACTCATACCCCAACTTCGCCACTCCACGGACTGTCCCTGTCAGGTCTTTTTTCAGCTCGTCGCGAACGGAGTAGAGTTCGAGCCCCACCGGAATGCGTTTATCGACGGCGAAAAAAGTCCACAGCGGTGCCGCGGCAAAAAACGCGAGAAACGACCGACGTGAAAAGTTGTCATGTTTTTGCATAGCAGGCAGACCGTATCACAAAACGTCGAAGCTGTTTCAAAAACTAAGGGGCAGCAGCACACACCTAACCAGGATGCAAATAAAAAGGGCGAGCATCTCTGCTCGCCCCTGTTTACTGTCACTTACTCTGCGAGAAGTCGCCGTTACCTGCTGCAACTGCGGCTGACCATCTTCACGTCCGTCACCGTCAGGTGGCCGTGCTCGTTCGGATTATCTTGTGTCTTATCTTTGGCCTTCTCCTTTGCCTCGTGCATTTTCTCGTGGTTCACCGTGCCCCTTACCCGCACGGTATGGCCGACGTGGTCCGCCAGATTGGCCTTATCGCCCTTCAATTCCCAGGTCGAGCCGTTGTCCGCCATAAGCTCGTAGTCATCGCCTTCCTTTTGCAGGCAGCCAGTCAATTCACGAACTTTGCCCTGGTTGTCGTCGCGGTCCTGCCGGGCGTTGTTCGCAAGACCTGCCGCTGGCAGCAACGCCAATCCAGAAAGAGCTAAAAAGCTCAATGCTAATTTGCTTCTCATTCGTTTCCTCTCCTCGTGAGGAGCCTCATTCCGGCACTCCTCCTTACCAAATTGTTTCAACTCCTGCCTCTCCCCGACATAGGGGCAAACACCCAGCATCTCGTAAATCTGACGTTACACGACCCTGCATCCGTAAGAGGTTGCATTCACAATGGTTATGCGCCGCGCACCTGTCGCCCCCGCTGGGGCGGCGGTAAAGCCCTTGACTTCGCATGGGCGCCGGGAGTATCTACCCCTTACGCGCACGAGCTTCTCCCAACCAACGGTGCGCGCACGTTCAAGTCTCCCTGGAGGTTCACTAATGTCAGCAAAAGTTCGTCCCATTCCCGAAGGCTACCATTCGATCACACCGCAGCTAACCTGCCGTGACGCCGCCCGCGCCATCGACTTCTACAAGGAAGCCCTCGGCGCCAAGGAAATCATGCGCATGGCCGGTCCCGGTGGCAAGGTAATGCACGCCGAGTTGCAGATCGGCGACTCTCGCTTCATGATCGGTGATGAATTCCCCGGAATGTCCGTCGCACCCGCTCCGTCTACGCTTCACTCGTCCTCTCTATTCGTCTATACCGAGGATGTGGACACCACCTTCAATCGCGCCCTCAAAGCCGGTGCCCGCTCGGACATGGCTCCCAGCAACATGTTCTGGGGAGATCGTTACGGCAAGTTCACCGACCCGTTCGGGCATCAGTGGGGTGTGGCCACACACGTCGAAGACGTCGCTCCAGCAGAGATGCAGCGCCGCTCCGAAGAATGGTCCAAGCAAGCCGCCAAGGCAGCCGGTCAGTCCAGCTAATCCGAAAATTGCAGATTCACTGCCCGCCCAGCACCAACGGCGGGCAGTCTGTTTCTGCAAGCCATACTCTGTTCCGTTTGCTAGCGTCACTGTCGACTGGCAACTTGTTCCTCTGCTAGCATGCGCAAGTGACCCAAAAGTCCAGCTCGACCCGCCTTCTCCTCTCAGCTTTTGTTCTCTTCGCCATCAACGTTCTGAATTTTTACGATCGCCACGTTCCCGGCGCGCTCACCGAGCCCATCCGCAAAGAGTTCCATCTCACCGACACACAGATCGGCCTCCTCGGCAGCGCCTTCATCTGGATTTACGCCCTGATCGGCCTCCCGCTTGGCCGCATCGCGGATTCCGCCAGCCGCAAGAAGCTGCTAGCCGTCGCCATCCTCATTTGGTCTTCGCTGACCGCGTCCGCAGCCTTCGCCGGCAGCTTCACCATGCTGCTCTTCTCCCGCATAGGTGTCGGCATCGGCGAAGCAGGCTGCGCTCCTGCCGCAACCAGTTGGCTTGGCGACCTCTTTCCGCCGGACAAGCGCTCCCGCGTCCTCGCCCTGTTCATGTTGGGCGTGCCAGTCGGCGGTGCGCTCAGCTTCTTCTTCAGTGGGCCTCTAGCCCAGGCTTACGGCTGGCGTGCCGCAATGATCTTGGCCGCCGCTCCCGCGCTGCTCCTGGTTCCCGCCTTGCTCCTACTGCCCGAACCCAAGCGCGGCGCCAGCGAAATTTGCCCGGCACCTCTCGTTCCGAGTTCCACGTGGACCATCCTGCGCATCCCCACCCTGTGGTGGATCATCGCTTCCGGTGCGCTCCTGAATTTCAATATGTACGCCATTGCCACATTTCTTCCCGCGTTCCTCAGCCGCGTTCACGGACTTTCACTCGCCTCGTCTGGAACCGTAAGCGGCGTCGTGTATATCACCGGAGGCCTAACCGGCTGCGCCCTCGCTGGCTATGTCGGGGACGCCGCCATTCGCCGCCGAAAAGATGGCCGGCTGCGAATCGCTGCGCTAACCTCGCTGGCCGCAGCCCCGCTCGCCTGTTTCGGCGTGCTCCAGCCGGCCGGCTCCCTGCTCGCCGCTGTTATTTTCCTCACGCTGACCTACTCTTTGCTCACGAGCTACTACGGCCTCGTCTATTCCGCCATTCAGGATCTGGTCGCCCCCAACCAGCGCGGTGCCACCATGGCCATCTACTTCATGGCCATGTACATGTGCGGCGCTTCCTTCGGGCCGCTGCTCACCGGCCGCCTCAGCGATTTCCTCGCTCACCGCGCCGCAGCGCAGGCAGGCTCCGCCACTGTCACCGAAGCCCTTAGGGCCGTCGGCCTGCAGCAAGCCATGCTGATCATTCCCGTTTTATCAGTGGCTCTGGCGGCGGTCCTTTTTGCGGGCTCCCGCACCATGGCCACCGACGCCGGACAACGCGAACCAGCCGCTACCAGCGCCGCAGCCGTCGCCGATTAGCGAGTTCCGCGGCGGCGGCGCGCACTTCTTTTGCGAAGGAACTATAGCCTCTGTTATCGGATCCGATCAGTAGGTATGGCCGTTATTTTGGATTGCGGAAATCGGCTCCGCATTCAGCCGTGAAGTCGCCCGCCAATCCACTTCCGTCAGATCCACCGAGCCCGTCCCGCCGCTCGCCAGCACATAACTCAAGCTGCCGCCATTGATCCGGTAGGTGGTCACCGCGTACACGTTCTCGGACTTCAGCGCGATCAGCCGTACCCGCGCGGGCTGGCCGGTAACCACTGAACTTGTGCGGACCATCTGCGCGGGCGCTTCTGATATGGCGGATGCATTTGTAGTGGCGGCATCAGCCGGAGCCGTGTTCGTCGCCTCATAACCAATTTCGGAAATATCGGGCGCGTCGTTCGCCGGCTTCTCCGAATTCTTCAACGCCACCGGCTTGCGGAACGATTGCGAATGATACGAGGCCGGTGCAGGCGGACGCTCATAAGAACGCAGGGACCCACCCGGTCGCGGCACATCGATATCGTCCATCAGCCGCACGGTAATCTGCTCTTCGCCCTTCAGCGTCGGACGCGGCCCGCGCGCCGGCAGCGTCAAGATTTTCCATGGCCACAGCGGCGGAATCAGCCATTCCACCGTGTCGCGCGTCGCATGTCCCTTGCCGACGATGTCGCCCTTTTTATCTACCCTGTACCCTTTGGCCGCGATGATTTTGCTTGGCACGGGGATATCGCTTTCCGGGAAACCAATGCGGTCGAATTCAATCTTCAAATAACCTTTCCCCCAAAAATGCCCCGGCTCCTTGTCCGCTTCCAGGTGTCCACCCAAATAACTGCCGCGCGGAAACACCGTCTTGCCGAATTGCCGCAGTGCGGCCAGGTGACAGATCACCGGATCGCCAATGTCCGCCGTTTTCGAGGAAAGGTCTGGTTCATCCATAGTGCAGCGCAGCAGCGTGCCTGCGGGCACAAGAATGTCCTGCGCCTTCGTGCTCGCCTGCGCGCCTAGAAACAACCCAAAAACCGCTAAATACAAATAGATTCGCCGCATGTGCTACCTCCCGGTTCGCAGGTCAGGCAGAACGGGCTCAATACGCAGGCACGGGACGAAAGGTCTGAAGACGCGCGTGAGGAGTGCACTGCCAGGACCCACCCATTGTTCGCGCCGCGAATTTTCTTCGAGGAGCGTAACCGGAAACTACTCCTCTCCGCGCAACAGATTCAATAGGCAAGATTTACGCACTGTCGGCCAAATGACGCATCGAGCAGAAAACACTAATCCTTAAACCCGCAAACACTCGCCTTTCACAAAAGTTGCGCGACGAGGCGCGGGCGCTGCACGAACCTATGGTTCGGGGGCTCGAACTCTGGGTAGTTCCCAGCGCCACTACGCGAACTTACTGAGGTATCGCCAAGGGATTGGCGTTCAGCAGGTCGGTTAAATCGTTGACGATCTGCGGCGCTATTTTTTGGAACACGTCTTCCTTCGCGTCCTTGCTGAGATCGAATTTCGTCAGCGGAACATAAGGGCTAAACGTGATCACCGCGCCGGGCTTGTCTTCGTTCCCGGGCAGAGGCGCAATCTCGTACAACGCCTGCTCCGGTTTGGCCAGGTTCGCCACGGTAACCAAAGCTTCTATTGCACCGGAATCGTCTGCGCTGCGAATGACCGCGCGGCGCCAGTGATTTTCCTCGTCCACTTCTGCGAACAACCCGCGAATCTGCACGCCCCTGTCCGGTCGCGCGTCGCCGCGATGCATGCGTACTGCGGTGTAACCGCCCTTCCGCAAGGCCGCAACCAGCTTGGTCGACATTAGTTCGACCAGCCGGGCGGCCAGTCTCCGAGGGTCATCCTCCGGCTTCTCCTGGCCAGCCTCCGGCGGCAGCACGTCTATCTCGAAATCAGAGACGTACACCGTCGGTTTCGGCGGTGGGTCCGTTTGCCGGCCTTTGGCGGCTGCGCCTACGCCCGCCAACTCCGGCCCACACCAGGTCGACATAACAAGAATCGCTGCAAGGAATGCAATGCGAGGGGAGCTTCTCATAGGATACCCACTTGGCGGTCTGGCGGGACATACTCAGAGTACAGAAAAGCGCGGGACAGTTCAAAATTGCCGGGTGCCATCCGTAAGGCTCCCGCCCGACAAACAATGGCACCGGCAATCTCACTGTGACGCACTGCTCTATGATGACTTAGTGTGGTTGGCTGCCTGCTGCTACGGAAACCGGCAGCGCGGATTCCTGGATCGTCAGCATGTCCGTGCGCGTCTTGTCCCACTCCCGCAGCGTGAGACCGTAGCTCGAAAACATTCGGCGGATGCGAACCGAATCCCACCGCAGCAGTTCTTCCAGCACCGGTACGAGCACGCTCATGGCATTATCGCTGAGCACTGTGCGCCGCGCGACCTTGGTGATGTATTTCGCTTCGGACACCGCTATGGTCAGTCCGTCGTGATGGTTCACGTGCATCATCACCGGCAAATCCGAACTGCCATCGCCCATGTAAATGATGTGATCGTGGCTGATGCCCAACATCGCTCGAATCTCTTCCAGCACAGTGATTTTGCCCCAGCCCGCGGAAGCCCGGATGATGGATTCCACTTCGCCGGTCGCATCGTTGTACCGGAAGCGCGTCCCGAAAATGTGATCGGACGGCACAATGCCTTCCAGCGCCGACTGGATGATTTCCTGCGGCGCGGCGGAGATGACGTAAAACGAAAATTTGTATTCGTCGGCAAGATTGTCGAGCGCGCGCGCAAACAGCGCCACGTCGTGCTTCAGCCGAATCCGCTTGCCGGTTGCGATAAGGTCGTCGCGGCGCACCCGGCGGAACTCCGGATCGTGCAAAATCAGGTAGCTCAACTCCGCACCCTGCTGCACAAGATTCATTTGTGATAGCCCGGCTACCTTGTCGTGGAAGCCGCTGAAACCGATGAGTTCGCTCAGCACGACACCCGAGTCGTTAAAGCTGAGCGTCTGGTCGAAGTCGCTGGCCAGAAGAAACTGCTTAACCATGTTCTAGTACTCCTCTTTCTTAGCCTGCAATTACACCTTAACCGCATTCTGGGCCGGGCACCCTACGAATTATTTTAATGGGTGCTATGCGTATAAAGCGTGAATGTTTTGTTAGCATTTACTTAGATGCGCCCAAGGGGTAACTGGTTATGAGCAAAGGGCTTGCACGCATAACCCCGGTCGGCAGAACAGGATGCAGTTCCGCCCCTTGGGGCGAACACCAGGAGAAAGGCATCCTCCGCCGTACCGATGCCCCTTGCTGCCAAAGTGAGCATCCGATCCCGACTTATCGGGAATTAGGCTTGGTCCATTCAACGAAATAAGCCGCGCACCCAGAGAGTGAGCCTTGTCCAGTAGTACTGCGTGCGGTTGGAGATAGTGTCCGGCTTTGTTAGATCGGCACCGCCATTCCCCGTTTCTAACGCCTGTCTATATCCCGCAGGCAGTTCGAAGATCGAGGGGTTCACGGGCGCCTCGGAGATTTCGAGCAACCCTACCTTGCTATTCGTCTTATTCCCCGCCTCAGTCACGACCGATGTTTCTTCGATCGCATACCCTCGGGGTGCCTTACCAAGCCACTTGATTTGCCATCGATCTTGGCGGTTGCCCCTACTGGCAGAGAGCCTGCCGAAGCCGCTTAAACCTCGCTCTTGACATCCGAATCCTGGCAAGTCGATGTACCAACCGTCTCTCTCTTCCACGCTCGCAGGCGTTGAAGCACCAGGCCCGGGTTCGGTTCGGATTTTGACTTTGACATGACGCGCGGTGTAATGCTCAAACTGGCGGCGCTCACCCGTGTCAACGGAGTCGATGGTCATCATCACTTCGGCTCCAGAGGTCTGAGTCAAGCTGACTGGACGTGCCTTCTTTAACCGCTCGGACCAATCCTCGATTTCAGAAGAAGCGTAAATTTTGTCGCGTTCATTTAGATTGAAGACGCGCTTCTTGTCGCACTGCCGGATCACTACGAATTTCATAGGGTCGGCTCGCGCTAGCTTCTCGGTAACGATCTCAGAGCGCTCCCGTGCACCTTTCAGGTAAAGCGTATCCGCTTGCGACAGCCAGTCGCCGGATGTGCGGTGAGTTTTGATCACGAGATCAGAATGATTCGGAACAATGAACTTTGGAAGGCTGACTGACGCAGCGAGGATCAGTAGAGAGAAGATGCTAGTGCAGAACGTCACCAAGCTTTCCATTTTGGCCGTCCCAGCAGAAGTTTACTCCATTCGGAAGCTCTAGCGTTATTTTCCAAAACGCTGATCCTGCTATTGTGTCTCCGCGTCATTGGGAATCACCTTGAGCACGACACTTTTTCGAGTACCTTCCTCCAATTCAACCATCGCCCCATGAGTTCCGTACGATTTCAAGAAATCAGGCTGCCGGACGTCCTCCTGCAAATCTTCGAAGGCCAACACAGAGTACTTCCCTGCGCTTAAGCCGCGCAGAGTGAAATTGCCGCTTGCGTCGCTTGTACTTCGCTGATAAAGATCCAGCCGACCCCGGTGCTCCGCACTGGGGATATCCACAACGGTGGCATTCGCGATCGCTTGGCCTTTGTCGTCAACGACTTTCCCACTGATGCTCGCCCCCTTTGCGCTCACTACTACGTCCAGGTATGTCTCCGCGTTAACCGCGAAACCAGAATCGGTTACGTCTCGCCCGCCGAGATGGATGGACTTTGTGAAGTAGTCTGCCAAATTATTGGAGCTGGCTCCGACAACCAGTTGGTAAGTGCCCCCAGGCACGTTCTTCAGTTCGAAACTTCCGTCCGCGCTTACATTGGAACTGGTTGGAAGGCCATTGGTTCCTCCGACTTCAAACTCGGCGCCTCCTCCATCGGCCAGCATCAGCATCACGCTCAACTGTGTCCAATCGAATTTCTGCTCCGTATCGAGCCGGAACTTTCCCCGAACCTGCCCTCCAGCCTCCGGTTGCAGCAGCAATCCCTCCACGGACGCATTGCGAACCTCGATCGGCTGGCCCAAGCGGAGCATCTGTACGGCCGGTTTGCCACCGTCAAAGGTGAAAACAATCAGTCTCGCCACATAGGTCCCGGGCAACACGTTCTTGAATTCGAATTTGCCGCCGTCGCGAAGCTCCTGTTCCCCCGGCTGCGACACTCCACCTCCCATCCCTTGCAAAATAACCTGTGCCATGCCGCTCTTGTTGGGAATTCCCGTGACTGACCCGCTGACGAGGTACGCACGGCCCGTCAAGAGCCCAAAATTGACTCGCGTCTCCGCCCCGGCATGAATCTCCACTGCCACCGCTTGCTCCTCATTCAAAACCCCCGGATAGTGAGTCGGCAAATATATCGGTTGCTCCTTGCCACTGTTTTCTTTCGAATCCGGCGGTCGCGATCCTTGCGGAGGCGATGCCGTAACTTTATAGCGGCCCGCTCTCAATTCGGATATCCGGAATTCCCCAAGGTCGTTGGTCGCTGCATTGCCAAAGCTATGAACAGCCCGTCCTCCTGCGCTGGAGCCAACTAGCGTCGCCATCACGCTGACATCACGCATCACATCGCCGTCCAAGTCCACGATCTTTCCGGTGATGATGGCGGCGGGCTGCAAGTGCAAGATCAAGTCGTTCTTGCCGCTTCCCGCTTGGACCGTAATACTGGTTCGACGGTTTCCTGTTCCGGACTGGACAAATCCTGGATGCTCGACAACGATAAAGTATCGTCCGGGTTCGATCTCAGCGATCGTAAATTCGCCTTCCGCATCGCTAATCGCCGAGTACTGTGCGACGCCGCGCCCCTGTAGTCCAGGCTCGGGTAGTCCATTCAACTGCACGTTTGCTTTTCGTATCGGCGACCCGTCCGGCTCCTGTAAGACCCTGCCCTGGATGCTTGGCTTTGAAACTTGCTCCGGCGGATTCGCTTGCTTTGCGCAGGCGGCTGGAACCAGGATGAGACAGAACGCAATGATCGCGAGTTTCACGAAGGACCTCCTCGCACTCTTATTGAGGAAAGCTCCGAACTGTAGTTATACCACGACAGTATTGACCTTGCTGTCACTGGAAGACCGCGTGGAAATACTTCAGATAGCGACCGTCAATACGCTAACCCAAAATTAGGTATCCGATCCCAAGGCGAACTCATCGAACCCTTGCACAGCCTTAAAGGAGCAAGTCATGGAAGAGAGACGTTTAGGAAAGAACGGACCCGAGGTATCCGCGCTGGGTCTCGGCTGCATGGGCATGTCCGAATTTTACGGCGAGCGCGACGATGCGGAATCGATCGCCACGA
>Ga0209647_1000361_pt1 | contig 42567 bp, 37 predicted proteins | sample GraSoi_2013_60cm_FD_185827 | JGI IMG/M metagenome (GOLD analysis project Ga0209647, IMG submission 185827) | Grasslands soil microbial communities from the Angelo Coastal Reserve, California, USA - Sample 9_17_2013_60cm (SPAdes) (version 2) | ecosystem: Environmental > Terrestrial > Soil >...
CCGCCTCGATCTTCCATTGGCGCTCGATCGCGGTGCAGCGCTCGCGGGCTTTGAGCGCGGCCTTCTCAAGCTCCGCCTTGCTCGGCGGCTTCTTCCGCGACGGCATCGCGATCCGGCACAGGAGGATAAGAATTGCCACCGCCCCAACCCAGAAAGCCGCGTCGTCGAGTTTCGCCAGCGGGCCGACGAGCTTTGCCGCGGGAATGACGAGGACGGTCGTCACAGCGAGCGCGATCGCCGACCGCTTGCGCAGCCACGCCAGGCGGCGCGCCGGTGTTGCTTGCGGCGCGGCCTTCGCCTTGGTCGACTTCAGCGCCGACGGCGGCGGCAAGGGCGGCGCAGGGCCCGGATCGGGAATGGCGCGCAATTCCTGCCAGAGCGCGGCGATGTCGATGCCGCCGGGCTGCGGCCCGCCACCCGTGAGGAACACCACCGGGAAGAGAACGAAGCCGCCGGTCGCCTCGATCTCGCACCATGGGCATTTGCCCGACGCGGCGAGGTATTCATGGGCCGGGTTGGCCGCGCATTTGCGCAAGCCGCGCGCCAGCTCGCCCAGCGCCGCGATCCATTCCTCGGGCTTCGGGCGCGCGCCCTCGCGCGATCCCGCGGGCGAGAACGCCCGCTCGAACAGCATCGCCAGGTTCTTGGTGACGCCGTTGAGGCTCAGGCTGCCCGGCGGCGGCTTCATCTGCAGCGCCAAGGCGTTGGCGCCGTAGGCGAAGCGATATTCCTTGATTGCGCGCTCGATCGGCATGTCGCCGGCGCCGAGATAGCGCCCGGAGAACGGATGCCGCGCCATGAACAGGAGCTGGAACACGATCACGGCGAGGCCGAAATTGTCGTGGTTCGGCGTTCTCGCGACGCGCTTGTAGCTGGTGAGGCCCTGGAATTCCGGCGGCTGATGCGTCGACACGCCGACATCGCAGAACCATCGCTGTCCCTTGGCGCTGACCTGGAAACTGTCGCAGTCGATGAGCTTCACGGTCGCGTCGCCGGCCACGACGAGGTTGCCGTGATTGACGTCGCCGATGACATGTCCGCTCTCGTGGATCACCGCGAAGGCGCGCGCGGCGTTGGCGGCGGCGTGGATCAGGAAGGCCCAGCCGGCCGAGGGGAATTCCTGGAGACGCAGCTTCGGGCTGTACAGGTTGAAGGCCGGCTTGTGCCCGGAGATCCGGGGCATCAGGAATCCGAGCACGGGGCCGCCGCGGGACGTCGCGTGGATCGGGCTCGTCGGCCACGCCGCCAGCTTCAGCAGCCGGTCGCTGCCGAGCTTCGCCATGGCGACGATTTTCGCCGATTTCTCCTCGTTGGGGCGGTGGTGGTAGAGCTTGGCGACCAGGTCGGCGCGGTCGGCGAGCGCAAAGACGCTGCCTTCGCCGCCCCTGCCGAGCTCGGCGCCGAGGCGCAGCGGACGCCCGCTCGAATCAACCAGCGGAAGCGGATTTGGCGGCTGCAGCATGGGTCGCCGACGGTCTTTCCTGCGGCGCCGGACGGCGCGTGGCCATGATCAATGTCTTGTCGTCGTCGGTGCGGTCGCAGACCTGCTTGGAGCCGAGATATTGCATGAGCGACGGCGACGCCTCGTCCTTCGCCGGCGGCTTGGTCGCTGCGAGCCAGCGGAAAAGCGGGCGGAAGAAGGGCGCGTGCGCCGTCTTGCCCCGAAGGTCGAGCACCAGCCGCTCGATGCCGTCGGTGAATATCGCCAATTCCTCGATCGGACCGTCATGGATCTCGATCTCGAGCGCGCGGGCCGCATCGCGCTGCGTCACGAAATTAGTGGTGTTCGCGAACTCGCCATGCTGCGGCCAGAACACCCAATCGTACTCGCCGGGACCATGCCGCCCCGAGGGACCGTGCCGCCCGGACACGACGATCGCGCCGTCGCCGATCTGGAAGAAGACGGCGCGGTCAGCCGCGATCACCGCGCCCAGCGCCGTGCACGCGAAATCGCCCGAGCGGATGCCGGCCCGGGCAGCACGCGCCGCGATCCTGCGGCGCAGCCTCGTCAGCCATGCGAGAACGAAGGCGCGATCGATCGCGGCGATGCCGCGCTGGCGGCAGGCCGCGCCGAAGTCGTCGAGGAACAGCTCGACCGCCAGACGCGCGCCTTCCTCGGAGCGGCGGGCGCTGCCCGCGCCGTCGCTCGCCATCGCCAGCAGAACCGGTCCGCCTCCGATGGTCTCGACCACGCGGCAGGATCCGGCATCCTGGCAGACCGAGCCGTTCTTTTCGTGCGATGTCCCGGCCACGGAGGCGTAGGCATAGCGCCACGCCCCGGCCATCACACGGTCGCCCAGCCGTTTGGCGTCACGGGGTTGTTGAGCTGCACGGCGTCGCTCGGCTTGGAGCGCGACACCATCCCGAGGGAGCTGGACAGCCAGGAGAAGAGATCGCGGAACCGCATCCCCTTGAGCTTGAGCGGCTCGCGCACACTGATCTGGCGGAGAATGTCCATCTTCGCGTTCTCGACGCCGACGGCAAAGAACGAGAACGCCTTCTTCTCGTTGTTGTCGCCCGCGCGCACCAGCTCGGCGGCCTTCTTCCATTCATCGGTCGGCCCGCCATCGGTGATGAGGAAGATCCACGGGCGGTAGTAGCTGAGCCCGGTCTGCTTGTAGACCTGCTTGCGATCGTCGAGCATCTTCAAGCCCCGCTCGATGGCCTCGCCCATCGGCGTCTCGCCACCCGCGCGGAGCGTCGGCGGCATCCACAGATCGGGCGTCTGGAACTCGCTCTCCACCTGCACCGGCCCGAAGGTAATGATGCCGACTTCGACGCGCTGGGTTGCCATCGCATCGGCCGTGAGCTCGTCCTTGAACGCGATGAGGCCGGCGTTCAGCTCCGCGATGGGCTTGCCCCGCATCGAGCCGGAGGTATCCAGCAGCAGCAGGCAAGGGCAGCGCGGCTCGGGGTTCCCGACGATATCGGGCGTCGGGAACGGCATTTGATCGTCCAACAGATGGTCGTCAGTCATGGCAAAACACTCTCCCAGTTTCCGCCGGCGGGCGTGGCTCGACGCAATTCCTCGGTCCCTTGTTCCTCGGTCTTTATTGCGATTTTTGCCGGTTTGTTCCGGGTTATCGCGCCAAAGCCCAAGATTGCGACAAGGGACAACACAATTACGACTGCCGCCCCTAAGAATGTGTTGCCGGCGCGCCCGGGCTTCCACGATTTCCCCGCAGCGGCCGAAAAAAGCCATAGAAGGGGGATTCCCGGCAGCCCGCTGGTGGCCCGATGTGCCCCCTTGTGGTTAGGCGAGCGCGTCGAGGCGGTCGGCCAGACGGTTCAGCTCCCACTCCCGAGCGAGGGCGGACGCCTTGGCCCAGCTTGGCGTCTGGTCTTGGAGCGCCGGGAGAGGTGCCGACTGGTCCATCGTTGCGATCCGGCGGTAGAGACGCAGCTCGTCCGCTTGCGCCGCGAACCGGCCGTTCGCAAGCGCCTCCTCGAGGGTTCCGTATTTGCGCAGAAGGCTCGCCGCGCCCTTCGGGCCGACACCCTTCGCGCCCGGCAGCTTGTCTGACGGGTCGCCGCGGAGCGCGATGAAGTCGGGCACCTGCTTGGGTTCAACACCGTACCGCTCGCGTACTTCTGCGGGCCCGATGCGTGCCATTTCGCCGGCGCGCACGGGTTGGAGGATCGTCGTCGATTCCGAGGCGAGCTGAAAAGCATCGCGGTCACCGGTCGCCACAATCGCCGTTCCACCGCGTCGTTCCTCGTCGGCGACGGCGGCCGCGAGGAAGTCATCGGCCTCGTAACCGGGAGACTTCGCGCAGGCAAAGCCGCACGCGGCCACGAATTGCGGCAGGACATCAAGCTGGTCGCGCAGCTCGGCGTCGAATTGACGTCCGCCTTGGTAGCCCTCGAACGCCCGGTGACGATACGTGGGCACGTCCAGCGTATCCCAGCCGACCAGCACGGCCCGAGGCCGCTCGCTCTCATACAGTCGCAGCAGGAAATTGGCGAAGCCGACAATCGCGCCGGCGCCCCTGTTGCCGCGCCGGCGGATCGACTTGGGGAGTGCGTGATAGGCGCGATGCGCAAACGAGTCGCCGTCGATAACGAGCAGCGGCCGACTCACAGCCCGCCTGCCACCGCAAGCCATCGGCTATCGACCGGGCATACGGCAAACGCCGGCACGTCCGTTTTTCGCGCTGCGCGCATCTTCCGCCTCGCGCCCAAACGGATCCCGCCTCCTATTGGTTCAGCACCGATACCCGTAGAGATCACCGGAAGAATATCCAAGCGTCGGGCCAGACGTTCTGGCCCGCCCCCTAGCGCAAGACGCCGTCGCCGCCGTCGACCTTGGTGATACGAAAGCCCTGCTGCTTCAGCAGATCGACGATGCCGCCCTCGCCGGGAAAATGCAGCGCGCCGACGACCACCAGCGCATTGCCTTCGGCCAGCACGTCGGCGAGGCGCTCGACCATATGGCGGTTGCGGTCCAGCAGCACCTTCTGCATGAAGAGCTTGCGGTCTGCCGCGTTCTTCGGCGCGGTGCTCAGCATCAGGTCATAGAGGCCGTCGAAATCGCCGTCGTTGTAGAGCGCGATCATGCGGTCGAGCGTCTGGTCGGCGCGGTCGGGGTGTGCCGCCATCTCCTTGATCTCGCCGATGAACAGACGGTCGGGGAGCGCGGCGAGCGCGGCGAACTCCTCCTCGGCGGTCTCGAGGCCGGTGATCTCGAGGCCGCGCCGCTGCGCCGCCAGCTCCACCCCTTCCTCGTAGCTGCCGCCCTCCTCGGCCCCGGCTTTCGGACAGGGCAAGGCGACGATGGTGGCGATGAAGGACAGCCGCAGTCGCTCGACGGCGCCGTCGAGCCCGTTGCAGGCCGCCCGCGCGCGGATGCGGGCGACTTCCGTCGCCGTGAACAATGTCGCCAGATCGCGCGGCGTCGGGCCGAGGAGATAGGGCATCAATGTCTCGCGATGGGTCTTCGCCTCGAGGATGTCGGCCTCGAGGGCCAGGCGCCCGACCGAATCGAGCATGGTCATGGGCGGGCGCGGCACGCGGCTATCGCGCAGATGGAAGGAGGGATAGAAGAACGTTGCCAGTCCGGCCGCACTTTCCGCGCGGTAGAACCAGATCGGCTTGACGGCGGAGCCCGCCTCGGCCCGGCCGCCGGTGATCAGGGCGATGACGAGCAGCGCTAAAACGGAAAGGCGATATCTCGGCATGAGAGGGCGCTCCGGTGGCAGGCGAGGATAGCACCACGCTGGCAGGCGTGCCTTAACGGCCGGTTACGCCGCCCGTCCCGCTGCCTCAATATTGTGCAGCGACTTTGCGTTTGCACTTCGCGCGCGATTGGGAAATTCTCCGCCATCACCCGCCACGAGGAAGGCCATGAGCTTCACCCTGATCGAGAACGCACCGGCGCGCCTCAACCGCAGCGAGCTCGCGGTGCCCGGCAGCCAGCCACAATTCTTCGACAAGGCGGCCAAGGGCACGGCCGACGTCGTCTTCCTCGACCTCGAGGACGCGGTGGCGCCGGACGAGAAGGAGAAGGCGCGCAAGAACGTCATCCAGGCGCTCAACGAGATCGACTGGCGCGGCCGGACGATGTCGCTGCGCATCAACGGCCTCGACACGCATTACATGTACCGCGACGTCGTCGACGTTCTCGAGCAGGCGCCCGGCAAGCTCGACCTCATCATGATCCCCAAGGTCGGCACCGCCGCCGACGTCTATGCCTTGGACATGCTGGTGACGCAGATCGAGACGGCGAAGGGCACGAAGAAGCGCATCGGCTTCGAGCTTATCATCGAGACGGCGCTGGGCATGCAGAACGTGAACGAGATCGCCGCCGCCTCCCGCCGCCTCGAATCGCTGCATTTCGGCGTCGCCGACTATGCCGCCTCGACGCGCGCGCGTACCACCAATATCGGCGGTGCCAATCCCGATTATGCCATCCTCACCGACAAGGACGAGCAGGGCCGGCGCGAGACCCATTGGGGCGACATGTGGCATTACGCGCTGGCACGCATGGTGGTGGCGGCGCGCGCCAACGGCTTGCGTCCGATCGACGGGCCATTCGGCGACTTCAAGGACGAGGACGGCTACAGGGCGGCGGCGCGCCGCGCGGCGGTGCTCGGCTGCGAAGGCAAATGGGCGATCCACCCGTCGCAGGTGGCGCTCGCCAACGAGACCTTCACGCCCTCGGAAAAGGAGGTCGAGCGCGCGCGCCGTATCCTCGCCGCCATGGAGCAGGCCAAGCGCGAGGGCAAGGGCGCCGTGGCGCTCGACGGCAGGCTGCTCGACATCGCCTCGATCCGCCAGGCCGAAGTGCTGGTCAAGAAGGCCGAGGCGATCCCGCGCGGGGTAGAGTAATATCCGCCTGGATGGACTCAGTGCGGCCTTCGAGACGCGCCCTTCGGGCGCTCCTCAGGCTGAGGATGGATGGGTAATGCCATTCACAATGTTGCCTCTTCCTGAGGAGCCCGCGACAGCGGGCGTCTCGAAGGACGCACGGCAGTCATGCAGCCGGACCTTGCTCCAGCTGCCACTGCTAAAGCTATATTATACAATAATCGCCCTCCGCGAGTGACTCCGCACGAGCGTATGCGTGACTCCGAAAGAATACGCGGCGAAGTATAAGCTGGATCCGAAAAGCGTCCGGCGCCGATTGCGTGCGCTTTATGGCAAAGCCGGAGATGGCTCGCACACGCACGGCACAGCATGGCAGCTGACGCCGGCAATGATTGTGGCGCTCGGCAACCCGACCGCGAAGCGGATGACGCGCTCGACGGAGCCGGCAAAGCACCGGGCCCGATCATCGATTAGAGACGAAGCATATATTATAGGCCTTTGCGACCGCCTACTCGGCGAGAAGGCCCAGCGACAGTATCGAGGATTTTCCTTTCTAGCCGGAGATGCCGGGACACCGCTGCCCGTAGATGCCTACTACCCCGGACATCGCCTGGTCATTGAATATCACGAGCGGCAGCATTTCGAGAGCGTTCCGTTTTGGGATAAACCTCCGAAGCAGACCGTAAGCGGAGTTCATCGCGGCGAGCAGAGGCGCATCTATGATGCGCGCCGCCGAGCCACGCTCCCCCAACACGGCATCGCGTTAATCGAACTCAAGGTCGAGGACTTCAAGCAAAACTCCCAGAAGCGTCTGCTTCGTTCCAAAAAAAACGATGTCGAAGTATTGAAAAGGTCACTGGCCAAATTTCTGTGATCTGACCGCCCAGGTCCCGTCTGCAAAGTCGGCCCAGTTGGGCGTGCCGTTCTTGTGCAGGTAGGACAACGCCAGTCACGGCCGCAGGCCGGAGTGGCATCGCCAGCGGCCCTGTGCTAGGGATCGCGCCCGATGCGCCACTTCCTCGATTTCGAGAAGCCGCTGGCCGAGCTCGAAGGCAAGATCGACGAGCTCCGACACCTCTCCAACGGCAACGACATCAATATCGCCGACGAGGTGGCGCGGCTCGAGGCAAAGGTCGACCGGCTGCTGCGCCAGACCTATGCCAAGCTGACGGCATGGCAGAAGGTCCAGCTCGCGCGGCACCCGGACCGCCCGCACGGCTCGGACTACATCAAACAGCTCATCACCGATTTCACGCCGCTCGCCGGCGACCGCGCGTTCGGCGAGGACCGCGCCATCATCGGCGGGCTCGGCCGCTTCCGCGGCCGCAGCGTCGTCGTGCTCGCGCATGAGAAGGGCGCCGACACCGAGAGCCGCCTGCGCCACAATTTCGGCATGGCGCGGCCGGAGGGCTACCGCAAGGCGCGGCGCCTGATGGACCTCGCCGACCGCTTCGGCCTGCCCGTGCTGACCTTCATCGACACCGCCGGGGCCTATCCCGGCATCGACGCCGAGGCGCGGGGCCAGGCGGAAGCGATCGCGCGCTCGATCGAGACCTCTCTGCAACTGCGCGTGCCGCTCGTCGCCTCGATCATCGGCGAGGGCGGCTCGGGCGGCGCGCTGGCGCTGGCGGCGGGCAATCGCGTGCTCATGCTCGAGCACTCGACCTATTCGGTGATCTCGCCCGAGGCCTGCGCCTCGATCATCTGGCGCACCTCCGACAACACGCAGGATGCGGCCGAGGCGCTCAAGCTCACCGCGCAAGATCTGCTCAAGCTCGGCGTCATCGACACGATCGTGCCCGAGCCCCTGGGCGGCGCGCATCGCGAGCGCGAGCCGGCGATGGCGGCGCTGGGCGAAGCCATCGAGACGGTGCTGCGCCCGCTGCTCGGCATGGACGCGGCAAGCCTGCGCACGCAGCGGCGCGAGAAATTCCTCGCCATGGGCAATCGCGGCCTGTGACGGAATCCGCGCTGCCCCCTTGCCGCGCGGCGATCGCCACCCGATCTGTTAAGGCGGTTTCGCTTACCCGAGGAGGCACGCCATGACGCCGCAGGAACGCGACCTCGTCACCGCTCTTCTCGACCGCCTCAAGCAGCAAGGCAATCAGCCCAAGGACACCGAGGCCGACGCGCTCATCCGCGGCGCCATGGCGGAGCAGCCGGATGCGCCTTATTACCTGGTGCAGACGGTGCTGATCCAGGACATGGCGCTGCGCAACGCCGAAAGCCGCATCGCCGAGCTCGAGCGCCAACTGGCTCAGGCGAAAGCGGCGACTGCGCCGCAGCAGCAGCCGACGAGCTTCCTCGGCGGTGCCGGCCGCGGCAGCGTGCCCTCCTCGGGCGCCTGGACCCGCTCGACGCAAGGCGGCGCGCCTGAGGGGGCGTGGAGCCAGTCAGGCGGCATGCCCGCGGGCGGTGCACCGCCGATCATGCCCGGCGCCGGGTCCAGCGCACCGGCAATCATGCCCGGCGCAGGCTCCGGCTTCCTGCGTCAGGCCGCGACCACCGCTGCGGGCATCGCCGGCGGCGCGTTGCTGTTCCAGGGCATCCAGTCGCTCTTCGGCCCGCATTACGGCAGCGGCTTTCTCGCGGGCATGCCGACGCAGCCCGGCATCAGCGAGACCGTCAACAATTACTATGGCGACCAGGGCGCGCCGGGCCTGACGCAGGCCGATGCCGGTCCCGATCAGGATCAGAGCGCCGCCGACCAGGACATGACCGACGCCGATTTCGCCGATCAGGATTTCGGCACCGACGACAGCAACTTAGACGTGTGAGGTTGAGCGCTCAGCCGGGCGCACGCAAGCTGTAGCCGGCGCCGCGCACGGTGTAGAGCAGCGGCGTGGCGAAGCCCTTGTCGAGCTTCTGGCGCAGGCGGCTCACATGCACGTCGATGACGTTGGTCTGCGGATCGAAATGATGGTCCCACACCTTCTCCAGCAGCATGGTCCGCGTGACGATGTGGCCGGCATGGCGCATCAGATATTCGAGCAGGCGGAACTCGCGTGGCAATAGATCGATGGCCCGGCCGGCGCGAGTCACGGCGCGGGTGAGCAGATCCATCTCGAGGTCGCTGACGGCGAGACGCGTCTCGGCGTTGCCGCGGCGCGTCAGCGCCTCCAGCCGCGCCAGCAGCTCGGAAAAGGCGAAAGGCTTGGGCAGATAGTCGTCGCAGCCGGCGCGCAAGCCCTTGACCCGATCCTCGACGTCGCCCAGCGCGCTCAGCACCAGGACCGGCGTCTGATTGCGCGCCGCGCGCAGCGACGCGACGATCGACAGCCCGTCGAGGCCGGGCAGCATGCGGTCGATGATCATGGCGTCGAAGGATTCGTGCGTGGCGCGCTCGAGCCCCTCGCGGCCCTCCGCCGCCAGATCGACGCGGTGCCCGCTCTCGGTCAGGCCCCTGACCAGGTAGGCGGCCGCTTCGCCGTCATCTTCGATGACCAGGATGCGCATGGGCTCCCACCGGCAGGAAAATATCGTCGGGCGCGTCGGCAGGACCGGCGAAACGCCGGCCCCGCCGCGCGTGGCCTCAGCCGTTGTCGCCGGCGCTCGCCAGCGACAGTGCAAGGTACTCGTTGGTGCCGTGCCGGTTGATCAGCAGCAGCGCGTTCTTCTTGCCGGCCTGCGCCTCCTTGAACCTGGCCTCGGCCTGCTGTGGCGTCGTTACTGCCTGCTGGTTGATCGACTGGATGACGTCGCCGGGCTGTATGCCGAGCGTCGCCAGCGGGCTGTCGTCGGCGACGGCGGTGACGATCACGCCCTTGACGGTCTTCGGCACATGGGCCTGCCGGCGCAGCTGATCGTTGAGCGGCGCCAGCTTCACGCCCATGGCCGTGGTGGTGGCCTCGGCCTGGCCCTGCTGCTGCTCGTCGCCGCGGTCGTTCTGCGCCACCTGCTGCGGGTTGTCGGGCATCTGGCCGACGCCGACATCGAGCGCGGTCTTCTGGCCACTGCGCAGGACCTCGAGCTTGGCCTTCTGCCCGACCGGCGTCTGCGCCACGACCAGCGGCAGGTCGCGCACCTTGATGATGTCGTGGCCGTTGAAGGACAGGATCACGTCGCCCTGCTTCAGCCCGGCCTTGGCGGCGGGGCCGCCGCCGGTGACATCGGCGACCAGCGCGCCTTCCGACTTTGCCAGGCCGAGGCTCTGGGCGATCTCCGGCGTCACCTCTTGGATCTGCACGCCGAGCCAGCCGCGCTCGACCTTGCCGTGCTCCTTGATCTGCTCGATCACCGGCTTGGCCAGGCTCGAGGGGATGGCGAAGCCGATGCCGACCGAGCCGCCGTTCGGCGAATAGATCGCCGTGTTGATGCCGATCACCTCGCCCTTGAGGTCGAAGGTCGGGCCGCCGGAGTTGCCGCGGTTGATCGAGGCGTCGATCTGCAGGAAATCGTCATAGGGGCCGGCATGGATGTCGCGGCCGCGGGCGGAGACGACGCCCGTGCTCACCGTGCCGCCGAGGCCGAAGGGATTGCCGACGGCGAGCACCCAGTCGCCGACCTGCGCCGCGTTGCTGTCGCCCCAGCTGACATAGGGCAGCGGCTCCTTGGCGTCGATCTTGAGCAGCGCCAGATCGGTCTTGCTGTCGCGCCCGATCACCTTGGCGGGATGCTTGCTGTTGTCCTGGAAGATCACCGTCACCTTGTCGGCGTTGGCGACGACGTGGTTGTTGGTGACGACATAGCCCGAGGGATCGATGATGAAGCCGGAGCCCAGTGCGACGCGCTGCGCGTGGGGCTGTTGCGGCGTGTTGCCGAAAGGCTGACCCTGCTTGCCGAAGGGCTGGCCCTGCTGCTCGAAGAACCGGCGCAGGAACTCGTCGAAGGGCGATTGCGGGAAGCCCTGCCGCGGGCCGCCCTGATCGGGACCCGTGTCCTGATCCTGATCCTGGTCCTGGTTCTGAGCCATGTCGCCATCGCCGGTGCCCGCCTTCTCGGTGACGGAGATGTTCACCACCGCCGGCGTGACCTTCTTGACCAGCGGCGCGAAGCTCGGCAGCTGCACCGCCGGCGCGGATTGCGTCAGCGGCGCCGGCTGCGTGACCTCGGCCCACGCCATCGGCGCCAAGGCCAAGCCGAAACCGACGCTCGTCGCCAGCGCCGCGGCACGCACTCGCCGGAATGGCGACATCGCCTTCGGGCGGGAAATTTGGGAAAGCATGATAAAACCTCTTCGCAGGGCTGTACGGATGTAAACGTTAAACGCCACGCCGGAAGGCTCGGCGCACGCGCCAGCAGAATCACACAGCGCGGATTACGCCGTGCCTTCCCCGGGATTAAATCGGTTTAATCCCGGGGCAGCCGTCGCTCGGGCCCGGCGCCCTCGGATCCGCCCGCTTGGGAGCGCCCGCTCAACGGCGAAAGTGCAAGAACACGGCCTCAGATGCGGCCGTGGCAGTGCTTGTATTTCTTGCCCGAGCCGCACGGGCACGGCGCGTTGCGCGGCGTCTTGCTCCAGGGCGCGGCGGCGACCGCCGCCGCGGTGGCGACCGCGGCACCGCCGCCTGCCTCGGCATAGGCAGGATCATCGTGGCTCTCGATCAGCGGTGGCCGGCGGGGCGGCGGCGGGACCGGCAGCCCCGCGTCATCCTGGTCGCCGCGCTGCACGCGCAGCTCGACATGGGCGAGCACACGCGTCACCGTCTCGCGCAGGCCCACCAGCATGTCGCCGAACAGCTGGAAGGCCTCGCGCTTGTACTCGTTGAGCGGGTCGCGCTGCGCATAGGCGCGCAGATTGATGCCCTGGCGCAGATGATCGAGCTGGAGCAAATGGTCCTTCCAGCTCTGGTCCAACAGTTGCAGCAGCAGGCTCTTCTCGGCCATGCGCATGATGTCGGCGCCGTAATTCGCGGCCTTCTGCGCCATCTTGGCATCGACGGCCTGCGTGATGCGCTCGCGCACCTCGCTGTCGGCGATGCCCTCCTCCTTCGCCCATTGCGCCACGGGCAGGTCGAGATTGTAGACGCGCAGCGTCTCCTCATGCAGCGTGTCGATGTCCCACTGATCCGCCAGCGCGTTCGCCGGCATGCAGCGCGCCACCATCGCCTCGACGGTCTCGTGGCGCATGTCGGTGATGGTCGACGCCACGTCCTTCGACGCCATGATCTCCTTGCGCTGCTCGTAGATGACCTTGCGCTGGTCGTTCATCACGTCGTCGAATTTGAGCAGCTGCTTGCGGATCTCGTAGTTGCGCGCCTCGACCTTCTGCTGCGCCTTCTCGAGCGCCTTGTTGATCCAGCGGTGGATGATCGCCTCGCCCTCTTTGAGGCCGAGGCGCTGCAGCATGCCGTCCATGCGCTCCGAGCCGAAGATGCGCATGAGGTCGTCCTCGAGCGAGACGAAGAATTTCGAGCCGCCGGGATCGCCCTGCCGGCCGGAGCGGCCGCGCAGCTGATTGTCGATGCGCCGGCTCTCGTGCCGCTCGCTGCCGATGACGAAACAACCGCCGGCCTGGCGCACTTCCTCGCGCGCCGCCTCGATCTCCGCGCGGATCGCCGCGGCGCGCTCCTCGCGCTGCGCCGGATCGGGGTTCTGCGCCGCATCATGCTTCAGGCGCATGTCGAGGTTGCCGCCGAGTTGGATGTCGGTGCCGCGGCCGGCCATGTTGGTGGCGATGGTGACGGCGCCGGGCCGCCCGGCTTGCGCGATGATGTAGGCTTCCTGCTCGTGGTAGCGCGCGTTCAGCACCTGGTGCGGGATCTTGCGCTTTTTCAGCAGGGCCGACAGCGCCTCGGACTTCTCGATGCTCACCGTGCCGACCAGCACCGGCTGCTTGCGCTCGTGGCATTCGAGGATCTGCGTGATGATCGCCTCGTATTTCTCGCGCGCGGTGCGGTAGACCTCGTCGTCGTGGTCGGCGCGGATCACCGGGACGTTGGTCGGCACCTCGATGACGTCGAGCTTGTAGATGTCGCCGAACTCGGCGGCTTCGGTCATCGCCGTGCCCGTCATGCCCGCGAGCTTGGGGTAGAGGCGGAAATAGTTCTGGAAGGTGATCGAGGCGAGCGTCTGGTTCTCGTTCTGGACGTCGACGCCCTCCTTGGCCTCGAGGGCTTGGTGCAGCCCTTCCGAGTAGCGCCGTCCCTCCATCATGCGGCCGGTGAATTCGTCGATGATGATGAGCTTGCCGTCCTTGACGATGTAATCGGTGTCGCGCGCGAACAGCTTGTGCGCGCGCAGCGCCTGATTGACATGGTGGACGAGCGCCACATTGTGGATGTCGTAGAGCGTGCCGGCGGTGAGCAGATCGGCCTCGCGCAGCATCGCCTCGATCTTCTCGACACCGCTCTCGGTAAGCGTCACCGCGCGCTGCTTCTCGTCCTTCTCGTAATCCTCGGCGGCGAGGCGGGGGATGAGCACGTTGACGCGGCGATACAGCTCCGACGAATCCTCGGCCGGTCCGGAGATGATCAGCGGCGTGCGCGCCTCGTCGATGAGGATCGAATCGACCTCGTCGACGATGGCGTAGTTGAAGGGCCGCTGGACCATCTCCTCCAGGCGGAATTTCATGTTGTCGCGCAGATAGTCGAAGCCGAACTCGTTGTTCGTGCCGTAGGTCACGTCGGCGCCGTATTGGGCACGGCGCTCGTCGTCCTCGATCCCGTGCACGATGCAGCCGACGCTGAGGCCGAGGAAGCGGTAGATCTGCCCCATCCACTCACTGTCGCGCCGCGCCAGGTAGTCGTTGACGGTGACGACATGGACGCCCTTCCCGGCGAGCGCGTTGAGATAGACCGGCAGCGTCGCCACCAGGGTCTTGCCTTCGCCGGTCTTCATCTCGGCGATCATGCCGCGGTGAAGCACGATGCCACCCATGAGCTGGACGTCGAAATGGCGCTGGCCCAGCGTGCGCTTGGCCGCCTCGCGCACCGTGGCGAAAGCGTCCGGCAGGATGTCGTCGACGGTCTCGCCCTGGCCGAGCCGCTCCTTGAGCGCCGCCGTCCGCGCGCGCAGATCTTCGTCGGAGAGCGCGGCAAGCGCCGGCTCTACCGCGTTGATCTCGTCGACCAGCGGCTGCAGGCTCTTGATGTATCGATCGTTTGCGGAGCCGAACACTCGCCGGGCTAGGGCGCCGATCATCAAAACCTCGAGATGTAGCGGGCGGAAGGTCAATCGCCGCGATGACCGTGTGACAGATAGGGATATCGACGGGCAGTGTCAATTCACCACCGCCCGAAACCGGGCGCCGCGCCGCGCCCGCCGCTTCCCTTGTTATCGGCGAAGCGATGTGCTTTATCAGCGCCCGGCGCTGCGGCCCTGGGCGGTGGCGCCGTATCGGCGCGGGCCTTGTCGCGCCGCTGGATCAAAAGGAATTCCCATGACGTTTCGAGCGATACTCGCCCTGTCCCTTGCGCTGCTCGCGGCGCCCGCCTGGGCGCAGACGGCGGCGAAACCGGCAAAGCCGGCGACGGCTGGTGACCCGGTGGTGGCCCGCGTCAACGGCAGCGAGCTGCGTCGCTCCGACGTGATCGAGGCGATCCGCGGCCTGCCGCCCCAAGTGCAGCAGCAGCCGATCGACCGGCTCTACCCCGCGTTGCTCGACCAGATGGTGGGCACCATGCTGGTGAGCCAGGCCGGCCGCAAGACCAAGCTGCAGGACGATCCCGAGGTGAAGAAGCGGCTGGCGCTGGTGCAGGACCAGATCATCGCCGACGCCTATGTTCAGCGCCTGCTCCAAAAGCAGGTGACCGACCAGAAGCTGCACGCGCGCTATGACAAATTCATCAAGGATGCGCCGCCGCGCGAGGAGGTCCACGCCCGCCACATCCTGGTCGCCAGCGAGGACGACGCCAAGGCGATCATCGCCGAACTCAAGAAGGGCGGCGACTTCAACAAGCTGGCGCAGGACAAGACCACCGACCCCAGCGGCAAGACCTCGGGCGGCGACCTCGGCTATTTCACCAAGGAGGACATGGTGCCGGAATTCGCCGACGCCGCCTTCAAGCTGAAGCCGGGCGAGTTCACCGACGCGCCGGTCAAGACCCAGTTCGGCTGGCACGTGATCAAGGTCGAGGATCGCCGCACCGCTAAGCCGCCCACCTTCGACCAGGTCAAGCCGAAACTCAGCAACGAAATATCGCGCGAGCTCGTCGGTGACAAGGTCAAGGAGCTGCGCACCGCCGCCAAGATCGAGGTGTTCAATCTCGACGGCAGCAAGCCCGGGGCGGCGCCGGCGCCCGGCCCGGCGCTCGGCCCGGCTCCCGGCGCGCCGACGCTCGCACCGGAGACTGCGCCGGACGCCGCGCCGCCGGCGAGCGCGCCGCCCACCTTGTCGCCGGAGACCAAGCCCAAGGACTGAGCGCGACGGCGCTTTCGCCGCGCGCACCACCGCTGTCGCAGATTTGCATGCCCGCTCTTTCGCCGCTCGCCCCGGCCCGCTTCCCCGAGCTGCCGCCGCTCGCCGGCGTCAGGCTCGCCACCGCCCATTGCGGCATCCGCTACCAGGGCCGGCGCGATCTGATGGTGGCGGTGCTCGATCCGGGGACGACGGTGGCGGGGGTCTTCACCCGCTCGGTCATGCCGGGCGCGCCGGTCGACTGGTGCCGCGCCTGCCTCAAGCGCGGCAAGGCGCGGGCGATCGTGGTGAATTCCGGCAACTCCAACGTCTTCACCGGCCGCGCCGGGCGCGCCGTCGTCGAAGAGACGGCGAAGGCCATGGCGAAGCTGGTCGGCGCCCACCCGCGCGAGGTCTATGTCGCCTCGACCGGCGTCATCGGCGACCCGCCGCCGGCCGACAAGATCATCGGCGCGCTGGCGCCCACCGCCGGCGCCGCCGCGCCGGCCGGCTGGGCCGAGGCGGCGCAAGCGATCATGACCACCGACACCTTCGCCAAGGGCGCGACCCGGCGTGCCGAGATCGACGGCGTCCCCGTCACCATCAACGGCTTCGCCAAGGGCTCGGGCATGATCGCGCCGGACATGGCGACGATGCTCGCTTTCGTCTTCACCGACGCCGCGCTTCCGGCCCAGGTGCTGCAGGCGCTGGTCAGCGCGGCGAACGAGCGCTCCTTCAACTCAATCACTGTCGACGGCGACACCTCGACCAGCGACACGGTGCTGCTGTGCGCCACCGGCCAGGCGAAGCACAGGCGCGTCGCGCGCGCCGGCGATCCACGGCTCGGATCGTTCCGCCGCGCGCTCGACGAGGTGATGATCGACCTGGCGCAGCAGGTCGTGCGCGACGGCGAGGGCGCGGAGAAGTTCGTCACCATCGAGGTGACCGGCGCGGCGACCGCGCGCGCGGCGCGGCGCGTCGGCCTCGCGGTCGGGAATTCGCCGCTGGTCAAGACCGCGCTCGCCGCCGGCGACGCCAATTGGGGCCGCATCGTCATGGCCGTGGGCAAGGCCGGCGAGAAGGCGGAACGCGACAAGCTCATCATCACCGTTGGCGGCGTGCGGATCGCCGAGAAGGGCGGCCCCGTGCCCGGTTATGACGAGGCGCCGGTGGCGAAGCATATGGCCGGGCGCGAGGTCCGCATCGCCCTCGATCTCGGCATCGGCAAGGGCCGTGCGACGATCTGGACCTGCGACCTGACGCACCGCTACATCGACATCAATGCCAGCTACCGCAGCTGAGCCGCTTCCTGTCATCCTCGTCGTCGCCGTGGCGCTGGTCGATGCCGATGGGCGCGTGCTGCTGGCGCAGCGCCCCGCGGGCAAGATGATGGCGGGGTTGTGGGAATTCCCGGGCGGCAAGGTGCAGCCCGGCGAGGCGCCCGAGGCGGCGCTCATCCGCGAACTCAAGGAAGAGCTCGGCATCGATGTGACCGAGTCCTGCCTCGCGCCCCTGACCTTCGCCTCGCACCGCTACGAGCGCTTTCACCTGCTCATGCCGCTCTATGTCTGCCGCCGCTGGCACGGCGATGTCGCGGCGCGCGAAGGCCAGACGCTCGCCTGGGTCCGGCCGATGAAGCTCGACCAGTATGCGATGCCGCCGGCCGACAAGCCGCTCGTTGCGATGCTGCAGGATCTCCTGTAGCGCTGCGAGATTCGCACGGCTGCACTAACGAGCGAACAATAAAGGAAGATCAGCCTAGCGGGCGCTCGCCTGCTATCGGCTACCGCTGGCGGCCTCCTTGGGTGGCGCGAGGATGAAATCGACCGGCGCGCCGTCCTCCTCGGTGCGAAAGGCGACGGTGATGCCGCGCTCGTCGAGCCAGACGAACTGCCGCTTGTCGCCCATAATCTCGTATTGATGCAGGCGCATGGTGTTGCCGTTCAACGCGACGGCTTCCTCCTCGCCGCCGCTGACGCGCACATGGATGAGCCGGCCGGTCTTGGTCGACATCATGTAATCCGTGTTCAGCACCATCGCCGACCATGGGTTCGACGGATGCACGTTGCTGGGCGCCACCACCGTGCCCGACGGCGTGGTGATGGCGAAGCCGCCGTCGCGCGCTTCGCCGTGCACTTCGAGCTTGTCGCCATTGGTGACGGTGACGCTCTCGAACGAGACCAGCCGGTCGTTGCGCCAATGCTCGGTGCGCCGCGCCTCCTGGCGGTACATGACGATGCCGATCGCCTTCACGGCGACCTTGAGCTCGGTCTGGACATTGGTGTCGTCGCCCGCGCGATCGACGACATTCGTGTAGGTGCCGATATCGCCATAGGTCGGGTGCACGACCCGGTAGGCGTAGACCTCGCGCGCCGCGCGCGCCGGGCCCGCCGCAAAGGCGGTGCCGAGCACGGCGCAGGCAAGGAGGATCGGTGCTCGTGCCATCATGGGTAAAGTATCCACCGACAATAAGCCTGACTAGCGAAAACGCCCGGCATTTTCCCTGTGTTATTTATCCTGGGTTATTTCAGTGAACGTCCGTACCCCGCTTCGAATTCCCTCTCGCCGGGCGCTCGACGGCGCCCAGCGCATCGGCGAGGCGCGCCTTGGCGCTGCCGGGCGGCAGCGGTTTCGGCTGGCTCTCATGCGGCGCCCAGGCGGTCAGGGTGATGATCTCGAAGCTGGCGGGAATGCGGCCGTCGCCGCGGCCGAAGCGCTCGCCATAGACCGCGGCGGCCCGCGCCAGCGTGGCGCGGCGGGTGAAGCTGCGGCGCCGCTCGACCGCCGCATTGGTTTCGCCCATCGCCCGTAGGTCGCGCATCAAGGCGAGCGCGTCGGCGTAGGTCACTTCGACCGTGTCGCTGTCCACCACCGGCAGTGCGAAGCCGGCACGCTGCAACAACATGCCGATGTCGCGGATATCGGCCGAAGGCGAAACGCGCGGCCCGGCGCCACCCTCCTCGGCAAGCTCCGCTTCGATCAGCGCGCGGCTCAGCTCGGCCAACGTCTCGCCGCCGAACAGCGCCGCCAGCAGCAACCCGTCGGGCTTCAGCATGTGGCGCAGCTGCAGCAGCGCGCCCGGCAGGTCGTTGGTCCAATGCAGGTCAAGATTGCTGAGCACGAGATCGAAGGCGTGGCGCCGGAACGGCAGCGCCTCGGCCTCGGCGACAAGTCGCGGTGTCGCGGCCGGCAGGCGTTGCACGAAGGCGAACGCCGCGTCGGCATGCACCAGGGTCTCGATGCCGCCGCGGCCGGCGAGCACGCGCGCCAGAGCGCCGTCGCGGCAGCCGAGATCCAGCGCCAGGGGAAAGCGCCGCGTCACGTCGTCGAGCCGATCGGCCAGCCGCTCCGCCGATTCATTGACCAGGAAATCGGCGGCGGCGGGCGCGCGCGCGGCCCGCGCGCGGTGCAGGCGCACGACGCGCCGGTCGAAGACGCGCAGCGGGTCGCGCGGAACGGTCGGCATCGGCGCTTATATGACACGGCGCGCCGGGGTGCGCCACCCGGTCCGCCCGCGCCAAACCCGCCGTTGACAGCGCTGCCGCGCCGGGTTGTCATCGTCGGGCGATGCTGAGCCTTGCCCGACCGCCGGCGCTGCGCCGCCTTGGCACGGCGCTGCTCGATCTGTTGCTGCCGCCGCGCTGCCTCGGCTGCGGCGCGGCGGTGACGGCGGCCGGCACGCTCTGCGCGCCGTGCTGGCGCGGCATGACCTTTCTCGGCGCGCCCTGTTGCGCCTGTTGCGGCACGCCGTTCGATTTCGAGCCGGGCCGGGAGGCGCTGTGCGGCGCCTGCGCCCGCCTCCATCCGCCGTTCGCGCGCGCCCGCGCGGCGCTGCGCTATGACGAAGCGAGCCGGCGGCTGATCCTCGGCTTCAAGCATGGCGACCGCCTGCATCTCGCGCCGGCGCTGGGCGCGTGGATGCGACGCGCCGGGGCCGAGCTCGTCGCCGAGGCCGACCTTCTCGTGCCCGTGCCGCTGCATTGGACGCGGCTCTTCGCCCGCCGTTACAACCAGGCCGCCGTGCTCGCCCATGCCATCCATGCCGCGGGCGGACCGCCGGTCGGCGCCGACTGCTTGATGCGTCGCCGGCGCACGCCGTCGCAGGGCAAGCGCAACGCCGCGGCGCGCCAGCGCAATGTGAGGGGCGCCTTCGCAGTGAAGCCCGGCCGTACGGTCAGGGGCAGCCGCATCCTCCTCATCGACGACGTCTTCACCACCGGCGCCACGGTCGGCGAGTGCGCGCGCGTGCTGCGCCGCGCCGGCGCGCGGCAGGTCGACGTGCTGACCCTGGCGCGCACGGTGAGACAGGTCTGATCCCCCGCCGGCGCAGGGCCAAGGCCTTGATCGTCCGGCGGTTTTGATTAGATGTTGACGGCACCTTTGTGGCAGGTGAGAGCATGGTCCGGGTAGAGGTCTATTCGACACTGTTCTGTCCCTATTGCGCGCGGGCGAAGAGCCTCTTGGAGAAGAAGGGCGTGGACTACGTCGAGATCGACGTCATCGCGGACACGTCGAAGCGCGACGAGATGGTCGAGCGCGCGGGCGGGCGGCAGACCGTGCCGCAGATCTTCATCGATGGCGAGCTGATCGGCGGCTGCAACGAGCTCTATGCCCTCGACCGCGCTGGCAAGCTCGACGCCAAGCTCGGGATCTCCCGCGCGTGAGCGCCGCCTTCACCGCCGCCTGCGTCCAGCTCTCCTCGGCGCGCGAGCCCGAGCCGAACATCGCCGCCGCCGGCGACCTCATCCGCCGCGCGCGCGATGCAGGCGCCGCGCTGATCATGACGCCCGAAGTGAGCGACATGATGGAGCCGAAGCGGCCGTTGCGAATCGAAAAAGCGCGAAACGAAGCCAATCACCCGATGCTCGCCGCCTTCCGCGAGCTCGCGCGCGAGACCGGCGCCTGGCTGCTGCTGGGATCGGCGGTGGTGCGCCGCGAGGATGGCGACGAGCGGCTCGCCAACCGATCCTTCCTCATCACCCCCGACGGCACGGTCGCGCAGCGCTACGACAAGATCCACATGTTCGATGTCGAGCTCGCCGGCGGCGAGAGCTACCGCGAATCGAACGCGTTCCGTCCCAGCGAGGCGGCGGTGCTCGCCGCACTGCCCTGGGGCGTGCTCGGCATGACCGTGTGCTACGACCTGCGCTTCCCGCAGCTCTATCGCGCCTTGGCGCAGGCCGGCGCCGATTTCCTGTCGATCCCGTCGGCCTTCACGGTGCCGACCGGCTGCGCCCATTGGCATGTGCTGATGCGCGCGCGCGCCATCGAGAATGGCTGCTTCGTCTTCGCGCCGGCGCAATGGGGCGAGCATGCCGAGGGCCGCAAGACCTATGGCCACTCGCTCATCGTCGCGCCCTGGGGCGAGATCCTCGCCGAGGCCGAGGATGGCGTCGGCTTCATCACCGCCGAGATCGATCCGGCCAAGATCGCCGAAGCGCGCCGCGCCGTGCCGTCGCTCACCCACGACCGCGCCTTCGCGCCGCCGCGCAAGAGCGGCGCGCTGGCGGCGGAGTAGGCTAGCCCGGCGGCAGCCGCCCCGCCTCGCCTTTCACGGCGGCGATGCGCTGGATGACGGCCGGGCGCGGCGCGGCGACGCTGCCCTGCTCGAAGGCGATGATGGTCAGGCGATCGATGAAGGCGGCCAGCAGCTCGCCCGGCCGCAGCAGGAAATCCGGGTTCGCCGGCCGGCCGAAGCGCTCGTTGCCGGCCATGAAGGTCTCGTAGATCAGCGCCCCGCCGGGGGCAAGCGCCGCCGCCAGCGCCGGCAACAGCGGCCGGTGCAGGTAATTGGCGACGATGATCCCGTCATAGCCCTGGCCGAGGCGCCAGGGGCCGCCATCCTCGAGGTCGGTCTCGACGATCGAGGCGGCGGCGTCGCCGGCGAGCGCGGCGCGCAGGGCTGTCACGTCGCGATCGACCGCAACCACTTGGTAACCATTGGCGCGCAACAGTCGAGCGTGCCGCCCCTGGCCCGCCGCGAGATCGAGCACGCGGCCGCCGGCCGGGATCAGCGGCAGGAAGCGCCGGACCCAGGGCGATGGAACCGGGGCATCGGGCGCCGGCGTTGGTTGCATTGGCACTCTCGCGCGAAATTGCCAAATCATCTCGCGACATGTAAGAAGGACGGAAGATCCGGTAGGGCGATGATCCTTTTCAAGCTCAAATGCGGCGCCGAGCATGAATTCGAGGGCTGGTTCCGCGACGGCGCGACCTATGAGCGGCAGGCCAAGCGCGGCCTGATCGCCTGCCCAAGCTGCGGCAACACCGCGATCGAAAAGGCGCCGATGGCGCCGCGGCTCGGCCGCTCGGCACGGCAGGAGAAAGCGCCGCCGTCGCCCGAGCAGCTGCGCCGCATGCTGCAACAGCTGCGCCGACACGTCGAGACGACCTGCGACTATGTCGGCGAGCGCTTTGCCGAGGAGGCACGCCGCATTCACCACGGCGATGCCGATGCGCGCGGCATCTATGGCGAGACCAGCGATGCAGAATCGCGCGCCCTCGCCGACGAGGGCATCGAAGTCGCGCGCCTGCCCTGGGTTCCCGCGAGCGACGCCTGAAGCCGGCTCAGCCCGGCTTGCGGAACGTCATCACTTTGGAAAAATAGGCGATTCGGCTCTCCTCGAGGGTGAGCCCGGCGGCCGCGAAGAGCGCAGGCAAGTCCTCGCGCGCATATTGCGCGTAATAGGGCTCGTGGAAGGCGTGCGGGAAATACTCGACGAGCGCGTCATACTCCGGCACGTCGCCAAGCTGGATCGAATCGATGAAGATCGCCGCGCCGCCCGGGCGCAGCACCCGCGCCATCTCCGCGACCACTTGGCGCCGCGTCTTCGCCGGCAGCTCATGGAAGAGGAAAATGCAGGTGACGACATCGAAGGTGGAATCCGGCGCCGGCACGGCTTCGGCCGGCGCCTCGAGAAACGCAGCACCCGACCACGGCGCCAGCGCCTCGCGCGCCAGCTCGAGATAATGCGGGCTGAGATCGAGCGCGCTGACCGAGAGCTTCGGGTAATTGCTCTTGACCTCACGCAGGAAGCGCCCGGTGCCGCAAGCGAGATCGAGCAGCGCGGCGCGACGCACGCCGCGCTCGGCGAGCACGCGGCCGAGCGGCACCAGCGCCTGCCGCCGCATGGCGTCGGCGCCGCCGCCGAACAGCACTTCGACCTGGTGGTCGTAGAGTTCGGCCGAGCGGCGGCTCAGCCAGCCGTCGGTCTGGTAATGGAAGTTCTGCAGGTAGTAGCGCGGATAGCGGCCGGGCGGCGTCGAACGGAAGACCTCGTCATTGGCATCGGCGCGGCGCCGCGCATCGACCCGACGCAGATCGGCGAAGTAGCGTCCCGCCTTGCGCAGCGCCGCGAGCGGATCGGCGACGACGCTTTCCGGCAGACGGTAGAGCCCTTGCTCGATGTTGCGCCAGTCCTCGTCGAGGAGTGCACGCAGATCGGCGAGGATTCGCGCCCGGTCGGGCATGCGCTCCTTGAGCTCGCGCGGTGCCGGCACCTCCTCGGTCAGCCGCGCGCTCAGCCATTTCTGGCCGAAATACCACGATACGCGCAGGCGCTGCGCGGCGCGGTAGGCGATCCATTCGAGCGTGCTCGGCATGGTGCCTCAGGCTATCCACTGCGCCCGTCTTGGCAAGAGGCTCCGGCTCGGCGGGCGTTAACCGCTGTCAAATTGACGCGCCGCCCGGGCGTTCGCTAGGACCAGCGGCCGGCGTCTTCTCTCAGCGGGCCCTCCGATGGCGAAATTCCGCACCCTCGACGATGTCGATCCCAAGGGAAAACGCGTGCTGCTGCGCGCCGACCTGAACGTGCCGGTGAAGGACGGCACGGTCGGCGACGCCACCCGGATCGAGCGGCTCGCGCCGACCATCCGCGAGCTGGCCGAGCGCGGCGCGCGCGTCGTGGTGATGTCGCATTTCGGCCGTCCCAAGGGCAAGCCCGAGGCAGCCTATTCGCTGCGCCCGCTGGTGGCGCCGCTGTCGCAGGCGATCGGGCGGCCGGTCGCCTTCGCCGAGGACTGCGTCGGGCCGGCGGCCGAGCGCGTCGTGGCGGCGTTGAAGCCGGGCGAGGTCGCGTTGCTCGAGAATCTCCGCTTCCATCCCGAGGAAGAGAAAAACGATCCGGCCTTCGCCAAGCAGCTCGCCGCGCTCGGCGACCTCTATGTCAACGACGCCTTCTCCGCCGCACACCGCGCCCATGCCTCGACCGAAGCGCTGGCGCATCTGCTGCCGGCGGCGGCGGGACGGCTGATGCAGGCGGAGCTCGACGCGCTCGGCGCCGCGCTCGAGACGCCGAAGCGGCCGGTGGCGGCGCTCATCGGCGGCGCCAAGGTCTCGACCAAGCTCGATCTCCTCACCTTCATCACCGCCAAGGTCGATGTGCTCATCATCGGCGGCGCCATGGCCAACACGCTGCTATCAGCGCAAGGCGTCGCGGTCGGCAAATCGCTGTGCGAGCGCGACATGGCCGACACCGCGTGCCGCATCATCGAGCAGGCGAAGCAGGCCGGCTGCGCGCTCATGCTGCCGCTCGACGGCGTCGTCGCGCGCGAGTTCAAGCCGGGTGCGGCGAGCGAGACCGTCGCCATCGACCGCGTGCCCCCAGACGCCATGATTCTCGATATCGGCCCCAAGACGGTGCGCGCGATCTCCGAGCGCCTCGCCGAGTGCCGCACCCTGGTGTGGAACGGCCCGGTGGGCGCGTTCGAGACGCCGCCCTTCGATGCCGGCACGACGGCCTTGGCCAAACGGGTCGCAGCGCTGACCAGGCAGGGCAAGCTGCTCAGCGTCGCCGGCGGCGGCGACACGGTGGCGGCGCTCGTCCAGGCCGGGGTGGTCGGCGATCTCAGCTATGTCTCGACCGCCGGCGGCGCCTTCCTCGAATGGCTCGAGGGTCGCGAGCTGCCGGGAGTGGCGGCGCTCGGCCGCCGTTGACCTTGTTCCCGGGCCTGCCTTGCTGCGGCAAGGACGCCGGTGATACCATTGGCGATCGGCTCGCGGGAGCATGCCATCGTGCAGGTCTTGCCTGGATCCGGCCTCGCCCGGTTGGCGCCGAATGTAGCGCCGCCGGTGGTTATTGTTGCCGGTCCGGCCGCCCCGGCGGCGCCGATCGACCCGGCACGGCGCGTCACCGCCAGTAGCCGCGGCGGCGCCGGCGACCTCGTGCCGCGCCAGGCGCAGCGCAGCCGGCTGGCCCGCGGGCGGCTCGTCGATCTCCTCGTCTGAGGCGCGGCTTGCCGGCGCGGCCGCGCGCAGCGCCCTCCTTCGGTTGAGGCCATGTCCAACGGTCCCGCCGTCCGCGGCCCCAGCGTCCTCACCGTCCCCGAAGGCGACAATCGCGAGCGCATGGTCTGCCCCGATTGCGGCTTCATCAATTACGAGAACCCGAAGATCGTCGTCGGCGCGGTGTGCCTGTGGCAGGAGCAATTCCTGCTGTGCCGCCGCGCCATCAATCCGCGCCGCGGCTATTGGACCTTGCCGGCGGGATATCTCGAGCTCAATGAATCGACGCTCGCCGGCGCGATGCGCGAGGCCTGGGAGGAGGCGCAGGCGCGCATCACCATCGACGGCCTCCTCGCCGTCTACGACATCCCCCGCATCAGCCAGGTGCAGATCATCTACCGCGCCCATCTGAGCGCGCCCGAATTCGCCGCCGGCGCCGAGAGCCTCGAGGTCAGGCTCTTCGCCTGGGACGAGATCCCCTGGGACGAGCTCGCCTTCCCCTCGGTGCGCTGGGCCCTCGACCATTATCGCGAGTGCGCCGCCAGCGGTGACTTCACCGCGCGCAGCACGCCGGCTTAGCGCCGCGGCATCGGCATCGACGAGCGTGCCGTCGCCACGCTACCGTGACGCAGCAGCCAAAAGCCCCAGGGAGAGCCGCCATGCCCGAGAAAAACACGCAGGTCCTGCTCGCCAGCCGCCCGACAGGCTGGGTGAAGGAGAGCGATTTCCGCATCGTCGAGACGCCGGTGCCGTCGCCCAAGGACGGGCAGGTGCTCCTCCGCAACCGCTTTCTCTCGCTCGATCCCTATATGCGCGGGCGCATGAACGAGGGGCGCTCCTACGCCGCCAAGGCCGAGATCGGCGACGTCATGACCGGGGAGACAGTGGGCGAGGTCGTCGAGTCCAAGAACCCAAAATTCAAGGCGGGCGACACCGTCGTCGGCCGTGTCGGCTGGCAGCAATACGCGCTCTCCGACGGCAGCAATTTGCGCGAGGTGGATCCGAGCCTCAAGCCCTTGTCGGCCTATCTCGGCGTCGTCGGCATGCCCGGCGTCACCGCCTGGATCGGCCTCCTCGACATCGGCCAGCCCAAGCCCGGCGACACGGTCGTGGTGTCGGCGGCCTCGGGCGCGGTGGGCAGCGTCGTCGGCCAGCTCGCCAAGCTCGCGCGCTGCCGCGTGGTCGGCATCGCCGGCGGCAAGAAGAAATGCGACTACGTGGTGAGGGATCTCGGCTTCGACGCCTGCATCGACCATCGCGGCGACGATCTGAAGCGCGCGCTCGCCGAGGCGACGCCGCAGGGCATCGACGTCTATTTCGAGAATGTCGGCGGCCCGATCCTCGATCTCGTGCTGGCGCGCTGCAATCCCTTCGCGCGCATCCCGCTTTGCGGCATGGTCTCGCAGTACAACGCGACCGACCCTTACGGCGTGAAGAACCTCATGGTCGCCGCCGGCATGCGCATCAAGCTGCAGGGCTTCATCGTCTCCGACCACATGAACCGCTGGCCCGAGGCGCTGCAGCGGCTCGGCCAATATGTGCGCGAGGGCAAGATCAAATACCGCGAGACCGTGACCGAAGGCCTCGAGAACGCACCGCGCGCCTTCATCGGCCTGCTCAAAGGCGAGAATTTCGGCAAGCAGGTGGTGAAGATCGGCTGAGCTGCAGCTCCGACCCGCTCTCTGCCCAGAAATCTGTTGGCGGCGCGGATAGTTTGGTAAGCGCATGATTGCTCAGGCTGCGTGCATCTCGCTATAGTGCGGGAGAATCGCAAAGCCGCCCGCCGAACGGGCCGGCAGGGAGGGGAGACAATGAGCAGGGCGAAGAGAACCGTGGCGGTCGCGCTGGGGACGGCGCTGGCCTTGGCGCTGGCGCTGCCGGCGACGGCGCAAACCGTCAAGATCGGCGTCATCCTCACCTATTCGGGACCGGCCGCCTCGCTCGGCGACCAGATCGACAAGGGCCTCAGCCTCTACGCCAAGGAGCACGAGAAGGAGCTGCCGCCGGGCGTCAGGGTGGAGCTCGTCCGTCGCGACGACACCGGCCCCAATCCCGAGACGGCCAAGCGCCTTGCGCAGGAGCTGGTGACGCGCGAGCATGTGAACTTTCTGACCGGCGTGGTGTGGTCGCCCAATGCCGCCGCCATGGCACCGATCGCCACCGAGGCGAAGGTGCCGTTCGTCATCAGCAACGCGGCGGGCGCCGGCATCGTACGCGCCTCGCCCTATATCGCGCGCGTCTCCTTCACGCTGTGGCAAGAGAGCCTGCCGCTCGGCAAATGGGCCGCCGAGAAGGGCGGGTTGAAGAAGGTGTTCATCGCCGTCAGCGACTTCGCGCCTGGCCACGACGCCGAAGCGGCCTTCACCAAGGGCTTCAAGGATTCCGGCGGCCAGATCGTCGACACCGTTCAATTTCCCGTGAAGGACCCGGACTTCGTCCCCTTCATGCAGCGCGTCAAGGATGCGAAGCCCGACGCCGTCTTCGTCTTCGTGCCCTCGGGCAAGCAGGCCACGGCGGTCATGAAGGCCTATAACGACCTCAACATGAAGGCCGACGGCGTCAAGATCATCGGCCCGCAGGACATCGTCCCCGACGAGGAGCTGCCGAGCATGGGCCAGGAGCCCCTGGGCGTGATCACCTCCGGCACCTATTCCAACGCCGCCAACCGGCCCGCCAACAAGGCCTATGTCGCCGCGTGGAAGCGCGAATACGGCGACAAGACGCCGCCGGGATTCATGTCAGTCGGCGGCTGGGACAGCATGGCCGCGATATTCTCCGTCATCAAGGAGACCAAGGGCAAAGCGGACGGCGACCAAGCGATGAAGATCCTCGCGGGGTGGAAGAACCCGGACAGCCCGCGCGGGCCCATCATGATCGATCCGCAGACGCGCGACGTGGTGCAAGACATCTACATCCGCCGCGTCGAGAAGCAGGGCGACCACCTCGCCAATATCGAGTTCGAGACCATCCAGCAGGTCAAGGATCCCTGGAAGGAGCTCAACCCGCCCAAGTAGGATCGGGTCGGACGGGTTCGATGATGGTCCAGCGGTGCTGCAGGCGGGACGCGCCGGCAGCGCAGCCTCGATCCACTTCCAGCGCAGGACGGACCCGGTGAGCGCCGCCGCCTCCGCCTTCATCAGCATCGCCTTCCACGGCCTCGCTTTCGCGATGGTGCTCTACCTCGTCTCGGTCGGGCTCTCCGTCACCATGGGCCTGATGGGCTTCGTCAACCTGGCCCATGGCGTGTTCGCCGCCGCCGGCGGCTATGTCATGACCCGCCTCATCAACGCGTACGACGTGCCCTTCCCGCTCGCGGTCGTCGCCGCCTTCATCCTCGTCGGCGCCGGCAGCGTGGTGCTGGAGCGCCTCCTCTATCGCCGGCTCTACGGCGCCGATGAGCTGTCGCAGGTGCTGATGACGGTCGGGCTCATCCTGATGTCGGTGGCGATCTTCAAGTTCTTCTGGGGGCCGCTGGCGCAGCCGATGCGGCCACCGGCTTATCTGAGCGGGCAGCTTGATCTGGGATTCCGCTCCTTCCCCACCTATCGCAGCTTCCTCATCGTCGCCGGCGCGGCGCTCGTCACGCTGCTCTGGCTCGGGCTCGAGCGCACGCGCTTCGGCGCGCGCATCCGCGCCGCCGTCGACAACCGGCGCATGGCGCAGTCGGTCGGCATCGACACCGACCGCCTCTTCACCCTCGCCTTCGCGCTGGGCAGCGGCCTCGCCGCGCTGGGCGGCGCGCTCGGCGCCGAGATCCTGGCGATCGATCCGGGTTACGCCCAGGAGCATCTCATCTATTTCCTCATCGTTGTCGCCGTGGGCGGGCTCGGCAGCATCAAGGGCCCGTTCTTCGCCGCGCTGCTGCTCGGCATCGCCGACACCGCCTTCAAATACAAGCTGCCGGAATTCGGCGCTTTCTTCATCTATGCCATGACACTCGCCCTGCTGCTGTGGCGGCCGCAGGGCCTGTTCGGCCGCTCGTCATGAGCGACGCGCTCGCCGGCCGCGCCGCGCCCGCCGTCGAGGCACTGCTGCGCGGCCATCGTCTGCGCCCATGGGAAGCGCTGCCCTGGCTCGCCGCCGCCGCCGCGTTCTTCGTCTTTCCCGACTATCTGGCGCTGGGCTCGCAGATCCTCGTCAATATCCTCTTCGCCCTGTCGCTCGATCTGATCCTCGGTTATGCCGGCATCGTCACGCTGGGCCACGCCGCCTTCTTCGGCGTCGGCGCCTACACCGCGGGGCTCCTCGCCGCGCATGGCTGGGGCGAGCCCTTGAGCGGCCTCGTCATTGCCGGGCTGGTCGCCGGGCTGGTCGGTCTGGTGAGCGGCGCCATCATCCTGCGCACGCGCGGCCTCACCCTGCTGATGCTGACCTTGATGATCGCGGTGATGCTGCAGGAAGCCGCCAACAAGGCGGGCAGCATCACCGGCGGCGCGGATGGTCTCCAGGGCATGGACGTCGCGCCGGTGCTCGACCTCTTCCGCTTCGATCTCTACGGGCGCACCGCTTATCTCTATTGCCTGGCGCTGCTGTTCCTGGGCTGGCTCGCCGCGCGCCGCATCGTCCATTCGCCGTTCGGCCGCTCGCTGACGGGCATCCGCGAGAACGAAGCGCGCATGCACGCCATCGGCTCGCCGGTGTTCCGCCGCCGCCTGACGATCTACGCCATCGCCGCGGCGCTCGCCGGAATCGCCGGCGCGCTGCTGGCGCAGACCACGCAATTCGTCGCGCTCGAGGTGCTGAGCTTCGAGCGCTCGGGCGCGGTGTTGATCATGCTGATCCTGGGTGGCGTCGGCCGGCTCTATGGCGCCTTCATCGGCGTGCCGCTCTACATGATCCTGCAGGACCGCTTCGCCCAGGCCGATCCGGTCTATTGGGATTTCTGGATCGGCTTGCTGCTGATCGTCGTCGTCGTCTTCGCGCGCGGCGGCGTGCTGGGCCTCGCCGAGCGGATCGCGCAGCGCCTGAGGAGTCGGCGATGAGCGCGGCACTCGAGACGCACGGCCTGTGCAAGAGCTTCGGCGCGCTCGCGGTCGCCAGCGATATCGAGTTCCGCCTCGAGCAGGGCGCGCGGCATGCGCTGATCGGGCCGAACGGCGCCGGCAAGACCACTTTCGTCAATCTGGTGACGGGCGCGCTGGCGCCAAGCGCCGGCCGCATCCTGCTCGACGGCGACGACGTCACGGCGCTGCCGCAGGCGCAGCGCGTCAAGCGCGGCCTCGCCCGCACCTTCCAGATCAACACGCTGTTCCGCGGCCTGAGCGTCCTCGAGAATATCTGCCTTGCCATCGGCGAACGGCTTGGCGTCGCCGGCGACATCTGCCGCCCGGCGGGATCGCGGCGCGACGTCGTCGACGAGGCCTACGCCGCGCTCGAGCGCCTGGGCCTCGCCACCGATGCCCAGCGCCTCGTGCGCGAACTGTCTTACGGCCGCCAGCGCCTCGTCGAGCTCGCCGTGGCGCTCGGCCTCAAGCCCAAGGTGCTGCTGCTCGACGAGCCGGCGGCCGGCGTTCCGTCCTCGGAGAGCGGCATCATCGTCGACATCGTCGAGAGCCTGCCGGCGGATATCGCGCTGCTCATCATCGAGCACGACATGGATCTGGTGTTCCGCCTGGCGCGGCGCATCACCGTGCTGGTGCAGGGGGCGGTCCTCGTCGAGGGCACGCCGCAGGAGATCGCCGCCGACCCGCGCGTGCGCGAGGTCTATCTCGGCGAGCGCGCCCCGGCATGAGCGACGCACCCGGCATCGTGCTCGAGGGCGTGCGCGCGGGATATGGCGAGACGGTGGTGCTCGAGGGCGTGTCGCTGACCTTGCCGCCGCGCGGTACTCTTGCCGTGCTCGGCAGGAACGGCGTCGGCAAGACGACGCTGCTGGCGACGATCATGGGGCACACGACGCTGCATGGCGGCGCCATCCGCCTCGGGCCGCGCGAGGTGAGCCGGCTCGCGCCCTATCGGCGCGCCCGGCTCGGCATCGGCTGGGTGCCGCAGGAGCGCGAGATCTTCCGCTCGCTCAGCGTCGATGAAAACCTCGCCGTGGCGGCGCGCGCGGGCCGCTGGTCCGCGTCGCGCATCTACGATCTCTTCCCTTCGCTGGCGGCGCGGCGGCGCAACTACGGCAACCAGCTCTCCGGCGGCGAGCAGCAGATGCTGGCGATCGGCCGCGCCCTCCTGGGCAATCCCGCCGTGCTGCTGATGGACGAGCCGCTCGAGGGCCTGGCGCCGGTGATCGTCGATACCGTGTTCAAGAGCATCGAGCGGCTGAAGCGCGAGGACGCGCTCGCCATCGTGCTGGTCGAGCAGCATGCGCGCCAGGCGCTCGCCGCCACCGAACGCGTCATCGTGCTCGAGCGCGGCAAGATCGTGCATGAAGGCGACAGCCGCGCCCTCCTCGCCGCCCCCGAGCGCATCGCTCAGCTCATGGGCATCGAGCGGCGTTCGCCCGCGCACGGCCCCTCGTCGTAATTTCTGTGGTGAGGTGGTGGGCAGCGCGCTGGCGCTGCTGCTGCGCCGCTTGGAGCGGCGTGCCCGGTGCCGAGATGCGCTATCCCTGGCAAAGCAACGGCACCGACCGCTATCATCGGGCGGGTTCGGCGGGGAATGGCGCGGCATGAGCTACACCGGCTTCTACATCAATCTCGATCGAAGCCGCGAGCGACGGGCGGAAATCGAGGCGCAACTGGCGCAGCACAAGCTCGAGCACGTCTATGCCCGCTTCAAGGCGGCGGACGGCAATGCCCTCGATCTGCCGAACCCGCATCTCAAAAGCGGCGAGATGGGATGCTTCACCTCGCACTATCTCCTGCTGAAAAAGAATCTCGACGCCCCGAAACATCTGCATGTCATCGAAGACGACGTCGTGTTCTCGAGCCACGTCGAAAAGGTGATTCGCGCGACCATCGACAATGGCGGGATCAATAGCTACGACATTATCTTCACGGATACCTACATTCCCATCAACGTCGATGCCTTCCGCATGTACAAGGAACTCTACGACCGTAGCGTCGTGCGCGACGGTTCGGGAGCGATCGTCAACGCCGCGTTCAACGTCATCGACCTCGCGGGCCTGCTGTTCGCGACGACGTCCTCCTATCTCGTCAACGCGAAATCCATCCGCAAGCTCTACAACATCTACACCAAGGAGATCACCAATAGCCCGCGCGTGCCGATCGACCTGCTGATCCGCGCCAAGGCGGCGCAAGGCGTCATCAAGGTCGGCTGCATCTTTCCCTTCATCACCTCGATCCGCCTCGATGGCGGGCTCGACACGACGATCGCCGATCGGGCCGAGATCGGCCGGCACGATAAGCTAACCGTGCTGGCGGGGGACATCGCGCGGCAGTCCTTCTTCGTCGAGGCGAGCTTGAGCAAATGCCGCGACTTTGCGGACAAATTCCTGGCGCCGCCGCCGGGCGACACGCATCACGCGCTCCTGACCAGCATCCTCGGCTTCGCCATCGGCAGTGGTTACCGCGCGATCTGACAATCCGCGGTCAAAGCTGCGCCAACGCCCAGACCGTCGCGGGGTACTCGGGCTCGTTCTCGAGCGAATGCTGGCCAGGGTCGTAGACTTCCCAGCGCGTGAAATTGGCGATGATGCAGTCGCGGTTGCCCCAGCCGCCGGACTTGATTTTCGCCGGGTCGAAACCGCAATCCTCGAGCAGGCAGCGCAGCCCCTCCTCGGTCCAGCGCCAGAGATCGAGCGGCGAGGGATGGACGCGCAGCAGGAAGGGCGTGCTGACCAGGCAATACCCCTCCTCGCGCAGCGACTCGCGGACATTCTTCACCGCGCGGGAGGGATGGCGCACATGCTCCAGCACCTGGTCGAGGATGATCAGCTCGAACTTCTCCTTGGTCGGCTGCGCGCACACGTCATAGTCGGGATAGGACAAGCTCTTGTAGCTCTTGAACGTGAACGCGTCTTTCCAGCCCTCGCCGGAGATCTCCAGCACGTCGCGGCGCTCGGGCGCGATCGCCGCGAGCAGCTTGCGCACCTCGTCGACCATGACGTAGCGCACCCAATGCAGCCGCCCCGGCGCGAAGGCGGTCGCCTGCTCCAGGTTCATGCGGGCTTCGGTATAGTAGGGGCGCAGCCGCAACGCTCTACCGAAGCATTGCACCGCCTCGCCCACCTGCCCGAGGGCGAGGTGCGCCTCGCCGAGGCGGTTGTGAAATTCGGGAACGCGGCCGTCGCGCGCGATGGCGCCGTGCATGAGGTCGAGCGCAACATTGGGCTGCCGGCGCTGCAGCGCGATCAGCGCCAGGAAATGGAGCGCCTTCGGCTGCGTCGGCTCGACCGTCAGGATCTCGCGGTACTTGCGCTCCGCCTCGGCGACGCGGCCGGCGCGGTGATCGGCAACCGCCTCGTCCAGCTTCTGTGCCATGCCGGCCATGCTCTCCGCTCCCGCCGTGCTCGCCATGCCGCATCCGGGCGTACTGTGGACCACCCGTCCGCCAGCGGCAACCGCGCGGTGACGGACATCCTGGCGCAGGCCGCGGCGGGAACAACGCGCGGCGCCAAGAAAAACACGCCAACCTTGTGGCTGGCGGTGTAAGCATCGGAAACCTTCGTAACTTTAGCGGCGCAGTCGGGTCGGCGCCCCAGGGCGAGGACGCGGCGGCGGACGATAGCCATGGCAGCGCTCCGGCAATTTCGTTAGGGTCTCGTCCGTCCCCGTCGCGGCACCATTCCTCGCCATGACATCGAGCATGCCCCCATCTCCAGCGGCCGGTCGCCTCGCCGAGATCGAGGCGGCACTGCGGCGCGCCACCAAGCAGCGGCCGCGCGACGCCGAAGCGCATTTCCGGCTCGGCATGGTGCAGCACCAGCAGGGTCGACTCGCCGAGGCCGAGCGCTGCTATCGCACCGCGCTCCGCCTGAGCCCGGACAATGCCGACGCGCTCAACAATCTGAGCCTGGTGCTGGAGCAGCGCGGGCAGTTGCCGGAAGCCGAGGCGCTGCTGCGCCGCGCGCTCGACGTTCAGCCGCAGAAGGGGCTGCTGCAATGCAATCTGGCGCGGCTGCTGCTGGGGCAAGGCCGCCTCGAGGATGCGGCGGCGATCTTTGCCCGTGCCGTCGACTTGCCCGAGGTCGCGGCGGCCGCGCAGTACGGGCTCGCCACCATCCGCCAGCGCCAGCAGCGCCTAGCCGAAGCAGAGACGCATTACCGCGCCGCGCTGGCGCACGAGCCGCGCTTCGTCGACGCGCTCAACGATCTGGGCATCTTGCTGCGCCGCACCGGGCGCGATGCCGAGGCGGAGGAGTCGTTCCGCCGCGTCATCCGGCTGCGCCCGGATTTCGCGCCCGCCCATCTCAATTTCGGCGTGCTGCTGCTCGACCGCGAGCGGCTCGACGAGGCCGCCGCCGCGTTCGAGCGCGCCCACCGGCTCCAGCCTGATGCGGCCGACACCCATTACTATCTCGGCGCCGTGGCCCGCGAGCGCTACCAGCGCGAGGCGTCAGAAGCGGCCTTCAACCGCGCCGTCGCCCTCGACCCGTGCCATGCGGCGGCGCTGAGCATGCTGGGCATCATGCTGCAAGAGGCGGGACGACTGGCCGAGGCGGAGCAGATGTTCCGGCGCGCGGCCGCCGCCGACCCCGCCTATATCGAGGCGCGCATCAATCTCGGCGCCGTTCTGTTGCGGCAGCGCCGCGACGCCGAAGCGCTCGCGCTCGCCGAGGAGATACTGGCGCTGGCGCCCAACTCGCCCGACGCCGTGAACAACCGCGGCACGCTGTGGGAGATCGAGGCCGATTTCCACCAGGCGCTCGCCTGGTACGAGCGCGCCCTCGCCCTCGAGCCGCTGCACCCCGATGCCAATTTCAATCACGGCCGCCTGCTGCTGCATCTCGACCGCTGGGCGGAAGGCTGGGAAGGCTATGAGTGGCGGCTCAAGAACAAGCGGCAGAAGCGCGCCTTCTTCCGCTCGGTGATGTGGGACGGCAGCCCGCTGCAGGGCAAGACACTCGTGCTCCACGCCGAGCAAGGCCTCGGCGACACCATCCAGTTCTGCCGTTACGCGCCGCTGATGGCCGAGCGCGGCGGCACCGTGGTGCTGGCGGTGCAGCCGCCGCTGCGCCGCCTGCTCGGCGACCTCCCGGGCGTGGCGAGCTGCCACGATGTCGGCGGCGCGGTGCCGCCCTTCGACTTCCTCATGCCGCTGGCAAGCCTGCCGCGGCTTTACCAGACGACGCGCGCGACCATACCGGCGACGCAAGGCTATCTTCGCGCGCCGGAGGACGCCGTGGCGCGCTGGCACGCGCGCATCGACCCACCCGGCGCCGGGCTACGTGTCGGCCTGGCCTGGAGCGGCAATCCCGAGCAGTCCAACGACCGCAACCGCTCGGCGACGCTCGCCGCCTTCCTGCCGCTGCTCGAGGTGCCCGGCACCCGCTTCTACAATCTGCAGGTCGGCCCGCGCGTGGCCGAGCTCGCCGAGCACGGCCTCGGCGATCGCCTCGTCGATCTCAGCCCGCACCTGACCGATTTCGCCGAGACGGCGGCGGCGATGACCGTGCTCGACCTGATGATCACGGTGGACACATCGGTCGCGCATCTGGCCGGTGCGCTCGGCCGCCCGAGCTGGGTGGCGCTGACCTTCCTGCCGGACTGGCGCTACCATCGCTCCGGCGCCGACAATCCCTGGTATGCCAGCCAGCGCCTCTTTCGCCAGCCCAGGCGTGGCGACTGGGCGAGCGTGGTGGCCGAGATCGGCGCCGCGCTGCGCCAAGCGGCGGCGCGTCAGGAAATTGCCTGAATCTTTCCCAGCCATCGCCACGCGCGCGTCATACGCCTCCCGGCGCTTCCGGCTTGCCGCGGCGGCCGAGCGGGCTATGCTGCCCGCTCGGCCCCCGTTCCTTCGCGAGCCTGAGCGCCCCATGAAGCCGCGCGACCGCGCCCCCTTTTCCGCCATCGTCGACCGCCCGCCGCTGACGCTGCCCAGCGGCCTGCGGCTCATCGTCTGGCCGATCGTCAATCTCGAGGAATGGGAGATCGATCGCGCCATGGCGCGCCAGGTGCTGCCGGCGCCGACCGGCGTGCCGCTCATCCCCGACCTGCCCAATTGGAGCTGGCACGAGTATGGGATGCGCGTCGGCGTCTGGCGCTTTTTCGCGGCGTTCGACCGCTTCAACATCAAGGCAACGCTGTCGATCAACGCCAAGGTGGTCGAGAGCTATCCGCGCGTCGCCGCAGCGGCGCGCGAGCGCCAGTGGGAGTTCATGGGCCACAGCTATGTGCAGGGCCCGATCCACAAGCTCGAGGACCAGCGCGCCACCATCCGCCAGTCGCTCGACCTGCTGCAGAAATTCACCGGCAAGCGTCCCGTCGGCTGGCTCGGGCCCGGCCTCACGCAGACCTACGAGACGCCGGAGCTGCTGGCCGAGGCGGGCGTGCAGTATATCGGCGACTGGGTCTATGACGACGAGCCGACCGAGATCCGCACCGCGCACGGGCCGCTGGTGACGCTGCCCTACACGGTCGAGCTCAACGACATCCCCATGATGATCGTGCAGCATCATCGCGCCGACGAGCTGCTGCGCCGCTCGGTCGACCAGTTCGACCGGCTCTACACGGAAGGTGCCATGCGCGCCAAGTTCCTATCGATCGCCATCCACCCCTACATCAGTGGCGTGCCGCACCGGATCAAGTATCTCGAGGCGTTCCTGGAATATGCGAGCCGGCATCCCGGCGTCGCGTTCTGGACCGGCGAGGAGATCCTCGCCTGGTATCGGTCTGTGACAGCGGGTGGTTAGTACCCCGGCATCGATGCTTCGGGTGCGAACGGTGCCTCAGCGCACCGCCGCCGCCTGACGGTTGCCCGGCAGGTCGGCCGCTGCGCGAACCCGCCGGCGCGCGGCCGGGAGGCGGATCGTCACGGTGGTGCCGAGATGGATCTGGCTCTTGATGTCGAGCACGCCGCCATGCAGCTCGACCAGTCCCTTGCTGAGCGGCAGCCCCAGCCCGGTGCCCTCGTATTTGCGGTCGAGGCGATTGTCGATCTGGCGGAAGGGCGCTAGCGCCAGCGGGATGCTCTCGGCGGCCATGCCGATCCCGTTGTCGGCGATCACGATGACGAGCCCGCCGCTCGTGTCATTGGGTCCGAGATCGCGGGCAGTGATGGCGACGCGGCCGCCCGCGCGGGTGAATTTCACCGCGTTGGACAGAAGGTTGAGGACGATCTGCCGCAGCTTGAGCTCGTCGGCGCAGACGCCCGGCAGGTCCGGCGGCAGTCGCGCCTCGATCAGCACGCGCCCGCTTTCCGCGCGGTGGGCCATCAGGCGCTGGCAGCGCTTGATGATGAGCGCGACGTCGCACAGGCTCTCCGACAGCGTCGCCTTGCCGGCATCGAGCTTCGACATGTCGAGGATGTCACTGATGATCTGCAGGAGATGCTGGCCGCTGTCCTTGATGTCCTTGAGGTATTCCTGGTAGCGCGGCTGCAGCGACCCGAACAGCCCGTCGTGCATCACCTCGGAAAAGCCGATGATCGCGTTCAAGGGCGTGCGCAGCTCGTGGCTCATCATGGCCAGGAATTCCGACTTGGCGCGGTTCGCGCTCTCGGCCTCGTCCTTGGCGCGGCGCAATGCCGCCTCATGCTGCATGAGATCGGTGATGTCGGTTTCGACGCGCACGAGATTGCCCGAGGCGGTGCGCGATTCGCGGATCTGCAGCCAGCGTCCGTCGGGCCCCTGGGCGATCTCGGCACGACCGGGATCGCGCTGCCGGCGCTGCGCCGCGTTGCTGAGGATGAGGCGGCCCTGCGGATCGTAGAGGCTGACGCCGTCGTTCAGACTCTCGACCGCATCGGCGAGGCGCTCATAGGCGCGCTGCTCGATCTCGACGCCCTTGCGGCGGTAGTTCAGCAGCATGAGCTGGAAGGCGATAAGGCAGCTCGCCAGCAGCACCGCCGTGGCGGTGATGATGGCATAGCGGCTTTCCCCGAGGACGCCGGCCATCGCCGACTGGTACGAGACATAGCAGAGAACGGCCGCCGGCAGCGCCGCCAGGCTGCAGAACACGAAGGAGATGATCCCTTCGCGCGAGCGGGCGAAGCCGCCCGGCAGCCTGAAGCGCCCCCACATGGATAGGGCGGGGGTCGCAACCGGCTCGGCACTGGCGTCGATGTTCGCCATGCCGCAATCTTGCCACAGGGAAGTTAACCGGCAGTTTAGTCAATTCCTGCGGCCTGCACGCGGAGCGGGCCGGTTGCGCGCGCGCTCTATGTTCTATTGATCTCCTGCGGCGGGTGTCGACCCGCACTATTTCTACTTCTTCTGTCCGCCCAGCAACCCCTTGAGAACGTCGTCGACTTTGGGCTGGCCCTTGAGCGCATCGCTCAGCCCCTTGGTGCCGCCCTGCAGCAGCTTCGAGGGATCGCCGACCATGCCGGCGAGGTCGGGCTGGTAGCTGAGATTGTCCCACGGCCCCTTGATCACCACCGGCACGGCGACGGCGCCGGCGATCTTGGGCGTGATCTTGTAATCGACGGTGCGGTGCGGCAGGTCGACGGTGCCGGCGCCGGTCATGGGTACTTCCGCCGATTTGAGCTGCAGATCGTTGTTGTGCAGGATGCCGTTGGTGATGGTATAGGTGCCGGTCAGCGCGGCGAAATCGGTCTGGTCGGTGCCGCGTTGCGCCCCTTGGAAGGACGCGGCGGCGTTCTTCACCATCGCCACCAGATTCAGCCCCTTGATGACGCCATTGGCGAGGTTGAGATCGCCCTTGCCATTGAGGGCGCCGATGATCTCGCGCTGGCTCTTGCCGTGCCCATTGACCGCCGTGGTAAAGCCGCCCACGCCGGAGAGGCGGTCGAGATCGGCGGCGTCATTCAGCAGCGGCTGGACCTGCACGCCGCTCAGGTTGAAATCGGCCTCGATGCCCGGTACCGCGCCGCTGCCATCGACTACGACTTTGCCCTTGCCGGCGCCCTTGTAGAGCGCGAGCTCGGTAAGGTCGGCCTCGAAGCGGCCGTCGTTGAGCTTGAGCGCGAGCACGCTCTTGCCGACCTGGATCTTGCGATATTGCAGGCCGCCGGCGCTCAGCGCGAAATCGACATCGGCGGATTTGAGCGGGGTGAGATCGAGCGGCTCGTCGCTCCAGCCGGACTTCGCCGCCTCGCCGCCCGCCCCGCCGGCAGTGCCGCCGCTCGGCGCCGCCTTGGCCTGCGTCTCCGGCGGCAGGTAGGGGTTGGCATCGAGCTTGTCGACGTCGAGCCGGCCCTTGAGCGCCGGCCGAACGCCGGCGCTGTCGAGGGCGAGCTCGCCCTTGGCCTTCATGTTGTCGAGGGCGAGGCTGGCGTCGCTGAACGCGATCTTGCTGCCGGCCATGTTGACCTTGCCGGAAATGGCGAGCGGCCCGAAGCCGGTGCCTGGCAGCTTGAGCGGCGTGCCCGCCCAACTCGCCAGACCGCGCACCGAGGGGACCTGGAGATCGACCGCGCCGTCGAGCTTCAGCGGCATCGAGCCCGCCCCCTCGCCCTTGAAGTCGAAGCTGATCGGCTTCGCCGCCAGCTTCAGTGCGGCGGCGCTCGTCTTGCCGTCCATGAAGGCGCGCGGCTTGGCCAGGGAAGCGTTGAGCGTCATCTTCTCGTTGCGCCAGGTCGCAGCGCCGTCGGCGGCGAAGGGCCCGTCGAGGCTGGGCAGCGACAAGGTCATGCCGATCTCGCTGAGTTCCTGCTTCTCGCCGCTGCGCTGGTCGAGGTAGGTGACGCGGCCGTTGACGAGGCGCACATCGTCGAGCCGCAGCTCCGACAAGCTGGGGCCGCCGCCCGCTGCCGGCTTCTCGGGTTGCTTAGCGGGCGCGGGCTGCGCCGGTGCGGCGGCGAACTGCCAGTTCGGGCGTCCCTGCTTGTCGACCTCGAGGTCGATCACCGGATCGATCAGCACTAGGCGCTTGATCTCTATGTCGCGATGCAGCAGCGGCAGCACCTGCAGCTGCACTTGCAACTTGCCGAGCTTCGCCATGTCCTTGCTGCTCGCGCCCGGCGGGTTGGAGAAGGACACGTCGTTGGCTTCGAGGCCCAGCGTCGGGAACAGCGAGAACGACATCTTGCCGTCGATGCGCAGGTCGCGCCCTGTGGAGTCCTTGACCGCGGCGATCAGCTTCGACTTGTAGGTGTCGACCGGGATGAAGAACGGCGCGGCGATCACCACGGCGATCAGCAGCACGACGACAATTGCAATCCCGATCAGTAGCTTCTTCATGAGCCGCCTCCACGCCCGCGCTCCGCGCGAGCGCCGCAAGATATCCTACCGCTTGGAGAACGCCGGATAACGAGCGCCCGCTCCCACGCCCTTTCCAGCGTTTCCGCTCAAAATTGGGTTCGTTTGGTAATTTTAATGTTCGCCGCCGCCGTCGCTCGCCCGCCCACGCTCGATGCGTACAATCCGTACCTATGTGGTCGCGCAGTTTTCGCAATCAAGAAGAGCCGCACCGTCGCCCGGCCGCGCCTGGCTGCCGAGATGGCGGATAGCCAAGGCGATGGCGTGGCAGCGAGGCGCTGGCGCCGTTGACACGCCTCCTGGCCGTGCCTAGGAGTGGCCGCCAAGGCCGCTTCGGCGCCGGCGAGGACGGATTGAGCGAACCCGGCAGTAGCGCGCGGCTCGGCGTCGATATCGGCGGCACCTTCACGGACGTCGCGCTCGAAGCCGGCGGCCGGCGTTGGACGGCGAAGATCCTGACGACATCCGCCGCTCCGGAGCGTGGCGTGCTCGAGGCGATGCAGACGGTGCTCGCCGCAGCGGGCATCATGCCGGCGCAAGTCGCGCTCGTCATCCACGGCACCACCAATGCGCTGATCGAGCGCAAAGGCGCCAAGACCGCGCTCGTCACGACCGAGGGCTTCCGGGACACCATCGAGATCCGGCACGAAAACCGCTTCGAGCAGTACGACATCAATATCGACCTGCCGCCGCCGCTGGTGCCGCGCCGCCTGCGCTTTCCCATCCGCGAGCGCATCGACGCCAAAGGCAAGGTGCTCGTGCCGCTGGACGAGAGCGATATCGACAGCATCGCCGCCCGGCTCGCCGCCGAGGACGTACAGGCGGCCGCGGTCGGCTTCCTGCACAGCTTCACCAACCCGATGCATGAGCGCCGCGTCGGCGCGCTATTGGCGGAACGCCTGCCGCATCTCGCGGTGACGCTCTCCTGCGACGTGTCGCCGGAGATGCGCGAATACGAGCGCTTCTCCACCGCCTGCGCCAACGCCTATGTCCAACCGCTGATGGGGCGCTATCTCGCCAATCTCGAGCGCGACCTCGCCGCCGCAGGCTTCGCCTGTCCGCTGTTCCTGATGATGTCGGGCGGCGGCGTCACCACCGTCGCGACGGCGATCCGCTTCCCGGTGCGGCTGGTCGAATCCGGTCCGGCCGGCGGCGCCATCTTCTCGAGCCACGTGGCGCAGCAATGCGGCCTCGCGCAGGTGCTGTCCTACGACATGGGCGGCACGACCGCCAAGATCTGCCTCATCGACGATGCCAAGCCGCAGACCAGCCGCGTCTTCGAGGTGGCGCGCATCTACCGTTTCAAGAAGGGCAGCGGCCTGCCTTTGCGCATCCCCGTCATCGAGATGGTCGAGATCGGCGCCGGCGGCGGCTCGATCGCGCGCATCGACGCGCTGGGCCGCATCAGCGTCGGCCCCGACAGCGCCGGGTCCGAGCCTGGGCCCGTCTGCTACGGGCGCGGCGGCAGCGAGCCCACCGTCACCGACGCCGATCTCGTCCTCGGGCGCATCGATGCCGCGACGTTTTCCGGCGGCCGGCTGCCGCTGGACGCCACCGGCGCCGCGGCGGCGGTGAAGCGCGTCATCGGCGACCGGCTGCAGCTCTCGGCCGAGTTGGCCGCGCTCGGCATCAGCGAGATGGTAGACGAGAACATGGCCAATGCCGCGCGCGTCCATGCCATCGAGAGCGGCAAGGATGCGCGCTCGCGCACCCTCATCGCCTTCGGCGGCGCGGCGCCCTTGCACGCCGCACGCGTCGCCGAGAAGCTCGGTATTGCCCGCGTCCTCATCTCCGCCAATGCCGGCGTCGGCTCGACCGTGGGCTTCCTGCGCGCGCCGGTCGCCTACGAGATCGTGCGCAGCCGGCTGCAGCGCCTCGACGCTTTCGACGCCGCCGCGGCCAACCGGCTGCTGGCGGAGATGCGCGCCGAGGCCGAGGCGATCGTGCGCCAGGGCGTGGCCGACGCGCCGCTGCGCGAGGAGCGCTCGGCCTTCATGCGCTATCGCGGCCAGGGCCACGAGATCGCCGTGCCGCTGCCGGTGCGCGCCTACGGCGCCGATGACGGCGCGGTGCTGCTCGCCGCCTTCGAGGATGCCTATCGCCGGCTCTACAGCCGCACCATCCCCGGCGTCGAGGTGGAGATCCTGAGCTGGGTCATGGTGGTGAGCGCGCCGGCGCCGGCCTTCGCCCAGGCGGCAGCGCCCGAACGCGCGCACGAGCCGAAACCGAAGAGCCGGCGCAGCATCTACGATCCCGCCACCGGCGAGGCGATCGAGGTGGCGATCCATTGGCGCGCCGACCTCGAGCCCGGCGCCCGCATCGCCGGCCCCGCCGTCATCGCCGAGGACGAGACCTCGACCGTGGTGAGCCGCCTCTTCGACGCGCGCAGCTTGGCTTCGAAGCCGATGCCAGGAATGTCCGGCAGCCCGACATAGCCATCCTCGACCGCGATGCTGTCGGCGAAGCCGCCGAAGGGCTCGAACACGTCGGGATATGATTCGTTGCCGCCGAGATGGAGCCCGGCGGCGATGTTGAGCG
>Ga0209647_1000362_pt1 | contig 42559 bp, 36 predicted proteins | sample GraSoi_2013_60cm_FD_185827 | JGI IMG/M metagenome (GOLD analysis project Ga0209647, IMG submission 185827) | Grasslands soil microbial communities from the Angelo Coastal Reserve, California, USA - Sample 9_17_2013_60cm (SPAdes) (version 2) | ecosystem: Environmental > Terrestrial > Soil >...
CGGTGCGCCAGAATGCGAGCACGTCCGCGGGCTCGATCGTCTTGGATGTGCCGAGCCCGCCGGTCATAGCCGCACCTGACCGGCGTTGATCTGCTCATAGAGCGCCGGGTCGACGCGCACGAACGCTTTGCGTTGCGGATCGTTGAAGTAGATTGGATCGGCAGTGCGGCTGGGGTCGAAACCTTCCTCCGCGAGGTTGATCTTCTTCGGTTTGAAAGTCGTGGTGACGTCATTGTCTTTGCGCATGCGAAGAAACACCGGCCACGCATATTCGGGCAGCTGCTGCGCGATATGGTCGTGAAGCGCTGTTAAATTGAGATTGTCCTTGGCGACGATCGCCGCCATTCCGGCGCGGCCGTCGCGGCCGGGAATTTGAATGCCGTAGACGTTCGTTTCCAGAATGCCCTCGAATCGGCCGACTGCCTCCTCGACTTCGGTTGTCGAGACGTTCTCGCCTTTCCAGCGGAAGGTGTCGCCGATACGGTCGACGAAATAAAAATAGCCGTGCTTGTCCTTACGCATCAAATCGCCGGTTCGGAACCAGCTGTCGCCTTTTTTGAACACATCGTGCAGGATCTTCCTGTCGCTCTCGGCCTCACTCGCATATCCCTCGAACCGTTGCCCCGGCTTCGATGCATCCTTCAAGATCTTGCCGATGACCTCGCCGGGCTCGTCGACATCGCATTCGATACAGAAGCCGCGTTCGTTGCGCACCGGCTGCTGCGATTGCGCATCAAAGCGCACGACCTTGGTGGGAAAACGGGCCGCGACCCACCAGGGAAGCCGGCCTACTGCCCCCTCCTTGCCGTCGAAATTGAACAATGAGACGTTGCCTTCGGTCGCGGCATAGAACTCGATGATTTGCGGGATTTGGAAGCGCCGCCTGAATTGCGGCCACACGTCGGGGCGCAGCCCATTTCCGCAGGCCAGGCGCAGGTGATGCGCGCGCTCCTTCGGGCTCGGCGGCGAGTTGACGAGATATCGGCAAAGCTCGCCGATATACTGGAAGCAGGTGCAGTCCCAGCGCACGATGTCGTCCCAGAATTCGCGCGCAGAAAATTTATCCCGGATCACCACTGACCCGCCTTTGACCAGAAGCGCACCTGTTGCGACCACGCCGCCGGCGGTGTGATAAAGCGGCAGGCAGTCGTACATGCGGTCGCTCGCGCGCGTATCCATGACCCCGGCAAACGCGTAGCTTGCGAGCATCACGCGATAGTGGTTCATGTTGGCGGCCTTCGGCAGACCGGTCGTGCCAGACGTGTAGATGTAAAGCGCGCGATCCTCGATGGTGAGCGCGGGACGGTCCGCGGCGGCGAGTTCGTCCCCGGCGAGGCTGTCGAGATCGCGATCGATGCGTGGGAAATTGGCGTTTGCGTCGCCATGAAGCCAAATCTTGGCATCGCCCGTGATGTGCGGCTGGGCGCCCGTGAACGGCTCGAACAGTTCGGCGGCCACGATGATGTGCTTTGGGCTCACCACATTGATGCAATAGGCCAGCGCCATCCCGGCGAGATGGGTATTGATGAGCGCAACCACGCCGCCGACCCGCGTTATGCCGATCCACGCGGCCAAGAATTCCGGCCGGCCCGGCATCATCAGACAGACCGTGTCGCCCTTGCGCAGATTCTGCGCCAGCGCCCAGCGCGCATAGCGGTTCGATCGCGCCGCAAGCTCCCTGTACGTGAAGCGCTCGCGCTCGGACAGCAGCGCCGGCGCGTCGCCGTATTTGTCCGCAAGCTCGAGGATGATTTGCGGAAAGATCCGGGTTGGGTTTTTGGCGATCGGGGTGGTCAGCTTGAGCGTGCGCATTGCGCCCTTGATGGACGTCACCTCTGCTCTCAGTCGATCGATCAAACCCATGACTCGTCCAGCGCTGGCCGGCGCGCGCTATGCACCGTGCGCGGCGCGCGAAGCATCGGGCAGGGGCTGCAGGGTAGCAAGCGCGACGATTATGGGCAGCCCGGCGAAGCGCGCATGAGCATGCGCGCCGTGACTGTGGCCTACCTAGGCTGCGAACTCTGCTCCGCCGCCGGGGTGATCATCATTGGCGGGGGGGTCTTGGGCTTTGGCTTGGCTGGCGTTCCATCGCCGGAGGCGGCGGCGGTGGCCGCGGCGTCATTCTTGGTGCTCTCCTTGGGCGCGGCGGCCTTGGGTTTTCGCTTCGTCGCGCCGGAATCGCTCGGCGCGGCGATCGAAGCCGCGCTGTCTTTCGCGCCCTCCTTGTCCGCCGTAGCCTTGCGCTTCGGCTTTGCCGCGGGCGGCTCGGATGCGCTCGCCGCGTTGTCTTTGTCTTTTGCCGCCGCAGGCTTGGCCGCGGCGCTCTTTTTCTTTTCCGGCTTGGACTCGCTCGTCGCCTGCGCACTAGGCGCCGGCGGCTTGGTGCCGGTATAGACGAGCACCGGTTCGCCCATCTCGTGCAATGGCGCCGCGCCCTTCGCCTTGGCCGGGCGCAGGCTCGCAAGGAAAACGGCGTAGGGCGACTCGGGGTTGTTGGCGACCATGTCGTCCTCGTCCTCCGCCGCCGGCCGTTTGCGGTGAGGGCCGCACATTTCATCGCGTAGGTTGGACGGCGCGGCAGCGACCGGCTGCAGCGATTCGACCGTGCCGAATGGCGCCGCGAACCAGGATAGCGGGCTACTGCTGTTGAACCCGCGCTCCAGCAGTTGCGCAGCTTTCATGGCGCGGGCCGCAGAGGACGGAGCGCCGAGCACCACGGCAATGAGTCGCCGGCCATTGCGCGTCGCGGACGCGACGAGATTGAAACCCGAGGCGCAGATAAAGCCGGTCTTCATGCCATCGGCGCCGGGATAGCGGCCGATGAGCGTATTGTAGTTCCGCTGCACCATTTTGCCGAGCCGGATGCCCGGGAGGTGCCAGTAGTAATCGTATTCCGGCAGTTCGCGGATGAGCGCACGCGCCAGGATGGCGAGGTCGCGAGCGGAGGAAATCTGGTCATCCGCAGGCAGGCCGTTGGGATTGACAAAGCTCGATTGCACCATGCCGAGGTGGCGGGCGTTCGCGTTCATCTCATCGGCAAAGTTCTCGATCGAGCCGGCGACGCCTTCGGCGAGTACGACCGCCATGTCGTTCGCCGATTTCACCATCAACATCTTGAGTGCATTGTCCACGGTCACGATGGTGCCAACGCCGAACCCCATCTTCACCGGCGACTGCGCCGCCGCGTTCGAGGAAACCACAAGCGGCGTGTCGAGGTTGAGACGCCCCTCCTTGACCGCACGCAGCGTCACATAGGCCGTCATCAGCTTGGTGACGGAGGCGGGATACCAGGGATACCCGGCATTCTGGGCAAAAAGAACCCTGCCGCTCTCGGCTTCGATCACGAGCAACGCTTCGGCGCCTGCGCGGCTCGGCGCGAGCGAGGTTGCGGCACAGGCGATGCCCACCCACATGAGCGTGCGCGCAAGGCAAGATCGGGTCGAAGACATCACGGCTCGGAATTCGATGCTTTGCAGGCCCTTGGGAAACGCGCCACAAGCGAGAAGGGTCTAAGCCGACGAGGGATGAAAGGCAAAGGCGAAACGCGCTAAGATGATCCGCTACTGCCCCACGACAAGCGTTCATGGTCGTAGAAAACGTCCAAAATTCGGCAGGTTAGACCGGACGCTGACGGCTTGCGCGTTGGCTGCAATGTCCAGAAATGACAAATAGGGTCGAAATAGACAGGAGACCGTCGTGACCGCTTGCATTGTTGGCTGGGCTCACACCCCCTTTGGTCGCCTCGAGGGAGAGACGATCGAGAGTCTGATCGTGCGGGTCGCGACCGAGGCGCTCGCCGATGCTGGGGTCGCCGCCCGCGATATCGACGAGATCGTGCTCGGGCATTTCAATGCCGGTTTCTCGGCCCAGGATTTTACTGCCGCGTTGGTGCTTCAGGCCTCCCCGGATCTGCGCTTCAAACGCGCGAGCCGGGTAGAGAACGCTTGTGCCACCGGGTCGGCCGCCGTCCATCAGGGCCTCAAGGCGATCGCCGCCAAGGCCGCCCGCATCGTCCTCGTGGTCGGCGCCGAGCAGATGACGACGACGCCTGGTCCGGAAATCGGTCGCAACCTGCTCAAGGCATCTTATGTACGTGAGGAAGCCGATATCGACGGCGGCTTCGCCGGTATTTTCGGACAGATCGCCGCGCGTTACTTCCAGCGCTGGGGCGACCAATCGGACGCGCTTGCGCGTATCGCCGCCAAGAATCACAAGAACGGCGTCAGCAATCCTTTTGCCCAGATTCGCAAGGACCTCGGCTACGAGTTCTGCCGCACCGAGAGCGAGAAGAATCCGCGCGTGGCGGGCCCGCTCAAGCGCACAGACTGCTCGCTCGTCTCCGACGGCGCCGCCGCCGTCGTTCTGGCCGACGTTGCGACCGCGCTCAAGCTCGGCAAGGCGGTCGCCTTCCGGGCCGCCGAACACGTGCAGGATTTCTTGCCGATGTCGAAGCGCGACGTGCTCAAGCTCGAAGGCTGTGCGCAGGCTTGGGCGCGCGCTCTCGCAAGTGCGGGCGTCGCCCTCTCCAATCTCTCCTTCGTTGAGACGCATGACTGCTTCACCATCGCCGAGCTGATTGAGTACGAGGCGATGGGCCTGGTGCCGGAGGGGCAAGGTGCGCGCGCTGTGGCGGAAGGGCTCACCGAAAAGAGTGGACCCTTGCCCATCAATCCCTCGGGCGGCCTCAAGGCCAAGGGTCATCCGATCGGCGCGACCGGAGTGTCGATGCATGCGCTGAGCGCCATGCAGCTCATGGGGTCGGCCGGCGGTATGCAGGTAAAGGACGCGAGCCTCGGCGGCATCTTCAATATGGGCGGCACCGCGGTCGCGAACTATGTGAGCATCCTCGAGCGGATCAAATAAGCTTGCCGGCGGTCCGTCAGCCGCGCCAGCGGCATGGCTGCTAGCACGAGCAACACGGGTTCCAGCGGTAAACGATACCTGGGCGCCGCCACCGGGCCGTTGAGCAGGAGGAAATAGGCAAGCACGGCGCCGGCGAAAACCGCCGCCCAGGGCATTCTCCGCGCCAGCATGACAAATCCAATCGCCTCGAGCATGAGGAAGGGCAGCATGGCGAGAAGACCGAGGACAAGCAGGAATTGGTACAGTCCGGGATCGTGGAATAGATAAGTTCGCGCCCGTTCCCACAGGCTCGTCCCGGCTGTGTTGTAGAAGCTCGGTTTGGGCAGCGCGCGCACGCGCGGATCGGCGAGCACAGCCGGCGCAGCAAGGTTCACGACCATGCCCTCAAGCCAGGCGCTGGCATAAGCGCCAGCCGGCAAGCGCGCCATCTCCTCCCGCGCGAGCTCCGCCTTGAGCGCCGCACGCCAAAACGGATTGTTTGCTGCCATCGAATTGCGCTCGGTGCGTTCTCGGTAACGCGACTCCATGCGGTCAGCGGTCACTTGGTAGGGCGTGCCGTTTGCGCGTTGGACCACGAGCGGCACGATCCATAAGGCCCAGTAATCGCCGATTTGCGAGGTCAGGCTGAGGCTGTCGTATTGAATAGCGTTGCGCAACAGCACGGGGGCAACTGGTGCTGCGGCGGCGACGCCGAACACCATCGCTGCCGTCAAGCCCCAAACAAGTCTGCGTCGCTGCACCAATGCGATGACGAAAATCACCGGCACGGCTGCTGCCAACAGCACCGCGACGGCGGGTCGCGTGACGAGCGCGAGACCGCCGGCGAGGCCGGCCCAGATGGCGCGACTGATCCCCGGGCGCAGCAGGAAATGCGCGCCGGCGAGCAGCATGAGGGTGAAGAAGAAGAGAAATATTGTATCGGTCAGTATTTGGGTGCTGAACACGATGAGGGTCGTGGAGAATGCGGCGAGAATGCCGGCGATCAATCCGACGCGCGGAGAGATCAACGCGCCGAGTGACGCGATGAATGTGCAGGTTGCGGCATCGATCACGGACTGAATGAACGCAACCGCCCGCGGCCCGTCGCCGATGGCGTACTGCACGCCCGCGAGGAGCAGGGGATAAAGCGGCATGCGGTCGGTCATCGACGAGAGCGTCGGCCAAAAAATGTCCGGCTTCGCCAGCGCTGCGCCCAGTGCCCAGTAGGCGAATGTATCCTGTTCCGCGAAAAAGGCATCGCGACCCGTAAGCAGCGCCAGATTGATCAAGCGAATGAACAGAGCGAGCAAGAAAATCGTCGCAAGCGGATGATCGGCGGCGCGGCGCCACACCCGGTTAGACCACGAACGCATCATTTTTGGTCCGATCGAGTTCCGAAAGTCGTCATTCAGGGCGCGAGCCAGTTAGGGCGAAAACGCATTAGGCTTGTCGGCGCGTGCGATGACGTCGATGGTTGCGCCGTCGCCAATCAACGCTCTCAGCGCGGGCGCCGACATGGGAAGTTTTTTTCCCGTATCGCACGCCTCAAATCGATAGCCGTGAGTCTCGAACGTCCGGATGAGCTCGTCGAAACGCTGCGGAACTTCATCCTGCACATGGGCTCCGACCTCGATCAGGATCGGTGGCTTTTCCACGGCGAGCAGCTGGGTCGCGCCGCGCAAGACGTCGAGCTCGTGACCGTCTACATCCAGCTTGACGAACGCGACGGGCCGATCGATCCGGTGTTTGGTCCGCATCTCCTGCAACAATCCGTCGACGGTCAGGAAGCGCGCGCGGCTCGCCGCCTCCAATGCGCCTAGATGCTTGGCGTGTCGGTCTGGTCCGTCGCGCTTGAGCGGCCAGCGTGAATAGAAATGAGCATTTTTTTCTCGGTCGGGCCGATCGGTGTCCGCGGTCAAGGCCGCTTGCACCAGAATGAGCCGTGACGCCAGTTCCGAATTCAATGCGGCATTCGCCTGAAGCCGGGAGAATGCGTAATCGGTCGGCTCGATGGCAATGACAAAGCCGTCATCGCCTACTGCGCGCGCAAGCGGAAGGCTATGTGCCCCGATATTGGCGCCGATGTCGAGCACCAGAGCGCCGGGCGTAATCCAGCGCGCGGCTCGCCGCGGGATGCGCTGATAAAGCCCAAGATAGATCGCCAGATCGATTCCCTCGTCGAGGTCCAATTCCCAGTTCACGTCCCGTCGCCGGACGGTCACGCGAGAAGACCGACCTGCGAGCGCGCGTGTGCCGACGACTGCGAAATTGAGCATGCGGGCCAGCGCGATTTTTCTTTTCGTCGTCAGCATGGCCCATTGAAATCGCGCTCGATCGCCCACCGCGGGGCCCTCGGAAGCCACGTCATCGATACTCGCGTGGCCGGCGGGTCTCGGGTCGCAAACGCGCGTTTGCTTACCGCGTCGGCGCGGAGCTGGTTCACTAGGTTTCCGCAGGTTGGCCGGCCGCGCGTTGCCGGCGCTTTAGCGGGCCAGCCACCATGAATTGGCTGCGAGCAAGCTCGGCGAACTGCCCACCGAGCCCGACGAGTTCGTCGAAGGGGCCGCTCTCGACGATGCGGCCAGATTCAAACACTAGAATGCGGTCGGCGTTGCGGACGGTGGCGAGCCGGTGCGCGATCACGAAGGTCGTGCGTCCCTTCATGACTTCTGCGAGTGCGGCTTGGATTCTCGCCTCGGTCAGGGCGTCGAGCGCGCTCGTCGCCTCGTCGAGGATGAGGATCGGAGGATCCTTAAGCAGCGCTCGCGCGATCGACAGGCGTTGGCGCTCGCCGCCGGAGAACAACCGACCGCGCTCGCCGGCATTGGTATCGAAGCCCTGCGGCAGGCGTTCTATGACGTCGAGGAGCTGGGCGCGCTCACAGGCTGCGCGCAGCTCCTCGACGCTCGCGTCGGGCTTGCCGACGCGCAGGTTCTCGGCGAGCGAGCGGTTGAACAGCAGCGCCTCCTGGAACACGACGCCGATATTCCGCCGCACGCCCGCCAGCGTGAGGGCACGAATGTCCATGCCGTCGATCCTTACGGTGCCGGATTGTGGATCAAAGGCGCGGTGCAGAAGCGCAAGGGCGGTCGATTTGCCGGCGCCCGTTGCGCCGACGAGAGCGACCGTTTCGCCGGGCAGCGCGGTGAAGCTGAGATCGGCGACTGCCGGGCGCTTGCCGTCGTAGGAAAACGACACGTCCTTGAACTCCACCAGACCGTGCATGTGGCCGGGATCGATCGCGTCGGGGCGGTCGCGCACCGCCGGCTCGGTGTCGAGCACCTCGAAGAACTCGGTGAGGCGCGGCGCGTCCATCACCATTTCGTTGGCAAAGTGAACGGCCTGTTCGAGTTTGCCGATCAGGAGCGTGGCGAAGCTCATGAACATGACGATCTCGCCGACGGTGGTCTGGCCGCGCAGGTAGAACCAGACCCCGAGCACGAGTATCGAGAGCATGGTTAGCGTGGTTGATGTGCGGGTAATGACCGTCGTTACCGCCCACCAAGACAGGACCGGGATCTGGGCGCTGAGCACCTCTTCGCCCATCTTCCTCATTCCCGAGACTTCCATCTCAATCCGGGTGAAGCTCTGCACCAGAGCGATATTTCCCAGCGTATCGGTCGTACGCTCGGCTACGTCCGTATAGTAGCGCTCGACCGTGCTTTGCAGCGTTTCGCTCTTGCGCACGACCAGTGCGATCACCACGCCAAACACGGCGCACAGGAGGATCAGCAACAGTCCATAGCGCCAATTGATGAAAAGCGTCAGCGGCAGCAGGACGATGAGCGAGACGAAACTGGCGAAGTGTTCGCGGAAGAAGGAGAGCCAAAGCGCCCACAGCGTATTCGTGCCGGTGAGCATCGCCTTCACGAGGCGCCCGGAATGCGAGCCGGTGTGATAGCTCAGCGGCAATTGCAGCACGTGTTCGAAGAACATCGTCCGCACCACCTGATACTGGCGGTGCGCTAGACGGTCGGCATGGAGCGCCACAAGCGTGCTGCAGACGATGATGAAGAGCCCGAAACCGACCCAGGCGCCGACCAGCGCCATGAGGTCGTGCCAAGCCACCTGCGACATGCGGGGCTGGGCATTCGCGAGCGTATCGACAATGCGGCCGAATAGGATCGGCTCTACGAACATCGCCGAGGCCAGCGCCAGATTGGCGACCGCCAGCGCCCACGCCAAACGGCCCTCGCGCCCGAGCAGTTCGAGCACGCGGAAATAGATACGAAGGAATTTCATGCGGCCGGCATCGGCAAAAGGCGGGCTCTATACGTCGGCAGATTTATAGCATGCTCCAGTTAGGCCGAACCACAACCGCCCCGCCAGGTCTGGGCTGTCCGAGGGCGACACGTGAGCGGTTGCGATCACGGGGAATGCCGGGCGGGGCTTGGTTCAAGGACGTAGCGTCTCGCGCCCCATCGCGCGCAATCAGTGAACCCTGCGCCCTGCGGCCGGCGGCAGGAATGAAGGCTCGAAGATGTCATCCGCCTTGGGCTTGGACTTGAACGGGTAAACGAGCCCGATCTGGTCGATCGATTCGGCGAGCCGCGAAAAATCGACGGCGCCGTAGCCGTCGGCCCTCACCTCCGGCGTGACGATGTTGTCGCGGATGGCCATGCGCAGGCGTTCGAGCTCGACCTCTCTTTTCACGGTGTCGTCGCGGCGCAGGACCGATTCGACCGCCTCGGCGGGTCGCCTGACTATGTCTTTGAGGCCCTGGAGAAAGGCGTGCAAAAACGCCCTGACCGCCTCCGGCTTCTCGGCGGCGAATTTGGGATTGATGATGATGGCGTTGCCGTAGAGCTTGAGCCCGTAGTCCGCCATCGGCATCAGTACGATGTCGTCCACAGACACGCCGCGATCTTTGACATCAACATAGAGACGGAACGAGTAGCCGAGCGCGGCATCGATCTGCCCGGCTGCCAGCATCGGCGCACGCACTGGGATGCCGATCGTTTCGATCGTCACCTTCGATATATCGATATTATTGAGCTTGGCGAAGAGCGGCCATTCGCCGAAGGTGATGCCGGCGGGCGGGGCACCGAGTCTCTTGCCCTCGAGGTCCTTGGGCTCGGTGATGCCGCGGCTCCTTCGCGCGACTATCGCGAACGGCGGCTTGTTGTAGACCATGAACACCGCTTTCAGCGGTGGCGACGGATGCTGGTCGCGATACTTGATGAGTGTGTTGATATCGGCGAGCCCCATCTCGTAGGCGCCGGACGCGACGCGGGTGATCGGCTCGAGCGCGGTCGTCGCCTCGTCGACGGTGACCTCGAGGCCTTCAACCCTGAAATATCCCCGGTCCTGGGGGAGGAAAAATGTCGCGGCCAATCCCTCGAGGCGCCCGTCGAGGGAGAATTTGATCGCGGTCTGTGCCGAGGCACGCCATGGCAGCGTGCATGTAAGCGCCGCCCCGACGAGACAAGCGCGCCGATCTATGCGCGAGAGCTTGAGGAGGCCCATCACTGTTGCCTCTGCGTCTTTCCCCGCGCCGCCCCGCCGTAAGCTGTGGCTGAGGCGGCCAGATAAAGAACATGACGCTCCAAAGCGCAAGGCGAGATCGCGCCTCGCGGGTGTCTTTCACAGATTTCAAACACCGCGCCCTGCCACTTTGTGCCCGCACTCGAGTTATTCTTCGGCCCGATCACATGAACCGCTGTTAACATTAATGAGCCTCAGCGGAGGCGGGCCCCTGCGAACCGTCATGATCCCAGACACGAACATTGGCCAGGCCGCGGATACCACGCCCCTCTTCGGCGCTCCCTATGCGCCCCCGGACGAGGTGGTGGCAGCCGTCCTGCTCGATGAGGCCCCTCGCGCGAGCGAGGCCGAACGGCGGATCGATGCCTACGCGAGGCGCCTCGTCGAGGGCATTCGGGCGAGGGCCGGGGGGCTCGGCGGCATCGAGGATTTCCTTCACGCCTATTCGCTCTCCACGAAAGAGGGGCTCGCCCTGATGGTCTTGGCGGAGGCGCTCCTGCGGGTGCCCGATGCCGCGACCGCCGACCGGCTGATCGAGGACAAGCTCGCGACCGGCGAATGGTCATCGCACCACGTCAAATCGAGCGCGCTCTTGGTCTCGGCCTCCGCCTGGACGCTCGGCATCACCGCCCGCATCATCCATCCCGGCGAGACGCCGGACACCATTCTAGAAAGCCTGATCAAACGACTCGGCATCCCCGCGGTGCGCGCCGCCACGCGGCAGGCCATGCGGCTGCTCGCGTCCCATTTCGTGCTCGGACAGACGATCGAGGAGGCGCTCGCTCGCGCCGGCACACACCGCGAGATGCGCCATTCCTTCGATATGCTAGGTGAGGGGGCACGCACGAGAGCCGACGCCGAGCGTTATTTCGCCTCCTACGCCCATGCGATTGACGTCATCGGCGCCCATGCCGGCGATGGCGCGAACTGTCCCGGCATTTCCGTCAAGTTCTCCGCCTTGCATCCGCGCTTCGAGGCGGTCTCGCGCGACCTCGTTCTCGCGGAGGTCGTGCCGAAGGTGCTCGAGCTTGCGCGCAAGGCGCGCGACTACGGCCTCGGTTTCACGGTGGACGCGGAGGAGGCTGATCGGCTCGAGCTTACTCTCGATGTCGTCGCAGCAGTGCTCGCCCACAGCTCGTTGCGCGGTTGGGACGGATTCGCGCTAGCCGTGCAAGCCTATCAGAAGCGCGCACCTGCGGTGATCGATTGGCTCGAGGAAACCGCGAGCAGGCTGCGCCGCCGGCTCACGGTGCGCCTGGTCAAGGGCGCCTACTGGGATACCGAGATCAAGCGCGCACAGGAGCGCGGGCTTGCCGACTATCCCGTGTTCACGCGCAAGGCGATGACCGACCTTTGTTACACGGCTTGCACCCGCAAGCTGCTCGCGGCGCGGCCGCGGATTTATCCGCAATTCGCCACCCACAATGCGCTCACGGTCGCAAGCGTAATCGAGGATGCCGGCGGCGTTGAAGGCTACGAGTTCCAGCGCCTGTATGGTATGGGCGAGGTACTGTACGACCTCTTGCTCGCCGATCACCCGCAGGCGGCCTGTCGGGTCTATGCTCCAGTCGGCGGCCATCGCGATCTTCTCGCCTATCTGGTGCGGCGTCTCTTGGAGAATGGCGCGAACTCGTCCTTCGTCTCGGTGGCCGCCGATTCGGCGGTCCCGGTTGCGTCTATTCTCGAACGGCCGCAGAACCAGATCGGCGACGCTCGTCGCGCGCGCCATCGCAATATTCCCTTGCCGCGCGACCTTTATGGCGCGCAGCGATGCAATTCCTCCGGCGTGGAATTCGGCGACCGGACGAGCCTGGATGCGCTGCTCGCCGACATCCGCGATGCCCGGCCGTCGGTCGAGGCCGTGCCGGTCCTCGACGGTGCGAGCCGTCCTGGAATCGAACGCTCGGTCATCTCGCCAATCGATGGCAAGGTGATTGGCCGGGTCGGCGAAGCCGACGAGGCGATTGCGTCGGCGGCGATGGCGGCGGCGCAGGCGGGCTTTGCCGCATGGAGCACGAGCGCCCTCGACGTGCGCTCCGGCGTGCTCGAACGCGCAAGCGATCTCCTGGAAGCCCGGCGCGGCCGCCTGATCGCGTTGTTGCAGGCGGAGGGGGGCAAAACCCTCGACGACGCGCTCGCAGAGCTGCGTGAGGCGGTCGATTTCTGCCGTTATTATGCGCTCGAGGCACGGCGCACGCTCGCCCCGCGAGCGCTGCCGGGCCCGACCGGTGAGGCGAACGAGCTTCGCTACCGCGGGCGCGGCGTGTTTGTCTGCATCAGCCCGTGGAATTTTCCGCTCTCGATCTTTCTCGGTCAGATCACCGCTGCGCTCGTTGCCGGCAATACCGTGGTGGCCAAACCGGCGGAGCAGACGCCGCTCGTGGCTGCCGAGGCCGTGCGCATCCTGCATGAAGCCGGAGTTCCAGCGAGCGCACTGCATCTGTCGCCGGGCGACGGCAAGGTCGGAGCCGCGCTGGTTGCCGATCGCCGCGTCGCCGGCGTTGTCTTTACCGGCTCGACCGAGGTCGGACGCGTCATCCATCGCGCGCTGGCAAGCAAGGATGGCGCCATCGTGCCGCTGATCGCGGAAACCGGCGGGATCAATCCGATGATCGTCGACGCAACGGCGCTGCCGGAGCAGGTCACCGACGATGTTATCACCTCGGCATTCCGCTCGGCCGGCCAGCGCTGCTCGGCGCTGCGCCTCCTTTGTCTACAGGAGGATATCGCCGAGCCCATCGTCGAGATGATTGCCGGCGCGGCGCGCGAGCTCAAGCTCGGCGATCCGCGCGAGCCTTCCACCCATGTCGGGCCGGTGATCGATGCGGAGGCGAAGGAGAAGCTCGACCGCTGGATCGCGGACAAGGATAGGGAAGGCCGGGTGCGCTTTCGTGGGGACCGTTTCAAGCCGTTGCCGGGGAGGGGGACTTATGTGCCGCCGGCGATCATCATGCTCGATCGCGCAAGAGATTTGCGGCAAGAGGTGTTCGGGCCGGTCCTGCATGTCGTGCGCTGGCGCGCAGGCGAGCTCGATGCGCTGCTCGAGGAGCTCATGGGAAACGGCTACGCGCTCACGCTGGGCATCCATTCCCGCATCGATGCCGTCGTCGAGCATATTGCCGGGCGGCTTCCGCACGGCAATGTCTACGTCAATCGCAGCATGATCGGCGCCGTCGTCGGCACGCAGCCGTTCGGCGGCAGCGGACTCTCCGGTACCGGACCGAAGGCCGGCGGTCCGAATTACCTCGAGCGATTTGCCGCCGAGCAGGTGGTGACCATCAACACCGCGGCTGCGGGCGGCAATGCCTCGCTGCTCGCCAGCGACGAGTAGCGAGACACATTCGTTAACCCACTCGCGAGCGGTTGGCGGTATTCTGGGCCGGCATGAGTGATTCGCTTGACCGCCTGTATCAGGCCGTCATGGCCGCCCGCACCGCCGATCCGGCATCCTCGCGGACGGCGCGGCTATTGCACGCCGGCCGCAGCAAGATGGCCAAGAAACTCGCGGAGGAAGCCGTCGAGGTGGTGATCGACGCTATGCACGGCGACTCCGATGCCGTCGCGCGCGAAAGCGCGGACCTGCTCTATAATCTTGTGGTGTTGTGGGTTGCCTCCAGCGTGCATCCGAAGGACGTATGGACCGAGATGGCGCGGCGGGAGCGGCTCCTGGGCATTGCCGAGAAACTTCCCAAGGAGCGCCCCGACGCTTCATTGCGGCGCAAGGTCGTCGCGCTCGATCGCAGCCGGGTGCGCAAGCGGCGTTGATGAGCATACGACGGCCCTCGTTGGTCGTTTGGCTTACACAGGCGCATTCCAACCCGATTGCCGCTCGTGCCACCATTTCGATATGGTCGCGCTATGTTACGCAAGCTTTACGACTGGACATTGGAAAAAGCCGCCAGCCCCGCTGCGGAGCTTTGGCTGGCCGTAATCGCTTTCATCGAGAGTTCGGTGTTCCTCGTGCCAGCGGACGTTCTTTTCGTGCCGATGGCGCTGGCAGTCCCGAAGAGAGCATATCGATATGCGTTGATCGCAACGTTGGCTTCGACAGCGGGCGGAGTTGCGGGTTACTACCTCGGACACTTCGCCTATAGCGAGATAGCGAAGCCTGTATTGGCGCTCTACGGCAAGCTCGACGCATTTGAGCAGCTGCGATCTTCGGCGAGCAAAGACGCAGTCCTGCTTATGCTCGTGACCTCTGGACTTGCTCATTTGCCGCCGATCAAGGTTGTGACGATCCTTTCCGGTGTGGTGGGCGTCAATATTTGGCTATTCATTGCTTCGTGTCTGGTTGCCCGCGGTGCTCGGTTTTTCGTTTTGGCTTGGGCCTTCGAGCGGTTCGGCGAACCCATCCGTCATTTCATTGAGCGGCGGTTGGGATTGCTGGCCGGTGCAGTTGCCGGTCTTGTGATCGTCTTGTATGCGATAGCTCGTTACGCGCTTTGACCAAGTGTTCTGAGTTCCGCCGCTCCTCAATTTTGCCATGCCTCTCGCCCAGCCTGCGCGCGGCTTGTTGGCGGGATCGGGATGACCAGCCGTTCGCAACAAATCGATGCTCGAGGCTTCGCGGCCGCCGCGCCCGCGACGGTTGCCGCTTGCGCGGTTGTCTTCCTCGCCTCCGCGCTGGCGCAAGAGGCGCGGCCTCCAGCCGAAATTCCAAGCCAGAACGCAGGCGCGGGCGCTGCCAATCCGGCGGAATCGGCGCCCCTGCCTCGGCCGGGCTTCGCCGATGCAATCGGCCGTTGGTTCGACGAGGGTACGACGAAGTTCAAATCCAGCTTACAGGGCGCGCAGCACAGCTTCGATCAATTTGCTGACCAAACCCGCGACGCCGCCAGCGACGCAACCGGCGCCGTGATGGGATTGCCGAACACGCGCATCGTACCCGTGCGCGAGCGCTGTGCCGTGGCGGGAAACGGCGGTCCCGACTGCCAGGCAGCGGCGACGGCAGCCTGCCGTGGCAAAGGGTTTAGCACCGGCAAGAGCCTCGACACCCAGTCGGAGCAGAAGTGCCCGGCGCAAGTCTTGCTCAGGGGCCGCGCGCCGAACGACGCCGAATGCAAGACCGAGACCTTCGTCACGCGCGCGCTGTGCCAATAGGCGCTGATTCCTCTGCGCCGTCATGGCACAAAATAAGACGTGCATGCCCGCCGCAGGCCGGGGATGACGGTCAACAATTGAACCGGCTGCTATAATAACTGAGCTCTTGTGTAATCGGAGCGTCCGATGAATCTCCACGCCTTGCTGCTGGAGCGGGAGGCCGCCGGCCGTCCAGTGACCGTCGGCCTCATCGGCGCGGGCAAGTTCGGCACCATGTTTCTGGCGCAGGCGCGGCTCACGCGCGGGATGCGCGTCCTCGCGATCGCCGATCTCGATGTCGAGCGCGCGCGGCGCCAACTGCGCACGGCCGGGTGGGACGATGAAGCGATTTCCGCGACCTCGCTGGGAGAGGCGCTCGCGCACTCGCGCACGCATGTGACGCAAGACGCCGACGCGGTCATCGCTTTTCCCGAGATCGAGGTGATCGTCGAAGCGACCGGCGTCCCGGCGGCCGGCATACGCCACGCTTTGAGCGCGATCGCTCACGGCAAGCATGTCGTCATGGTCAATGTCGAGGCGGATGCGCTCGCCGGTCCGCTGCTGGCGCGCAAGGCAAAAGCCGCCGGCGTTGTCTACAGCCTCGCCTGGGGCGACCAGCCCGCGCTCATTTGCGAGCATGTCGACTGGGCGCGCGCCTGCGGCTTCACCGTCATCGCCGCCGGCAAAGGCACGCGCTACGAGCCGCATTATCACCGCTCTACCCCCGACACCGTGTGGGATATTCTCGACAAATATCTGTCGATCAGCGACCGCAATTCCATCAATCCGAAAATGTTCAACAGTTTCGTCGACGGCACCAAGTCGGGCATCGAGATGACCGCGGTGTGCAACGCCACCGGGCTCGTGCCGCAGAGCGATGGACTGGGCTTCCCGCCGGCGACGCGTTTTGAGCTCGCCGATGTTTGCAGGCCAAAGGCGGTCGGCGGCACGCTCGAGAAGGCCGGCGTCACCGAGGTCACCTCCTCGGTTTATCGCGACGGCCGCGACGTGCCGCATCACCTCGCGCTCGGCACCTATGTCGTGTTCGAGGGCGAGAGCGACTACGCGCGGCGCTGCTTCAAGGAATACGCGATGCTGCCGGACAAAAGCGGGCGCTACGCCGCGCTCTACCGGCCGATCCATATGATCGGGCTCGAGCTCGGCGTCTCGGTCGCCAGCGCCGCGTTGCGCAAGGAGCCGACTGGCGCGCCGACGGGCTTCCGCTCCGACGTTGCCGCCACCGCCAAACGCGCGCTCAAGTCCGGCGAGGTGCTCGACGGCGAAGGCGGGTTTTGCGTCTGGGGCAAGCAGGTTCCGGCCGCGCGCTCGCTCGCGCAGGGATTGCTGCCGCTCGGGCTTGCGCATCAGGTCAAGCTCAAACGCGACATCGCGGAGGGCGAGTGCCTGCGCTGGAGCGACGTCGGCTATGACGAAAACGATCTCCCCGTGAAGGTGCGGCGCGAGATGGAGGCGGCGTTCGGGCGGCCGAACGTTGAGGCCAGCGCAACGGGTGGGTGATGCCGCCGGGCCGTCACTCCGCGGCCCGAGCGTAGCGAGGGAATCCATAACCACTGCCTGTGATTATGGATTGCGGGTTCGCGCCGTCGGCGCGCCCCGCAATGACGGCACATCGATTTGATCGACGCCGGCGCGAAACCCCCATCGCTCGAGCAGCGACCGCGCCCGCGTCTGCGAAGGAGTGTCGAAGAAGCGCGCCAAGTCCTCAGGCGTGTCGATATCGAGCGCGAGGCGCGGCAGCTTCAACACCCTCGGCTCGATCCCGCAGCGCTTGGCGGCGGCGAGATGGGGGAGAAAGCTGTCCGCCCCGAAGCGCAGCGGCACGGCGCGCGCCGGAGAGCAGAGAATGGCGTTGGAGCCGCGCTCGTCGCGCGCCGGCACGATGATGAACGCGCGTGCGTCGCGACGAAGCGTATCGCGGTGAGCGTCGATGAGTTGCCGGATGTCTTCTTCTTCGACCAGCGGAACGTCCCCCGGCACCGTCAGCATGGCTTTATTTTCCAGCCGCCTGGCCGCGGCCGCGACGGCGCCCGTATGCCCTTCCTGCGCGCCGTCGCTCAACACCCGGGCGCCGTGTCGCGGCGCAATCGCCGCGGCCGCAGGATCCGCCGTCACCACGACCATGCCGGCAAGCTCCCGCACACGGCCCAATGTCGCCAGCACGTCCTCGAACATGGCCAGCGCCAATTCCTGCCGCTGCGTCCCGCTGAGCACGCCGGCGAGCCGGCGCTTGGCTTCGTTCGTGTCCTTGACCGGAACGATGGCGGAGACAGCGCGAAGATTCATGCAGTGGCCTTTGCCAAGGCGTCGGCGCTCGCGAGGACGCATTGCGCCAGCGCCTCGCGATCCGCCAGCGTCGTCATGAGCGTATGCGCGACCGTGACCGCAATGCCAAGGTTTTCCGCCTCGGCGGCGTCGGTGCGGTCGAGCACATAGCCATCGAGCAAATCTCGGTAGTGCCGCGCCACCGCCGCTGCGGTGACCTCGCAGCCGAGCTCGGACATCATCTTGGCGGTCGGCCCCTTGACCGCGCGTCCGCCGATGATCGGCGACACCGCCACGACCGGCGCGGCTGCGCGCGCGATCGCCTCGCGCAGCCCCGTCACGGCAAGAATCGGCTCGATGCTCAGAAAGGGATTGGATGGGCAGATCACGATAGCGCGCAGGCGCGGGTCGCGCAGCGCGGCGAGCATGTCGGGGTGCGCGCGCGCGCTCGCGGCGCCGTCATACGCGATCTCCCGGACCGGCGGTGCGCAACGCCGCCGCACGAAATAGTCCTGGAAATCGAGCCAGCCCTCCTCGGTGCGCACGCGGGTGCGCACGCGGTCGTCGGTCATCGGCACGAGGCGTGCGGCAATGCCCAACCGGCGGCAGAAATCGGCGGTGATGGCGGACAAAACTTCGCCCGCCGCGCGCCGGCGCGTGCGCTCGACATGGGTGGCGAGGTCGCCATCGCCGAGCGCAAACCAAGTTTCGCTCCCGAGCGCCGCGAGCGCGCCCATGAAGGTCCACGTCTCGTTGCGCCGGCCCCAGCCTCGTTTCGGATCGTCGAGGCCGGCGAGCGTGTACATGACCGTGTCGAGATCGGGCGAGATCATAAGCCCGAGATGCTCGAAGTCGTCGCCGGTATTGCCGACCAGCATGAGATCGCCGCCCGGCACGATCCGGCTCAAGCCCAGCGCGAGCTTGGCGCCGCCAATCCCGCCGCACAGCGCGACGACCAGGCTGCGCTTTTTTTCGGCGCTCATCGAAACAGGTCCTCCTCGGCCGGACGAATCAGCGCGGCGCCCGGCGTGGGCGCACCCGCCCAGGCGAGCCCGCGGATGAGCACGGCCGGCCGGCCTTCGTCGGCCTGTCCCATGACGAGAGACGCGGCGCTGGCGATCTCGTCGGCGAAGCCGATTTGCGTCACGCGCAGTTCGCGCCCAAACAGATCCGGCTGCCCGCACATGTCGAGGAGCGCGGGCAGCCCCGCGACGCCGAGCGCGACCCCGACCGTGCCGTGGCGCCACGCGCGCCCCCAGCTGTCGCTGATGATGAGGCCGAGCCGCGTGCCGAAATGCGCGGCGAGGTGCTTGTGCAGTCTCCCCGCGGAGGCATCCGGATCGCGCGGCAGCAACAGCACGGGCTCGGCCGCCATATCCGTCTCGATGTTGGAGCGGTCGACCCCCGCGTTCGCCATGATGAAGCCGAGCCGGTGCTCGACGATCAGCACGCCCGGCCGCTTGCGCACCACGCGCCGCGATTCGGCGAGGATCACTTCGACCAAACGCGGATCCTTGTCCACCTCGGCGGCGAGGGCCGCCGCGCGCGGCGAGGGGCGAATTTTCGCGAGATCGACGTAGCGCCCCTCCGCCTTCGACACGATCTTCTGCGCCACCACGACAATATCGCCGTCCGCGGGCGCCAGCCTGTTTTGCTCGCAGGCGCCGATCATGAGGCGAGCCAGGTCATCGCCCGGCCGGACCATGGGAATGTCGGGAACTGGCGTCAGCGTGATCACGGCCGGCCTCGCCTTGCGCAGGCGCCACTCTACCAACGAACCCTGCGCGGTCTACTGCTGGCGTCTCCCCGGATGATCCTCGGCGCGCGAACCAGTATGATGGCGCAATGCGACCGATTCCGTTGGGAGCGAAGGGAACGTTCACGCTGCGCGTCACGCCCGCGCGCCTCGCCAACCAGTTCAAGGACGCGATGCTGCCGCCCGTCTTCGCCACGCCCATGATGATCATGGCGATGGAGAACGCCGCGCTCAACGCCATTCGCGCTTATCTCGAGCCGGGCGAGAGCGCGGTCGGCACTGCCGTCGACGTCCGCCATCTGGCGGCAACGCCCGTGGGGCACGACGTCACGGCCGAAGCCGAGGTTACGCAAGTCGACGGCCGGCGCGTCGAGTTCAACGTCAATGCGCGCGACGAGAAGGAGGAGATCGGCCGCGGCACCCACGAGCGCATGGTGGTCGACATGCGCCGGCTCGATCAACGGCTAGCCGCCAAAAGCAAGGCGAAGACGTAATCGGCAACGCCTTGATCTCAGCTCGTCATGCCCGGGCTTGACCCGGGCATCCATCGAAAGAAGTAGCCTTACCCGAATGGATGGATTGCCGGGTCATAAGCGCGTTCACGCGCGTCTTCCGACGCGCTATGCCCGGCAATGACGCCGCTTGTGCCTGCGTCCTGGACCAATCCCGACGCAGGATCACCGCAACCGCGACGCAATCACTTGCCGCGCGGCACGTTCAGGCTCGCATCGAAGAATCGCACCGCCGCCTGGCCGATCTGCGCATGGATGCTGCCGCGATCGACGCCGGGCGCGTCGATGCAGGCCTGTGGGAATTCATTCCGGCCGGGCTCGCTGCACTCGTTGACGAAGATGTCGTGGTCGACGCGGCCAGGGATGACGTGAAGCTCCGCGCGCTCGGCGTATCGGGCGGCAAAAGCGGCGTTGTCGGCGGGTGGTGCCTGGGCATCGGCTGCGCCGACCGTGATATAGGCCGGCACCTTGAGCTGCCGCAGTCCGGCTTCATCCATGCCGAAGGCCTGGACGATGCCGGGCGCCATCGCGAACGCGGCCTTGACGCGTTCATCGTGCACGTCGAGCGCCTCCCTCGCATCGAGCGGCAACTCGCTGCGCAGATAATCCGGCACCATTTGATTGTTGCGCCAGCCGCGCTGGAATGCGAGGTATTTTTCCGGATTGATTTTTGCGCCGGCGACCCACAACGCGGTGAAGCCGCCTTGCGAATGCCCGGCAACACCGATGCGGCGTTCGTCGATCAAGCCGCCCCAGAACGGATCCCTGATGAGCAAGCTGATGGTCAGGCTGATGTCGCGCGGCCGTTGCCACAACTTGTTCGCGAGATAGGCAATCGTCGAGTCGTACGTATTGGCGCGATAATGGTTGAGGGCAGCCACGACATAGCCGCGCGCCGCCAGAAACTCGGCGAACCAGGCGTAATAGAGGCCGTTGCTGCCGCGTCCATGGGAGAACATGACGAGCGGACGTTTCACGCCGTTGAATGCCGGCTCCGCGTCCTTGTAGAGCTCGAGATTGGTGAAGAACGGCATAACGAAACGCGCGGCGGAGCGATCGCGGACCGCGGCGGGATAGAACATCGTCAGCGCCAGATGCCGGTTGCCCTCGGCGAGATATTCGAGCTGTTTGAGCCCGACCGGCGAGGGGGCGTTCGTCTGCGCGAAGGTTGCAGCGGGAGCGAGAGCCACCAAGGTCGCGCCAAGCGCCGCTAGCCGTGCGACAGGCGAATCGAAACCGCAATTCCGGCGCAAGAGCGGCACGTCGCGCATGCGCCAGTTCTCCCCTCGAATCAGCGCGAATGCAAGACGGCGGGGCGGCGCGGTCGCAAGTGGCATGCCGCGCGATCTTACTATAAGCAATCGCAATGACCGCGCTACGCTCGATCGTGCATCCGACGGATTTTTCCGATCTGAGCGCCACCGCATTCGCCCATGCGCTGCGCATCGCGCTGGCGGCGCGCTGCAAACTCTATCTTCTGCACGTGTCCCAATACGACGCCGCGGAGGCGCTGGCCTTCCCGCACGCGCAGCGCCTGCTCGCGCAATGGGGCCTCTCCGAGGAGAACGATGCTCCATGGGCCGTCGCCGGCAAGCTCGGGATCGAGGTCGAAAACATTCGCCTCAAACTGCAGGAGCCGACGCGGGCCATCGTCGACTTTCTGAGCGAGCATCACAGCGACCTCGTCGTGCTCGCAACCCACGCCCGCGAGGGCGTTGCGCATTGGCTCGAGGGGTCCGTCGCCGAAGCCGTCTTTCGCCGCTCGACGATCCCGACGCTGTTCATTGCGCCGGGCGCCCGCGGCTTCGTCGATCATGTCAGCGGCGATGTTAAGCTTCGCCGCGCCTTGGTTCCGGTCGATTTCTCTCCCCCCGCGGGCCGGACGGTCGAAGCCATTCAGCGCTTCGGCCGGCTCTTGACCGGCGCGAGCCTGGCGGTCGATCTCCTTCACGTCGGGGATGCGGCGCCGCCGGTCATCGCGAACGCGCCCGCCTTGCCACCTGTGATTCTTCGTTCCGGTAACGTCGTTCAATCCATCGTGGACGCGGCCATCGAATTCGACGCCGACTTGATCGGCATGCCGACGGCGGGGCATCATGGCGTTCTCGATGCCTTGCGCGGCAGCACCACCGAGCGCGTCATCCGCCACGCGCCCTGTCCGGTGCTCGCTCTCTCGGTACGATCCTGACTCGGCGCATCGTCGCTGAAAGCGACGATCGCCAATCTAAACTTGATCCGCCGCTTCGTGCCAAAAGTAGACTCCTGTCGCCCGACCCCGTCGAGCGACATTGCCACTCTTTGTCGCCGCGGCGAAATTCTACGTTGCAATCTTGCAACAGTTTTCAAACTTTTTTTCTCCAACTGCGATCTAACGCTTTTTTTGAGCAATGACGCGTTAAATCACTCGTCCAGTCCGATGCGAGGATGTATGGGGATAATCATGCGCAAGTTTCTTTATGCGACCGCCGCATTGTCGGTATTGCTGGCAACGTTGATGGCCGCGAATGCCGCTGATGTGCCGCCTGATGCGCGTCCGGTTGCGCCTCCAGTCTATTTGTCTCAGCCGTTCAGTTGGACTGGATTCTACATCGGCCCCAACCTCGGCGGAGCCTGGAGCCAACGTAATCTGACCGACACTCTCCTCGGCCTGAGCCTCAGCAATGTAAACGACAAGGGCGCATTCATCGGAGGAGGCCAACTCGGATTCAACTATCAGTTCGGCAATTTCGTCCTTGGCATTGAAGCGGACGTCGATGGGGTTGCAACCACCAACAGTCCGGGTACGGGAGTTGTTGGCCCAGCCTTTGGAACGATCCAAGTGACTTCCAACAACAGGTGGATCACGACCCTGGCTGGCCGGTTCGGCGTCACGAACGACACTTGGCTGTTTTATGGCAAGGCCGGCGGCGGTTGGGCCGGCTTCGACAACCTCACCATCACCAATACGGTGATGGGCGCATCGATCACCGGCTTGACCAACAACAGCAATAGCGGCTGGCTGGTGGGCGGGGGGATCGAATGGGCGCTCGCGTCCAATTGGTCGGTGAAGATTGAGTATGATTATCTAGGACTGAACAGCCGGACGTTCACTGCTCCAGCTGGAACGTTCCTCGCCGGCGATATTTTCACCACCAGCAATCCGAATGTCCAAATGGTGAAGGTTGGAGCCAATTACTTATTCAAGTATGGGGCGGGCGGCTATTGATCGGCGAAGTTGCAGCCAGTGCCATGTGCGGGTCCTTCAGTGCCGCGTAACCCAAGTAATTACGAATAAGGTCAGGCCAAGAATATAGCCAGTTGCACCCAGACCAACACAGTGCGTCGGCATGGACGCCGAGAGGTGGTGCGCCAGGCACGAATGCCATGGGTGACCAAAACTACAGTCCAAGACTGGAAATTGCATGAAACGATCACGTCGGCCGTACAAGCGCAATCGTCCGTAGTTGGCGGCGCCTATGCCGAGCGCGTCCGGGCTTCGCTTGCGATACACCCGCGATTAGGCCGCGGCTATTTCCTCTCCGCGATCTCCTGAATAAGCGGTTTCCACTGGGCAATTTCCTGGTCGATCTGCGCACGGTACTGCTCGGGCGTGGTCTTGACCGTGTCGGCGCCGGCCTTGCGCATGATGTCCTTCACCTCTGGATCGTCGGCCATCTTGGTCAGGACCTCCGACAACTTGCGGATGATCGGTTCCGGGGTCTTCGCCGGGGCCATGATGCCGTTCCACGTGTCCACGACAAAATCGGGGACTGTCTCATTCACGGTGGGAAGATCGGGCAAGTGGGAGCTGCGTTTGAGCGAAGTCACGGCGAGGCCGCGCACCGTTCCCGCTTGCACCTGCGGCAGACCGTCAGTCATGTTGGCGAAGGAGAAATCGACCTCACCGGACACCACCGCGGCCGTGGAGTGCGCGCCGCCGCCTTTGAACGGGATGTGCACGACCTTGATGCCGGTGCGGGCCTGGAACAGCTCGACCGCGTAGTGGGTCAGACCGCCGGCGCCGCTGGAGCCGTAGTTGAGCTTTCCGGGATTGGCTTTGGCATAGGACACGAGCTCGGCCAGCGTCTTCGCCGGCAGGTCCTTCTTGACGATGACCACTTGGGCGATCGAGCTGACGACGCCGACGGGCGCGAGGTCCCGCACCGGATCGTAGCCCACCTTCTGGTTCGGATCGAAGGGCGCGATCGAGATGGCGCCGATACTGCAGACGCAAAAGGTATAGCCGTCGGCTGCCGCATTCGCGACCGCCTGCGTGCCCACGATGCCGCCGGCGCCGGCGCGGTTGTCGATAATCACCGGCTTGCCCAATGTCTTTTCGACGTAACGTGCGGTCAGCCGGCCAACCAAGTCCGTATACCCGCCCGCTCCATAGGGCACGACAAATGTGATGGGCCGGGCTGGCCACGCATCCTGCGCTCGCAGCATGCTCGGCGCCAACGCGACCCCCAGCGACAATGCTAGTCCCGCAAGATGCTTCATCGCATTCTCCTTCTGCCTCGGTAACCGCCAGAAGCAAGTTTCTTGCCGCTTGCTTGAGGTTCTCGGGTCCCACGGGCGTCAGCCGTACGCTCAGTATCAGAATCAGGCGCTGGCGACGACGCCACGCGCTCTTGGAAGAGCCGGCGCCGCCCGGAATGGGGCGGTGAGCGCTTTCCCGCCATCGTGCGACCCTCCCCCGAAGACGAGGCGCGCGTGCAAGCCCGCTGGTCGGAATAAGGGCTCGGCGACGTCGATTTTTCTTTAATCACCCCGTGGCGGCGCTATCTGTTCGCCTGTTGCAGGTAGGCCTTCGCTTGCACGATTTCGGGCCTCGTCACGCCGTCGGCGAGTTCGACGAGTTTCGTGTAGTAGCTGCGCGCGCTGGCGGCGTTGCCCATAGCCGCGGCGGCAGCCGCCGCACCGGCATAGCTGCGCAATCGGTTCTTCGCATTGCGCAGCGAGGCTTCGAACGCTTCGAACGCCTCGCCCGGTCGCGCGAGCTCCAACAGCAACAGGCCGAGCGCCTCATGCGCGGTCATGCCGATCGGGCCCGGACTGAGCGTGTCGTGCGTCTCGGAGGTCTCTTCCATTTTGGCCGCCTCCTGCATCAGGGCCATGGCCTCGCTGTCGCGATTGAGCGCGCGATCGCGCCAAGCGGTCGCCATCTTGAGCTGAATTGCGACTTGTCGTGCCCAGTAGAGATTCTTCGCGTCCGCAAGCGTCTTCTGTAACGCCGCGAGCCGCTCAAGGTCGGAGTTTGCCTCGTCCGGCCGGCCGCTGCGCGCAAGTCCGACCGCGCGGGCGAAGTGCGGCACCGATTCCGCGTAAGGATAGCGGTTCGGCCGCAGCGGCAGGTTTGCCGCCGCCGCCCAGTCGAGCCGCTCGAGCGCCCAGCGCGCTTCCATGGCGGCTATCCCGAATGGTCCCGCGCGCAGCACAGAATCGTGCTTGCGCGCATTCAGGTCGTTCTGGATGTTCACCGCCACGTCGAGTGCTTGCTTGGCCTTGTCATCTTGGGCGAGCTGCAGATGCGCATAGACGAGATAATCGAGCGCGTGCAGGCGATCTTCCGGCGTGCCGCGGTCGGCTTCCGCGATTTCCGCCGCGTCGTTCGCGGTGATCGTGTCCTGCCAGCGGCCGAGCAGCACATAGGTGTGTGACGGCATGTGGATCGCATGCGGCACGACCGTCACACACGTCGCGTAGTTCTGCGCCGCCGCGAGCGCGCGCTCGACCAGCGCCGGATAATCGTAGGCGTGAATGATGTAGTGGCTCGGGCCCGGGTGCTGCGGCTTTTGCGCAAAAACCTGCTCGAGAATGGCGCCGGCTTGCAGCTGATTCTTGTAGGTCTTGTCGAGGCCGTCTGCGGTCGCGAGCAGCGACAGCGCGTAGAAGAGGCGCGCCTCGACGTCGTCGGGATAGCGCTGCGCGAGCCCCTCCATCTTGCGCATGTAGGCGCTCGCGCGCGTGCGATGATCGAGCTTGTCATGATCGGCGTAGAAGGCCGCGAGCGCCTCGAGGTAATCGCGTTCGCGCGGCGTCGTCCCGCCCAGCGCCAGCGCCCGCGCGATGGCCTCGCTTCCCGTTTTCAAGCTGGCCGGCGTCGGCGGCGCCCAGATCTGGGTCCACGCGGTCATGGCGATGCCCCAATAGGCCATGGCGCAATCGGGCTTCGCCTCGGTGATGGCGGTGAATTCTTTCAACGCCTGCCCATACCAGAACGAGTGCAGCGCTGCGAGCGCGGCATCGAAGCGAGGTTGAATGTCGGCGCCGCAGGAGACCGGCAAGCTCACGTCGCGGCCGCGGCCTTCCATGAGATCGTGGGTCTGCGCGTTGGCGCTGCGCGCGAAGCCGAGCGCAAGGAGCGCGGCGAGGAGGGGCGCGACGAAGGTGCGGGCGCCAAACGCGGGCGTGCGAGCGAGATCGATCGGCATGACGGCACTCCCCATGCGGTTCCGGCACTTCATCCTAGCCCGAATCCGGCGCTCCGCAATCGCGAGGCACGCGAGCTTGCAAACCGTGCTCAACGCCGGTTCGCTGCGCGCCAGCGCTTGAACTCCTCGCGCGCGTCCGGCCCCGGCGGATAGATGCCGAAGATCGAGCGCCCCTGCTCGACCTGCTCCTGCACGAAATCCTCGAACGCGGTCTGCTCGAAGGCTTCCTCCGCCACCTCCTCCGCAAGGTGCTGCGGGATCACGACCACTCCTTCATCGTCGCCGACGATGATATCGCCCGGATAGACCGGCACTTCGCCGCACGCGATCGGAACGTCGAGATCGACCGCGTGATGCTTGATCAGGTTGGTGGGCGCCGCGGGCGCCGCGTGATAAGCGGGAAACGGCAGCCGCGCGATCTGCGGCGAGTCGCGAAAACCGCCGTCGGTGACGATGCCGGCGGCGCCGCGCTTCCACAGCCGCGTGACCAAAATCCCGCCGGCGGAGGCGGCCGCCGGGTTGCGCCGGCTGTCGATCACGAACACGTGGCCCGCGGGGCATTCTTCGACCCCCTTGCGCTGGGGATGACTGCGGTCTTCGAACACGCCGAGATGATCGAGGTCTTCGCGCGCCGGAATGTAGCGCAGCGTGTAGGCCGGACCGACCATCGCCGCTCCGCCGGGATTGAGCCGGTGGATTCCCTGGATGAAGGTGTTGCGAAAGCCGCGCTTGAACAGAACGGTCGTGAGCGTGGCGGTGGACACCGCGCTCAACTTGGCCCGGCTCTTCTCGCTGACTGGCATGGCAGCCCCTTGTTTCGAAGGGACGTTTGCGCCCCCTCACGCCACGCTGTCAATTCTTCTAGTCTGGCGGTAGTGTCTTGATATCATTTGCGCGAGAAAGAGGCTGATCTACCGACCGCCAGCTCATATTTGAGAGGCCGTATGCGAAAAGCAGGCGAAGAGCAAAAGCGCCGCCCAAAGCTTAAGGACAAGGAAGAAACGCCGATAAGCAGCCAGCTTGTGGCGATAAACCCTGGCGGGATCGCCGCACTCGTAGACGGCACTTACTGGCGGATCGCGCCGGGCGACCTTGCACGCGCAAAAAAATGGATTCCTGGAACAGTAATCACCGTAACGCCGAGTGACGCACCTGTTTGGCCGTTCAAGCTGACGAACGTCGACACTGGCGAGCATGTTGCCGCCACGCAATCGACGCCGCCGCCCACATAATTTGGATCTGGGTACGGGAACTTATCCCCCAGCCGAACTCGGGTTTACCCGAGTTCGGGCGTCTGCTTGGCACGCGTTAATCCGCCGCCGGATAAGACCAGGGGCAGGCCTGCTCGTGGCTGCGCCCGAGCGGATCCCAGTCCGCAAGCGTGTCCCAGATCTGCTCGGCCGCGGCTTGCGCTTGCGCGCGCAGCGCGGCGAAATCCACGCCTGGGATGACACCTCCCTCCATGACGACCCTGCCGTCGACGATCACCGTGTCGACGTCGTCGCCGACGCCGCATTCGACGACGCTCTTGACCGGATCGCGCACCGGCCCGTAGCGCAGCGTATTTCGCCCCGATAGATCGATGGCGATGATGTCGGCGAGCGCGCCGGGCGCAAGCCGCCCGATGTCGTCGCGGCCCAGCGAGGTCGCCCCGCCGAGTGTCGCGGCGCGAAACACGTCGGCGGATGTCGCCGCGAAATAGGTGTGGCCCATCGTTTTCCCCAGATAGGAGGCCGTGCGCATGTTCATGATCATGTCGCGCGGATAGGTATCGGAGCCGAGGCACAGGTTGACGCCGGCATCCTGGTAGCGCTGCCAGTGGTCGAGCGTGCGGCCGCGCCGAACGATGTTGATCGGGCAGTGCGACACGCTCGCCCCGGCGCGTCCCATCAGCTCGAGATCGCGGTGCACCGAGTAGTTGAGGTTCGGATTGTCCGAGATGAAATTGCCGTGGCCGATGTTCAGCGTCGGGCGCAGCATTCCGATATCATGCAACAGTTCGATGGGCGTCCTCATGTGCTCTTTGACGACCTCGTAGAACTCGATGACGCTGTACGCGGCGTGCGTCGCCATCGGCAGCTTGCGCGCATCGGCGGCGCGCACGGTGTCTTGCAGTAGCTCGAGGCTCGAGGTCTCGACCTCGCGCGGCACCAGGATGCCGCGCACGCGGCCGTCCGCCGCGCCGTCGTTCTTTTCGATCCAGGCCAGCGCGGTTTTCAGCCCCTCGCGGCCGAGCGCGTCGTCGCGCACGCGGATGAGCCGGCCGCTCTCGTCCGCCACCCAGCGCCCGCAGTCGTAACCCGGCGCGAGATAGGCGCGGCTGCCGAGCCGGCTAACCTCCGCGAGCAGCGCGTCCTGCACGCTCGCTTGGCTGCCATATTCGACGAAGGTCGTCACGCCGTTGCGCAAAAGCTCGGCGACGGTGAACGCCGCGTTGAGCTCGAAAGCGGCCGCCGATCCCTTGTCCCCGTGTTTGAGGTAGCGCGGATCGCCCTTGACCACCTTGCCCTGCTTGGGAACGGAGATTTCCAGAAACGGCTGGCCGTAATACATGGGCCGGCCGGTATCGGTGATCAGCCGATGCGAGGCGCGGTGGCCGGAATGGACGTGGGTGTCGATGAAGCCCGGACAAACCAGCTTGCCCTTCGCATCGATGATTCGGTCGACGCGATCTTCGAATCTTTTTCCGACGTGGACGATCCTGTTGCCTTCGAACACGACCTCCCCGTCGCGCACGAGCGTGTGATGACCGCGCTCATAGCCCACCACCCACGTCGCCTCGATCTTGCTGCGCATGCTGTCTCCAGTCGATGGGTGCGAGGCTAAAGCGGTTTCGCCTCAAGATAATCAGGCCCGTCGGCGTACTCGGTCTGCTCCCTCCCCCCTTGTGGGGAGGGATGGGGAGGGGGGTCGTTGTTGCTGCACGAAAAGTGTCCGCCGACTCCGACCCCCACCCCCAACCCCTCCCCAGCCGAAGTCGGGTTCACCCGACTTCGGTCCGCTAAGATACCGAACTCGGGCAAGCCCGAGTTCGGGTGGGGAGGGGAGCACACCGAGTTTGCCGGTCGCTGTAATCGTCTCACGACCGCCGCCGCTGCTCACTGCGCGCGGGTGCCGGCGACGGCGCCGCCGGCGAGGAAGAGGAATCGGCGGCGAGCCAATGCCATGGCATTCTCCTTCAGAAAGGTCCGGCGGATGAACGTAGCGCAATCCGCCATTGCCGAGAAACGGACGCGAGGCACGCTATTGTCGTCGGCACAATACGCTGCGCTATTGCGACCCTACGGGCTAACGCTTTGAGCGTGAAAACAATTTCCCTTAAAAGCGCGCAGCACGGTGGTTCACCTGCGGCCGCGATCTTTGCCGCAATCGATTCAGAACAATTCAGATCCGCCCCAAAGACCTCGCCTGCGCTCTGCGCTAGGCTCATGCTGCTGGAGACCGTCCGCGCGAGCCGCCATCGGCCCGTGCCTTTGCTGCGAGTGACACGACACATGCCGGGAACGCCATGCATGAGGCGGCGGGAATTCGTCGCCCTGCTCGCCGCAGCCGCGTGGCCGCGCGCGGCGCGCGCGCAGCAATCGGCGACGCCGGAGATCGGCTTCCTCAGTGGAAGGTCGCTTGCCTCCGATTCCCATCTTGTCGCGTCGTTTCGCAAAGGCCTGAGTGAAACCGGTTATGTCGAGGGCCAGAACGTGGCGATCGAATACCGATGGGCCGAAAGTCGATTCGATCGGCTCCCGGCCTTTGCCGCTGACCTGATTGGGCGCCACGTGGCCGTGATCTTCGTCGGCGGCGCCGATGTCTCTGTACGCACCCTGAGAACCGCCATCCCGGTTACTCCAACAGTCTTCGCGACGGACGATCCGGTCGAACTCGGCCTCGTCGCCAGCTTTAACCGGCCGGGCGGCAACGCCACGGCGGTAGCAGTGCTCACTTCCGCGCTCTGGCCAAAGCGATTGGAGCTGCTGCACGGTCTGGTCGTCCCGGCAACCCTGATCGCACTCTTGGTCAACCCGGACAATCCGACCGCCGAACGCATTGTCAAGGATGTGCCGCCGGCGGCGCACGCGCTGGGGCTACGGACCCTTGTCCTGACCGCTAGCAACGATCACGACATTGATTCTGCATTTGCTACCCTTGCCCAACAGCAACACGTTGCACTGCTCGTCCAAAGCGACCCACTGTTCAACAACCGTCGCGAGAAACTCGTCGCCCTCGCGGCGCGGCAAAAGGTGCCCGCGATGTACGATCGGCGCGATTTCCCGGCAGCCGATGGTCTCATCAGCTACGGCGCCAGCGCCGTCGAGCAATACCGCCAGTCCGGTATCTATGTCGGCCGCATTCTCAAAGGCGAAAAACCGGCCGACCTGCCGGTCATGCAGCCGACCAAGTTCGAGTTGGTGATCAATCTCAGGACTGCGAGGGCGCTCGGCCTCGATGTGCCGGACAAGTTGCTCGCGCTGGCCGATGAGGTGATCGAATGAAACGCCGTCAATTCATCGCGCTCGCCGCCGCCGCAGCCGCTTGGCCGCTCGCCGCGCGCGCGCAGCAGCCGGGCAAGACCTATCGGCTGGGGCTGCTCGCTAACGGCCCTGCGGTGGGCCCGCTCGACGCCCGCCGCGCGGCGCTTCTCTCCGCTCTCTCCGCACGCGGCTTCGCAGAGGGGAAGAACCTCGTCCTCTTGCACCGAGCGGCCGACGCGCGGCCCGAGCGGCTCGACGGCTTCATGGCCGAGCTCAAGGCCGAGAACGTCGACGTCATCGTCACCTTCGGCTATCCCGCGGCGCTCGCCGCCAAGACGGCGACCAAGGACACGCCGATCGTCGTCACCGGCGCGGGCGATCCGGTCGCCACTGGCCTCGTCGACGGGCTGGCGCGGCCCGGCGGCAACATCACCGGCGTGACCGAGCTCGGCGCCGAGCTCAGCGCCAAGCGCCTCGAAATCCTGCGCGACGCGCTGCCATCGCTCGCGCGCGTCGCCATGCTGTGGAACGCCGCCGATCTCGGCATGACGCTGCGCTACCGCTCTGCCGACGATGCGGCCCGCCTGCTCGGGCTCAAGGTGCAGACGCTGGGCGTGCGCGAGCCCGACGATTTCGACCATGCCTTTGCCGAGATGACGCGCGAGCGCCCGGACGCGATCCTCATGGTGTCGGATGCGCTGACCATCCTCAATCGCAAGCGCGTCGTCGAATTCGCGAACACCAACCGCCTGCCGACGATCTTCGAGAATGAGGCGCCGGTGCGCGACGGCGGGCTGATGTCGTACGGCCCCAAGCAGAGCGACATCGGCGAACGCGCCGCCTATTTCGTCGCCCGCATCCTCTCCGGCGCCCGCCCGGCCGACCTGCCGCTGGAAGTGCCCACGCATTTCGATCTGCTCATCAATCTCAAGACCGCGCAGGCGCTCGGCCTCGCGCTGCCGCCGACACTCGTCGCCCGCGCCGACGAGGTGATCGAGTGAGCAGCCGTAGGGTGGGCAAAGGCGCGCTGTCCGCTCGATCGGCGTGGGCAAAATCGGGCACGCGCCGTGCCCACGCGGCGACAGCGCGCCTTTGCCCACCCTACGCGGTGCCGACGAGGTGAGTGAATGAGGGGACTTCCAATACCGTCATTGCCGGGCTTGACCCGGCAATCCATCTTTCTTTGCAAAAAGATGGATGCGCGGGTCAAGCCCGCGCATGACGGAGTAGGAACGGGCGCTGCATCTCTCGGACGCCGCGAGTTCATCACCGCTCTCGCCGCCGCGGCCGCCTGGCCGCTTGCGGCGCGCGCCCAGCAGCCGCAACGAATTCGCCGCGTCGGCGTGCTGATGAACCGGGTGGCGGACGATCCGCAGTCGCGCCTTCACGTCGCGGCGTTCCAGCAGCGGCTGCAGGAGTTGGGCTGGACCAATGATGCCAACGTCCGCATCGAGTATCGTTGGGGCGCCGGCGATGCAAGCCAATACAGGAAATACGCGGGGGAATTGGTCGCGCTCGTCCCCGACGTGATCGTCGCCATTGGCGGCACCAGCGTGGAGGCGTTGCAACAAGTCACCCGCGCCGTGCCGATTGTTTTCGTCCAAGTCACCGATCCGGTCAGCCGCGGCTTGGTCGCGAATCTGGCGCGGCCGCACGGCAACACGACCGGATTCGTGCAGTTCGAATTTGTAATCTGTGGCAAATGGCTCGAGCTGCTCAAGCAGATCGCGCCGCGCGTCACCCGCGTGGCGGTCCTGCGCGACCCAGGCCAATTCTCGGGCATTGGCCAGATGGCCGCCATCCAGTCGGCGGCGCCGGCATTCGGGATCGAGCTCACCCCTATAGACGTGCGCGAAGCCGATACGATCGAGCGAGGCCTCAAGGCTTTTGCGCAAGGGGCGAACCAAGGGATCATCGTGACGGCAGCCGCCAAGGCGGAAATTCACCGCGGTCTGATCATGAACTTGGCGGCTCGTTATCAATGGCCGGCAGTCTATCCTTACCGGGTTTATGTCGCAGAGGGCGGCCTGATCTCTTATGGTCCTAATGTTATCGACGAGTTCCGGCGCGCTGCCGGTTACGTCGATCGCATCCTCAAGGGCGAGAAGCCCTCCCACCTGCCGGTGCAGGCGCCCACCAAGTATCAGCTCGTGGTCAACCTCAAGACCGCCAAGGCGCTGGGCCTCGAGGTGCCGCCGATGCTGCTCACCGCCGCCGACGAGGTCATCGAATGAACCGCCGCGCGCCGCAAGTCCGCTCGTCCCCGCGACAGCGGGGACCCAGTCCTTTTTCAATCGCACGGCCATCCTGGATTCCCGCTTACGCGGGAATGAGCGGCATACCACGTCGCGCGTTCATATCGCTGCTCGCCACCGCCGCCGTCGCCTGGCCGCTCGCAGCGCGCGCGCAGCAGCCGGACACGATGAGGCGCACCGGGGTGCTGATGGGTCTTCCGGAGGACGATCCGGAAACCAAGGCGCGCCTCGCGAAATTTCGAGGCGAGCTCAAGCGGCTTGGGTGGTCGGAGGGCCGCGATTTGCGCATCGATACGCGTTTTGCGCCCGCCGGTGCGCAGGCGCAGGTGCTCGCGAAAGAGCTGGTCGACCTGCGGCCGGACGTGCTGCTCGCACACTCCGCCCAGATCGCCGCCGTATTGCAACGGCAAACCCGAGCGATCCCGATCGTGTTCGTCAATGTGTCGGACCCGATTGGCGCGGGCTTCGTCGACACACTGGCACGGCCAGCCGGCAATCTCACCGGTCTGCTGCACTACGAGGAAGGCATCGTCGGCAAGTGGCTGGCGCTGCTCAAGGAGATCGCGCCGCGCCTTGCGCGCACTGCGCTGATGGCCGATCCCAAGGGCCCCGTCTATGACTATTTCGTGCGCTCCGCAAACGCCGCGTCGCCCTCGCTAGCAATCGAGGTTGTGCCCAGCCCTGTCGAGAACGCCGCCGACATCGAGCGCGTTTTCGATACCTTCGCGCGCGTATCCGACGGCGGTCTGCTCCTGCCGCCGGACATCACGACCCTTACCCATCGCGATCTCATCGTCGCGCTCGCGGCGCGGCACCGCCTGCCGGCGGTCTACTCGTTTCGTGTCTTTGTGACGGCCGGCGGGCTGATGTCCTACGGGACCGACCAGGTGGAGATGTTTGGGCAGACTGCCTCATATATCGACCGCATCCTGCGCGGTGCCAAACCGGCCGACCTTCCGGTGCAGGCGCCGACGAAGTACGAAACGGTGCTTAACCTCAAAACCGCGAAGGCGCTTGGCCTGACGGTGCCGCCCGGCCTTCTCGTCGCCGCCGATGAGGTGATCGAATGAATCGGCGCGAGTTCATATCATTTGGCGCCGCCGCGGCGGCGTGGCCGCGCGCGGCGTGCGCCCAGCAAGCGATGCCGGTAATCGGGGTGCTGGGAGCAACAACGGCGCAGGGATATGCGGCACAGCTGGCGGCGTTCCGGCGCGGTCTCGCCGAAGTAGGGTTCGTCGAGGGCCGTGACGTCGCCATCGAATATCGCTGGGCGGAAGACCAATACGAGCGGCTGCCGGAGCTGGCCGCCGATCTCGTTCGCCGTCACGTGGCCGTGATCGCGACGATCGGGGGAAATGCCGCATCGGTGGCGGCGAAGGCTGCGACCAGGACGATTCCCGTCGTCTTTCACGGCAGCGTCGACCCGGTTGAAGCCGGATTCGTCGCGAGCCTCAATCGGCCGGGCGGTAATCTCACCGGCGTGGTCACGCTCAACATCGATACCGGGCAGAAGCGGCTCGAGCTGATGCACGAGCTTGTGCCGACGGCGAGCACGATCGCCTTGCTGCTTAACCCGACCAATACGGTGGCCGAGACGCAAACGAAAGATCTCCAGGCAGCGGCGCGCACGCTCGGGCTCGAGCTCCACGTCCTGCATGCCACTACTGAACGCGAATTCGAGCCCGCCTTCGCCGACCTGATGCGCTTGCGGGCGGGCGGGCTGGTGATCGGCACCGACGGCTTCCTCGTGAGCAGCAGCGAACAGCTCGCCGCGCTGACGCTACGTCGTGCAGTGCCCGCAATCTTCCAATATCGTGCATTTGTCGAGGCGGGCGGGCTGATGAGCTATGGCGGCAGCGTGACGGACTCATACCGCCTGTCCGGCGTTTATACCGGCCGCATTCTCAAGGGTGAGAAGCCGGCCGATCTGCCGGTGCAGCAGGCCACCAAGGTCGAGCTGATCATCAATCTCAAGACCGCCAAGGCGTTGGGCCTGACCGTTCCGCTGCCATTGCTCGGCCGCGCCGACGAGGTGATCGAGTGAAAGGGCGTAGGGTGGGCAAAATCGCTTCCCGCACCTTCGCCGCGTGGGCCACCAGGGCGTTTACGCCCGTCTTCGACGGGCTGTGGCGCGCGCGCGATTTTGCCCACGCGGGCGAGCTGAGCAGCGCGCCTTTGCCCACCCTACGCTTCTTCGCCTACCCCCTGATCCCCGCCGCCTCGACGATCGGAAACCACTTCTCGACCTCGGCCTTGTGCAGGTCGCGCAGCGCTTGCGGCGTTTGCTGCGCCACTGGCGGCATCTCTTGCCCCAAGTCCTCGTATCGCTTGCGGGTGTTTTCATCCGCGAGCGCCGCGACGATCGCTGCGTTGAGTTTGGCGATGATCGGTTGCGGCGTGCTGGCGGGCGCCCACAGCCCGGACCAGTTGGAAATATAAAATCCCGGCAGGCCCGCTTCGTCGGCGGTCGGCACATCGGGCGCCGGCTGCCAGCGGTGCTTCGCCATCACCGCATAGGCGCGCACGTTTCCGCTGCGGAACTGCTCCACGCTATTGGCTGCGAAGTCGCACATGAAATCGATCTGGCCGGCCACCAGATCCTGCAAGGCCGGCGCGCCGCCGCGGTATGGCACGAACTGGAAGCTCGTGTCGGTGCTCGTCTGCAGATAGGCGCCGCAGACGTGCGATCCGCCGCCGGCAATCGTGCCGGCCGTCGCCTTGCCTGGGTTGGCTTTGAGCCAGGCGATCAGCTCGCGCAAATTTTTCGCCGGCACCGCGTTCTTGGAGATGATCCAGTACGGCGCGTCGGCGAGGAACGCGATCGGCTCGAGTTCCTTGAGCAGATCGTGCTGCATGGGAAAGACGGCAGGCCGCAGCACATACGTATTCCAGCCGCCGATGCCGAGCGTGTAGCCGTCTGCCGCCGCGCGCACGACCTTGATGATGCCGCGGTCCGCCCCCGGGATGTTTTCGACCAGCACGGGTTGCCCGAGGAAGGCGCGCATCGGCTCGGCGAGGAGCCGCGCGAGCAGGTCATAGGCGCCGCCCGGCGGCAGCGGCACCACCATGGTGATGGGCCGGCTCGGATAGGCTTGCGCGCTGGCCGTGCGCGCCAGCGCCGGCAGTGCCGCGACGCCGGCGGCGAGATGCAGCAATCGGCGGCGGTGAAGTGCCATCGCTTGTCTCTTGGCAGATCATAGCTGCGTGTCGCAAATCATAAATCGGTATACAAATGCGGGCATATCCAAATCTAGGCTGGCCGCGAGCGCATAATCGCCGCTCGTGCCCTCGCCCCGCGAAGCGACGCGAAGCGGGGAGAGGGCTCAAGATTCGACCAACAATCTCGTGCGGGTGAGGGGCGCCCCTCACCCCACCCCTCTCCCCGCTGACGCGGGGCGAGGGAGCGCACCGAGTTTGCGGCGCATTCATGCGCAAACGCAAAGTTGCCGCGTCACGACGGATTCGAGCTTCCTTCCGGAGGGTCTGAATCGTTCTGAATCGTCCTGAATCTGTGATCGCCGTCACAGGCCGCTGCCGCGGGCGCTGCCATGTTCCCTCGCGCAGGCGCCGGCCGATTGGTCTTAAGCGCCGATGCAAAGCAAGGACAATGGTCCAGATATGGAGACGTGTCATGAAAACCCTCATCGCTGCTCTCGCCTTGGCCATGCTGATTGCCATCCCGACTTTCGCTCCCGTCGCGAACGCCGCGCCGATGTCGCCGGCAAGCTCCTCGTTCGGGGGGAACGGCTACTGAGGGCGCAGATCGCAGACTCGGTCTGCTCCCCTTGTGGGGGAGGGGTGTCGTTGTTGTGGCGCGAGCTGTGTCCTCAAACTCTGACCCCCACCCCCAGCCGCTCCCCAGCCGGCTGCGGGCTTGCCCGCTTCCGGCAAAACTTGAAGCGACCAAACCCCGGCAGCCGGGGTTTGGTTGGGAGGGGAGTCGACTGAGTGCGCTGCACCAACCAGCCTCAACAGCACAAACGAGTGCGGCTTAGGCAAGATTCAGAACAATTCAGGTTTGGCCCAAGGACTTTGCGGCCAACTCGCGAGACACTTCTGGTACGGCCCGCAAGAGCCGTATCGAGCCGAAGGGAGAAAGAACATGGATCCTCGCCGGGCTTGTTCGCATCCACGGAACGACGCGCGCCTCTTCTACTTCGCCGCCGCACTGCCCACGGTGGGCTTCGTGCACGGCGCTGCCGACCTCAACCCGCTCGACCAGGCGGCGCTCGAGAGCGCCACCGAGGTAACGGAGCGCTGCCTGGAACCGACCGGGTCGCTCCTCCGGCGCCGCCGCGGCATTCCTTTCCTGCACCGCCACGCCTTCTGGCTCGCCTGACGGCGGTGCTTGCGGTCAATCGCCGCTGTCCGCGGCAGGTGTTGGCCCGCCTCGTATAGTCCCGTGCTATGGTGACACGGGCAGGCAGCTCCGCCTCACATGAGACGCCGCGACTTCATCACGACTTTTGTCGGCGCGGCGGCCACTTGGCCGCTCGCAGGCCGCGCGCAGCAGGCGAGCATTCCAGTCGTCGGATATGTCCATTCTGATTCGCCGCAGCCGGTGGCGGGTCTGCTCGCGGCGTTCCGCGAGGGACTGGGCGAAACCGGCTACGTCGAGGGTCAAAACGTAGCAATCGAATACCGCTGGGCAGAGAACGACCTTTCGCGAATTCCGGAATTAGTGGCCGATCTCGTCCGCCGCCGGGTGGCTGTCATCGCCGCACCGGGCAGTTCGGCCGTGGCACTCGCGGCCCAAGCGGCAACTAAGACGATCCCTATCGTCTTCAGCCTCGGCTTGGACCCAGTCCAACTTGGCCTTGTCGCTAGCCTGAATCGACCTGGCGGCAACATCACCGGCGTCAACTCCATGAGCAACGAGCTCGCCGCCAAGCGGCTCGGGCTCTTGCACGAGCTGTTGCCGGCGGCCACGCGCTTTGCCGTGCTCGTCAATCCGAAAAATCCGACTATTGAATCCCTGAAGAAAGATGTGGAGGCTGCGGCCATTGGTCCGGAAATCGAGTTCTTCACCGCCAGCACCGGAGTCGACATCGACACGGCCTTTGCGAGCCTTGTGCAAAAGCGGGCCGACGCACTCTTGGTCCATCCCGATAACCTCTTCATCAACCGTCGGGTACAGCTCACCACGCTGGCTGCGCGCCATGCTGTGCCAGCGATCTATCCGTTGCGTCCCGATGCAGAAGCGGGCGGCCTGATGAGCTACGGAACAAAACTTGCCGACGCGCACCGCCAAGCCGGTGTCTATACCGGCCGCATCCTCAAAGGCGCCAAGCCGGCCGATCTGCCGGTCGTGCAGCCAACCAAATTCGAGTTCGTCATCAATCTGCAAACAGCAAAAACGATCGGCCTTACGGTGCCGCCAACCTTGCTCGCCCGCGCCGACGAGGTGATTGAATGAGGCGGCGCGCCTTCATTGCCCTGCTCGCCGGCGCGGCGACATGGCCGTTTGCCGCACGCGCCCAGCAGCTGCCGGTGATCGGGTTTCTCAATAGCGCATCGCCCGGCTCGTACGCGCGGTATGTGACGGCGTTCCTGCAAGGTCTAAAGGAGGCCGGCTATGTCGAGGGACAGAACGTCGCGATCGAATACCGCTGGGCGCACGGCCAATACGAGCGACTGCCGGCGATGGTGGCGGAGCTCGTTGCCCGCCCAGTGACCGTGCTTGCCGCCACCAGCACGCCTGCGGCGCTCGCGGCCAAGGCGGCGACCACGACGGTCCCGACCGTCTTCACCACTGCCAGCAACCCGGTCGAGCTCGGCCTCGTCGGGAGCCTGAGCCGGCCCGGCGGCAACATCACCGGCGCGACCCAGTTGAACGTCGAGGTGGGTCCGAAGCGACTGGAACTCGCGCGCGAGCTGATCCCAAGCGCGACCACGCTCGGCCTTCTCGTCAACCCGGCCAATCCCGTCGCCGAGACGCTGTCGCGCGACCTTAAAGCAGCGGCGCGCACGCTCGGGCTCGAGCTGCATGTGCTGCCCGCGAGTACCGCGCGGCAGATCGATGAGGCGTTCGCAACTTTTTCGCAATTGCGCGCGAGCGCGCTCGTGATCACCAGCGACGTCTTCTTCAATAGCCGCAGCGAGCAGCTGGGCGCACTGACGCTGCGGTATTCGCTACCGACGATCTACGGCTATCACGAGTTCGTGCAGGCGGGCGGTCTCATGAGCTATGGCGGCAGTCTCGCGGAATCGTATCACTGGGCCGGCAACTATGCGGGGCGGATTCTCAAGGGCGAGAAACCGGCGGATCTGCCGGTGCAGCAGTCCATCAAAATCGAGCTGATCATCAACCTTAAGACCGCGAAGGCACTCGGGCTCGAGGTGCCGGCAACCCTTGTCGCCCGCGCCGACGAGGTGATCGAATGAACCGACGCACGCTCATCACGCTGCTCGGCGGTACGGTCGCTGCCTGGCCGCTCGCGGCACGCGGGCAGCAGCCGGCCGTCCCGGTGATCGGGTTTCTCGGCGGCGCATCGCCTGACCGGTGGGTAGGCCGTCTGCGCGCCTTCCACCAAGGCCTGAGCGAAACCGGCTATGTCGTGGGCCGCAATTTGGCGATCGAATATCGCTGGGCTGAGGGCCAAAATGATCGATTGCCATCACTGGCGGCCGGGCTCGTCGGTCGTCAGGTGAGTGTGATTGCCGCGCCCGGCAGCGTTCCTGCGGCGCTGGCGGCCAAGGCGGCGACCACAACGATTCCGATCGTCTTCGAGATAGCCTCCGATCCAGTCGAGCTTGGACTTGTCGCCAGCCTCGCCCGACCGGGCGGAAACATCACGGGCGTAACGTCGTTGAATGCACAGGTGGGACCGAAGCGGCTGGAGCTGCTGCACGAGCTGGTGCCCACAGCGACCATCGTCGGCCTACTCGTCAACCCGACCAATCCGAATGAGGCTGAGCCCACTACGAAGAACCTGCAGGCGGCGGCCCGTAGCCTCGGGCTGGAGATGCATGTCTTGCATGCCAGCGCCGAAGGCGATTTCGATGCGGCCTTCGCGACCCTCATCCAACTGCGAGCGGGGGCGCTCGCGATCGGCACCGATCCATTGTTCACTAGCCGGCTCGAACAGCTCGCGGCGCTGACGGTGCGGCACGCAGTGCCCACGGTCTATCAGTTTCGTGAGTTCACCGCGGCCGGCGGCCTGATGAGCTATGGAGGCAGTCTTACGGACACATTCCGGGCAGCAGGCGTCTACACCGGCCGGATTCTCAAAGGCGATAAGCCGGCCGACCTGCCGGTTCAGCAGACCACGAAAGTCGAGCTGTTCCTCAACCTCAAGACCGCCAAGGCGCTCGGCCTTACCGTTCCAATCCCGCTCCTCGGCCGCGCCGACGAGGTGATCGAATGAGTTACGCACCGGCCTTTGCGGCCGATCCTGGAGGATGAAAAGGGTGGTAAGCGTCTGGTTGATTTTGGCTTTTTCGTTGCACCAACGTCCTCGGCAGTCGTCCCATGGCTATTCATTTTCTTTATAGGCGCCGCGACTTCATCTTGGCTCTCGCCGCCGCAGCCGCCGGCTGGCCGTTCGCGGCGCGTGCGCAGCAGCGCGAGCGCGTGCGGCGCATTGCCTGGCTCGGGGCCGGGCGCGCGGACGAGCCCTCGCCCTATTTGGAGTCGCTGCGCGCGGGCTTGGGCGAGTTGGGTTGGAGCGAAGGCCGCAATCTGACGATTGGCCGCTTCTGGGCGACGGGACTGGACAATGTGGAAGCTGTGGGGCGCGAACTCCTCGCATCCGATCCCGAGGTGATCGTGGCGCAGGAGTTCACGGTCTTGGGGCTGCGGTCGCTCAAGACGACGAAGCCCGTCGTGTTCGGCTTCAGCGGCGATCCGCTCGACGTCCAGCTCGTGCAGAGCTGGGCCAGGCCCGGCGGCAATTTCACCGGCATGAGCTACCTCGCCATCGAGCTCGTGGGCAAACGCATCGAGCTCCTCAAGGAGTGGCTGCCGCAAACGCGGCGGATTGCGGTGCTCGCCCGGCCGCAACATCCCGGTGAGCCCCTCGAGCGGAAGGCTTCGGAGGAGGCGGCCGCCCAGCTCGGGCTCGAGCTTTCGTATTTCCCGTATACCACTCGGTCCGTTCTTCCGGCCCGCGACCTGAGCGAACTCGAAACCGCATTCCGCGCGATCGTTGCGGATCGTTGCGATGCGCTGGTGGTGTTCCCCGATTCCGCCATGTACGAGATCAGCGACCACATTGCCCGTTTCGCGTTGGAAGCGAAGCTCCCGTCGGTTTCAGGCTGGTCGTCCTTTGCCAACAACGGATTGCTGATGACTTACGGGCCGAATGTGCGTGCCCTCTATCGCTCGCTCGCGGGCTACGTCGACCGGATCTTGCGCGGCACCGCGCCCGCCGATCTGCCGTTCCAGGCGCCGACAACTTTGTATCTGGCGATCAATCAGAAGACCGCCAAATCCCTTGGCATCGACGTGCCGCCGACCTTGCTCGCCCGCGCCGACGAGGTGATCGAGTGAGACGCCGCGGGCCCCAACTCCGTTCGTCCCCGCGAGGGGCACCCCGCGACGCTCGCGTCGCGGGGACCCCGTTGCGGGGACCCACAGCCACCGAGCGTGGCTCCTGGATTCCCGGCATAAGCGCGTCTACGCGCGTCTTCGACGCGCTATGCGCGGGAATGAACGGAATTGCGCGCCGCGACTTCCTCCTGGCTCTGGCCGGCGGCGCGGCCGCCTGGCCGCTCGCCGCGCGCGCGCAGCAGGGCGAGCGGATGCGACGGGTCGGCATGCTGATGCCGTACGAGCAAGCCGATCCGGAAGCACAGGCGCGTAACGCGGCAATCCGGGAGGTCCTGAAGGAGTTGGGTTGGTCGGAGGGCCGCAACGTCGAATATCACTTTCGCTGGGCCGGCAACGACGCCGCGCGGCTGCGGACGTCAGCCGCCGATCTGGTTGGTCTGCGGCCGGACGTTATCCTGGCGCCGAGCACCATCGCTACCGAAGCGTTGCGGCAGGCAACCAGCGCCATTCCCATCGTGTTCGTGAACGTCCTCGATCCGGTCGGCAGCGGCTTCGTAGCAAGCCTGGCGCGGCCGGGCGGCAACGTCACCGGGTTTGCGACCGTCGAACCTTCGATCGGCGGCAAGTGGTTGGAATTGCTCATTGCGATTGCACCCGCAACAAAGCAGGTTGCGATCCTTTTCAGTGCCAGGAGCTTCTCGATGGCTCCCGTGGGACCGCTTGCGCAAACGTTCGACACGGCCGCCCCCGTATTCCCTGCGCTCAAGCTGATCCGTGCACCGGTGCAGGATATTGCCGAGCTGGACAGCGTGATTGCAGCGCACGGGGGGATGCTCGGTAACGGCCTCATCGTGGCGCCGGAACCTTTCACCTCCAACCATTATGAGGCGATCACCGCGCTGGCGGCGCGCTATCGCCTTCCGGCCGTATACCCGTATCGTTTCTTCGCTGCGTCCGGCGGGCTCTTGTCCTACGGCA
>Ga0209647_1000363_pt1 | contig 42508 bp, 41 predicted proteins | sample GraSoi_2013_60cm_FD_185827 | JGI IMG/M metagenome (GOLD analysis project Ga0209647, IMG submission 185827) | Grasslands soil microbial communities from the Angelo Coastal Reserve, California, USA - Sample 9_17_2013_60cm (SPAdes) (version 2) | ecosystem: Environmental > Terrestrial > Soil >...
GTTTAACGAATTCTGCTCACAGCTCTCGATGCAAATGAATCAACCGGTCGAGCGCGGCATCTTCGGAGCACACATGACGATCAATCTAGTGAACGATGGGCCTGTCACCATCTGGATCGACTCGAGACAACGAGAGTGACTGCGGTCCGGACGCGCTCCGCGCATTGGTCGTTGAGTCGAACTTCTTGTCCCCCTTGAGCCGACGACTCGTAGCAGGCGGTGATCAATTTCAGAATGTCGCGGGCATGAGCAGCGGGAATTTCGACTGGCCGTTCGCCCAGTGCTGCAGCAACGAAACTCTCCACTTCCCGACGAAAGAAATGCAAGTTACCAATCTTGGCCAAATCAGGAGTGTACTCAGTCTTCTCCGACGCCCAGGCGATCGGAAACGAGGTCTCGTTCCACCGAGTCCAGCCCGCATGCCCCCAAACTTCGGAATCTTGGCATTGGCTGAATCTGGCATCCCCAGGTGGTGAATGAGCAAATCGATCAGGTGACAGCCAATGACAAAAAATGCCCCGCCAATATCATCAGGCTGGTTCAGATGCGATGTCGCCGCTTCGTCAAGAGAACAGCCACCATGCAATCTCACTTGAAGAACCCGTCCCAACATACCCGTCTCGAGCACTTCGTCCGTGATCCTAACCGCCGGTGAAAACCGATAGGAATAACGGATGAGTTACTCCAAGGAGGGCGGCTCCTGGTTTGGCAGCTGCACGGGTCATAGATTTCCTAAAGCTACCGGGTTAATTCGTTGTATTGGGAGCAAGCTAAGTGTATACACTTCAGACTGATTCGCAATAGTTCTTTTTCCCTCTCCCGCTACTGCGCCGTCCAGCCCCCGTCCACTTTCACGCTCGAACCGGTGATCAGAGCCGCCCCATCAGAGCAAAGAAAGGCAACTGCCGGTGCGATGTCTTCCGGCCGTCCTAGGCGGCCCGCTGGAATCTTGGAGAGCACCGATTCTCGAAAACTGTGGTCCGCGAACATCGGTCGGGTAAACTCGGTTTCGACGAATGTTGGCGCAACCGAATTGACTCGAATGCCATGGGGAGCAACCTCAATGGCCAAAGCTTTGGTGAATCCTTCCACCGCGTGCTTCGCCGCACAATAAACTGTCCGGTTAGCCGCACCCACATGTCCCATTTGCGAGGTAATATTCACAATCGCGCCCTTCACCTGACCCGCTATCATCGTGTTGACCACTGATTGGGTCAGAAAGAATAAGGCGCGCATGTTCAGCTCAAAGATCTGATCGTAGTGGGACTCCGTCACCGTCACAAATGGCTCGGGAATATTCATCCCGGAATTGTTGACCAGTATGTCTATCCGGCCCAAACGGTCGATTAACTCGCTCCGATCAGGCGGATGCAACAAGTCACAAATAAGTACTTCCGCTTTCCGGCCAAATCCGCGAATCGTGATTGCTACGGCCGCGAGATCTGACTCCGATCGGCCCAACAGCACGGTATCCGCTCCCTCCCGCGCTAAGGCCAGCGCGATAGCCTTGCCGATACCCCGACTAGCACCGGTAACCAGTGCGCGTCTACCCAACAAAGCCAATCCGGAAGAACTTCCACCGTTCATCAGAATGTGCGCTCGGCCGTTGAAAGTGCAACCATCTTCATTGCTGTACGGACTGCCGTTGGGTCGTGGTCAGGAGCCAGCACACCAAGTAGTCCCAAGACCACCGATGAATAGTGCCGGGCCAATCGCTCAGCCGCCAGCGACGGATCACGCTTGATACATGCATCCAGGATGTCTCGATGCTCCTTTATCCCCTTCGACCAGGCGCGCGGAGTTTCAGTGGTGTAGGCGTGGCGATACCGTTCGGCATGTTCCGACAATTCTACGATTTCTCTCAATTGCCGCTCGCCGATATGCCGGACTAAGCCGAGGTGAAACCGACGATGCGGTCGCTCCCAGCCAAGGTAATCTTCCTCCGCCGCGTATCCTTCCATTTCCCCGAGGCACTTTTTGATTTCTTTGAGTTCGCTTTCCGAGAGATGAGGAACACTGAGGCGAATAGCCAATCCTTCCAGCAAAATGCGCATCGCGTACAGATCTTCCAGTCCTCGCAGCGACAATGGAGAAACGCGCAAACGCTTGTACGATTCTCCTTCGATCAGCCCCTCGCGCTGCAGCATGCGCATCGCCTCCCGCAGCGGCGTCCGGCTCACGCCCAGCCGCTTGGCTAGATGAACCTGATTCAAAATCATCCCGGCCGGTAGCTCGTTCTTTAGAATCGCTCTCCGCAACCCGTCATGGATCTCTTCCGCGTTCTCCCACTCACTCTTGCGGGGCAGCGCGTTTAACTCAGGAGAAACAGCCTTGACCATGCGTACCCGCGCTTTCGCCAAATCGGATTTTCTTTGTGTATACAGAATGGGCTACTGTTGATCGCTTTGATAACCCGAACCGCACCATTTTCCAACCTATTTTATTCCTCGGTAGTCTCCCCAGGCTGCTCAAGTATCCCAAACTCTCCTGGGATGAGTTGATCCAGTAGTCTCTCGATTCCGGCTTGAAGTGTATACAGTTATGAAGCTAGATTAGCTCCGCCGTTCAAACCCCGATGAAAACGCTCCCCCCACCAAAGATGAGCTGCATTCTTCTCTCTCACGAGCGAAAGTCAAAGTGGCAATACCGATTTCATTATGATTACCACCCTTAAACCTGGTCGTAGCCTCGATGAAAGGCAGCAGGCAGAGCGCAATATCCGTGCTACCGTCGAAGAAATTATCGAAAAGGTCCGTAACCATGGCGACGCTGCCGTCCGGGAGCTGTCGGTGGAATTCGATAAGTGGGACCGCGAAAGTTATCGGTTAAGTACATCGGAAATCGGGCAGCTGCTCGATTCCGTTCCCAAAACTGTGATCCGAGATATCGAGTTTGCCCAAAAGCAGATTCGCACATTTGCCCAGGCGCAAAAGAGAGCGCTTACCGATGTCGAGATTGAAACCATTCCTGGAGTTCGGCTGGGGCACAAGAACATTCCGGTCAATAGCGTTGGAGCGTACGTTCCGGGCGGAAGATATCCGATGGTAGCGTCCGCCCATATGAGCGTGGTCACCGCTAAGGTCGCCGGCGTTAAACGGATGATCGCTGCTACTCCTCCGCTCAAAGGAGCACCACCAGCAGCCACTGTGGCGGCCATTGCTCTGGCAGGAGCAGATGAAATTTTTGTCCTGGGAGGAGTTCAAGCCATCGCAGCGTTCGCACTGGGAACCGCGACGATCGACCCCGTTGATATGCTGGTCGGTCCCGGCAACGCTTACGTTGCAGAGGCCAAACGCCAGCTTTTTGGAACGGTTGGTATCGATCTTCTGGCAGGTCCGACCGAGACCTTGATCATTGCGGATGACACCGCCGACGTTGAAATGGTCGCAACCGATCTCCTCGGTCAAGCCGAGCACGGTCCGACGTCGCCGGCAGTCCTGCTCACGACCTCCAGATCACTGGCCCAAGCGCTTCCGGCCGAGATCGAGCGACAACTGAAAACACTGCCGACTGCCGATGTTGCCGGTGTCGCTTGGAAGAATTGCGGGAGCATCATCCTGGCCGACTCCGAAGAGGAGATGATCGCCCAAGCCGACAAAATTGGCTCCGAGCATGTCCAAGTGCTTACTCGCGACCCGAAAATCTTCCTGGATAGAATGACCAACTATGGCGCCCTGTTTCTTGGCCCCGAAACCAATGTGGCGTTTGGCGATAAGGTGATTGGGACCAATCATACTCTCCCCACCAATCGGGCCAGTCGATACACCGGCGGACTCTGGGTTGGCAAATTCCTAAAGACGGTCACTTACCAGTCCTGTACTCGAGAAGCGAGTGCCTTGATCGGCGAATACTGTTCACGGCTATGCAAGATCGAAAATTTTGCCGGCCACCAAGCCCAAGCCGATTTGCGGGTGCGACGTTACGGCAAGCGTTCATAGAAAGAGGGACTGAATGTCAGCCGTCCAGATCACTGATCACCAAGGCAATAGCGTTTCTCATGGCCGTGTCCTGGTAAACGGAGTTCGCCTGCATTACGTAACCGCGGGCTCGGGAACTCACTTGCTGCTTCTGCATGGCGTGCCAAAGACATCGTTTTACTGGTACCGAATCATTCCTCTGCTTACCCCGCATTTTACGATCGTCGCTCCGGATATCAGGGGCTTTGGCGATTCCGCTAAGCCCCATGGCGGATACGACATGAAGACGATTGCCGAAGATCTTGCCCAGCTGATGAGCGCGTTAGGCCACGACACCTTTTCCGTGGCCGGGGAAGATTGGGGAGCCGCCTTCGCTTACGCTCTTGCCGGATCCAATCGTGATCGAGTGAAAAAACTGTCCTTCGGTGAGATGCTTTTGCCTGGATTTGGTATCGAAAAATGGTCGTTCCTGAATGAGGAAAATGTCAATTCAATGCATTGGTCCTGGCACGTGAACTTCTTTTATCTCCGCGATGTTCCGGAGATGCTCATTCAAGGCCGTGAGGAAATATTTTGGTCGACTTGGATAAAAAACGAAACGTTCGATCCAAGTTCTATTTCGGATGAGGCGCTAGCCGAGTGGGTGCGGTGCGCATCGGCACCCGGCGGCCTGCGCGGCATTTTCGAAGTCTACCGGGCTCATTTCGAAAATGCCAAACAGACCGTTCAATGGGCGGCAAACAAACTCGAAATACCGGTCCTTGCTATCAGTAGTCAGTACTTCATGAAGGAAGAACCCTTGCGCCAGATGCAACAAGTCGCACGACAGGTCGAGTATGTGGAACTTGAGCGTTGCGGGCATAGCATGGCGCTTGAGCAACCGGAAAAGCTAGCCGCGACGATGCTCAAGTTCTTTCAAAGCTAAGGGCGTTTCTGGCATCCAGGTTCTTGCCTCGCAGCTTTCAGGTGTATATTCCCTCTATAGCGGTCATAGTTTCGCTTCTGCTAGGTAAAGCATAGCCAACTTAGAGCGGAATCGACAAAAACACCTGTAAAGCGATAATTATTGAGATTCCGCAGATCTTCGCACTTGTTGATGGAAGAGAATCCTGTATATTATCGTCATAGCGGTAAATATGGACTTAGCTCAGTTGATTTCACAGACCCGTAAACAAGCCAGATTGACACAAGCCGAGTTGGCTGCACTGGCCGGTGTCGGTAAAACAGTCGTTTGGGATCTCGAGCATGGGAAGCAAACTATTCGGCTCGAAACATTGAGCAAGGTCTTGGCCTCCCTAAACATCGATCTGATTGTACGCTCCCCCATTACGAGGGAAGACGTGTCCCTATGATTCGGCGTCAGGCCCGCGTTTACAAGGCCGGCGTAGCGGCCGGAATCTTGCAGGAACTCGAAGATGGCTCGTTCCGCTTCAAGTACGCTACCGATTATCAAGGAGGCCCGATTTCCCTGACAATGCCGCTTGAAAAGAGCGAATGGCTCTGGGCAAAGTTTCCGCCGTTCTTTGACGGGCTTCTGCCGGAAGGAGCGCAGCTCGAAGCGCTGCTCAAAACAAGGAAAATCGACCGTTTGGATTACTTTGGCCAACTCATGGCTGTCGGGGCCGACTTGGTCGGGGATGTAACGGTCGAGTCGATCGAAGCATGAGCCATTGCCCCATCACCTACGATCCAATCGCGGATGGTCCGAACTATTCTCCTCGCGGACTAAGAATCTTGCACAGTCGGCTTGCGCGACTTGAACCGCTCCCGTTTACAGAGACACAGCTTATTCAGGAAGCGGCGGCCCGGGCTAGCAAAATGTCGGTTCAAGGGGTTCAGCCCAAACTCAGCGCTGTGTTGCGCGTCCGAGAAGGACGGTTCGATCTCGTCGACCAATATGGTCGCTTCATCCTGAAGCCACCGAGCGTGGCGTATCCGCAAATTCCGGAGAACGAGGATTTGACCATGAAATTAGCGAAGTTAGCCGGCCTGGAAGTTCCAGACCATGGGATGGTCCGCGCGAAAGAGGGACAACTTGTCTATTGGATCCGTCGCTTCGACCGAACCGGGCAGAAAGGCAAAATCCCAGTTGAAGATTTTGCTCAACTGTCGGGCGTCGATCGAGAAACGAAGTACGATTCTTCAGTCGAAAAAGTGATCAACGTCATCGAACGCTACTGCACGTTTCCGGTCGTCGAAAAGCGTATCTTCTTTCAAAGATTCCTATTTAACTTTCTGGTTGGAAATAAAGATATGCACCTGAAGAATTACTCGGTCGTCACCGACAACCGAGTAGTACGGCTCGCGCCGTGTTATGACTTTTTGAATTCGACGCTCATGTTGCCGAAAACGAGAGAAGAATCTGCGTTGCCGCTCGGTGGCAAGAAATCCGGATTCACGCGCAATCTCTTGGTGCAATATCTAGCTATAGAGCGCCTACAACTTACTCAACCGGTTGTTGAGAACACGCTACGGCTTTTCGGGTCGGTTATCCCAATTTGGAAAGAGTGGATTGATAAGAGCTTTCTCAGTCAAGCGCTTCGGGGGCGATATTGGGACTTGGTCAAGGAACGTTCTGAGCTGCTTAACAGTCGATAGCCAAATCGGCCTATCCAGGAGAAAGCCCTAGCGGGCTTGGCTGGGCTTTTCATTCCTCGAGCGTTTGATCCATCGCACATTAACAGCGGGAAAAGCTGGCCGCAGGACGCCGTGCACGGTGCAGGCCAACGGTTCGGTCGAAGCTGCACTCTCGAGGTCCAGTCCGTCCGGAACCCGGTGCAAATTCGTTACCGGAGTCAAAAGATATGCAGCAGACCGACCGTCTCGTTTTGAGTCGATGGAGCGGCGGTCTTTACATAAATTTCGTCTACCCCGGCGACAATTGAAACACCGTCCGCAGGTCTCAAAATAGGTTTTGGTGGTAACCAAAATATAGCCGGTCCTCGGGCTATCTTTCGCACAGCTAGCATAGAGGCTGATCCTTCAAAAATTGAACCGTCCGTTCGATCACGGTCTGATCCCGCATTATCCGCCAATGGCCGACGGAGGCCGGGATTAGTTCCGCATTTGGCCAGGCAGCCGCAATCGCTTCACCATGCAAAAACGGAATGTCACGATCGTTCGGATCGTGAAAAATCACGACTGGAACACTGAATGCCTTCACCATGAGTGGAACAGAAACGATTTCGGCCGTATAACGCGCCGCGAACCTTTGCCTAAGCTCAACCGCAACCGGTTCTGAGATTTGGCGTAACCGTATAAATTCCTCCAGGAGCGATTCGATAAATGCCGCCGGGCTCAGAAAGACAACGCGCTCAGCAACAAGACCATGAGAAAGCGCGAAAGCGCTTCCGGCCGCACCGATCGAATGTGCAATGATTCCGTGAACTGCCCCCGCGGCGATCATTCGTGCCGCTCGCCCGAATGCAGGCCCACTGGCAAATGTACCGGACGAAACACCGTGGGCCGGAGCATCAAACGCAATCACTTCAAATCCACTTTGGAGTAATGGTCCAACAAACGAAAAAAACTGAGCCGCTTTCCCGCCCCAACCGTGAACCAGCAAGATCCGGCGATCCGCTTTCCCCCAGCGATAAACTGCTACTTCTTCTATGTCATTTTCTGTCCCCGGAACAATCCGGAGGCAACTCACATCTGCCCGCTCAAGGATTGCTTCCTCGCGTTTCAGATTTCGCAGAGGAGGCGGTGGGCGCAGAAATTCTTGCAGGGCGAGGGTCGCATCCATTATGTCGCGCGCTTTCAGCGCTAAACGCCATTTATTTCTGTTTCCTAGGGCTTCGCCCAGGCTATCCTGAGGCGCGCCTTCGGCGCTCTATACCAATCACCAATCACCAATCACCAATCACCAATCACCAATCACTAGTTACTATCCTACCAGCTCCATCGTGCCCTTAAACTTCGGGGTCTCCTCTTCAATCCCGAAATTTGCCGCGTATAAGGATTCGATTCGATCCATCTCCTCTTGAGTCAGTGTCGACGTGTCAGGTGCCGAAGCGAATTCGGTGAGCTGCTTTTCATCGTAGATGTTTGGCAAAGTCGATGCAACCCTCGGGTCCCGGAGCAGCCATTGCAGCGCCGCCTGCCCAAGAGTTCGTTCAGAACTCTCCAAAAACCGCAATTGCTCAACCTTCTTAACGCCATTGAGCAACCAGCTGTGCGGACGGTGATTGCGATGATCATTGGGCGGAAATTGTGTTTCGGCCGTGTAGTGCCCTTCCAACATCCCAGACGAATGGGTGACGCGGATCAGGAACATCGTATCGCGGCTGGCCTCGGTGGCGGCTTCCTGAATCGCTCTGCCCGGGTATTGTTCCAAAATGTTGTAAATATGCTGGATACTGGTCGGATTCCTGCGCTGAACACAATGCACGCCCTCGTACATCCAACCAATTGCAGGTCCGAGTGCCGCCCCGAAATAGCGTATCTTCCCTGACTGCTGAAGACCTATCAACGCTTCCCAAACCGAATCGTCGTCGACTTGCTCCATTCTGATGTTGTGCAGCTGCAGGAGGTCGATCCGATCAGTCTGTAGTCTGGTCAAAGCCGCGTCCGTTGCTCTGCGGATCGCCTCCGGAGAAAAGTCCTGGGGTATTTCTCGCTGTCCTCTTCTTTCGTTCCCGTGATGCACAAAATCGTAGCCAACCTTGGTGGCGATCACAATTTGATCGCGTTGCGTCGGGAACGCCTCAGCAATCAACTCCTCGCTCAACCCATTTCCGTAGGTATCGGCTGCATCAAACAGCGTTACTCCAAGATCAAACGCGCGGTGCATGAGCGCTGTCGCCTCAGACCTGGTGAAGTTGCCCCACCATCCGGTAGACAACGTCCAGAGACCAAAACCAATTTCGCTTACTGCCAGATTGGTGTTGCCGTAAGTACGATATTTCATGGCGCAACTGACATTATTGTGTGGCGCTTCGCGAATAGCAAATGGCCGATAGCCGATCGCGAGGAGTGACAGGTATGCAAAGTAGGCTGGCTTGGCCTCGTTGAAGGCGATGCATTGTCGGCAGAAAAAGTCGGATCGGGATTCCTGTGGATACGTTGCCCGCCTGGTTCCAGAGCCAGGAGGATGAGGCTTCTCGAAGCGACGGCGCGCTTAGCGCCGCACGGCTTCTTTCTTGCTGCTATTCGAGGTCATCGCGAAGCGTTTGGCTACCGGCTATCGGCTTTTGGCTGTTCGCGAACCGCTTTTCGAGCTTGCTTGTTTCTGAATCAGTGAGTGATGTACCGATTTCGAACCCGACAATAGGGGAACTGGACAAAAAAGAGTAGGAGAACCTATCCATGCAATCTGTTCGGACTTTTAACGTGTCGCCTCGGCTTCCCGCGGTGCTGGAACCGCTTAATGATCTGGCTCGGAACCTCTGGTGGACTTGGGAGCCCGAGGCCCGCAAGCTTTTCCGGGATCTGAACCCCACGCTATGGGATCAAACCAATCACAATCCCATCCGCATGCTGCAACTTTCCAAGCAGGGCCGACTCGAGGAAATTGCGTCGGACGAAGATTACCTGCGCAGAATGCGTCACGTCCACGATCGGTTCCAAGCGTACATGAATCGGACCGATACCTATGGGAAGCAGCGTGCCGGTGCGCCATGTATCGCTTACTTTTCTGCGGAATTCGGTTTTCACGAGTCGGTGCCGAATTACTCCGGTGGTCTAGGAATTCTTTCGGGTGATCATTGCAAGTCGGCCAGCGATCTCGACCTGAATTTTTATGCAGTCACATTGCTGTACCGGCACGGCTATTTTAAGCAACAGATCGGCAAGGATGGCTGGCAGGAAGCGGTCAGTCTGAACCAAAATTTTCACCACTTGCCAGTGCGTGACGCGCGAGTCGGCGATCAGAGCGTGTTTGTCACCGTCGATATTCTCGGACGCGATGTTACCGCCAAGGTGTGGGAGCTCCAGATCGGTCGAATCAAATTGTTCCTGCTGGATACCGACATACAGCAGAATTCGCCCGAAGACCGCTTAATCACCGAACAACTCTACGGTGGCGACTTCGACATGCGAATCCGCCAGGAAATCGTTCTTGGTATCGGGGGAGTTCGGGCTCTGGATGCCATGGACATCAAGCCGGACGTCTTTCACATGAACGAGGGACATTCGGCATTTCTGTCGCTGGAAAGAATTCGGCGGTATGTCCAGGAAAAGGGGATGAATTACTATCCGGCGCTGCAGATCGTAGCGGCCTCAAACGTTTTCACGACTCATACCCCGGTTCCTGCCGGCAACGACGCTTTTTCCCCTGAACTGATCGGGCGCTATCTCGGCAAATACGCGCACGATTTTGGCCTCAGCTTCGATGATTTATTCGCGTTAGGACAGCCAATGCTCAATCCGCCTCCCCTGTTTAGCATGACCATTTTGGCCCTGCGAACGACCCGGCGTGCGAACGGCGTAAGCAAGTTGCACGGCGAAGTCAGTAAGAGTCTGTGGCAAGACGTTTGGGCTGGGGTCCCCTTACAAGAGGTGCCAATCACCAGTATCACCAACGGCATTCATACCAAGACTTGGACGGCACCGGAGTTTCATCGGCTATACGAAAAATACTTAGGCCCAGATTGGGCCGACCATCTGACCGATGTCGAGTATTGGCGCCGCGTGATCGATATACCGGACGAGGTCCTTTGGGAGACTCATCAGCTGCTCAAGAATCGATTGATCGAATTCGTTCGTGAGCGACTACGGATCCAACGCGTCCGCATCGGCGAATCGCCTGAACAATTACGCAAGATCAACAGCGTACTTAATCCGGACGTACTGACCATCGGTTTTGCTCGGCGGTTTGCGACCTATAAGAGAGGTACGCTCCTCTTTTCCAATAAGGAGCGACTGCTCCGCCTCATTCAGAATGCTGAACGGCCGGTGCAGTTCATTTTTGCCGGCAAATCGCATCCGAAAGATGAGGGGGGCAAAAAGATCATTCAGGAAGTCTACAATGCCTCACGCGAAGCGGGCTTCGAGCATGCGGTGGTTTTCGTTGAAGACTACGACACTTACATCGGTCGCCGCTTATACCAGGGGGTTGACGTCTGGCTTAACAATCCGCTCCGTCCGCTCGAGGCCAGTGGAACCAGCGGAATGAAGCTTCCACCGAATGGCGGCTTGAATTTCAGCGTCCTCGACGGGTGGTGGTGCGAGGGTTACAACGGTAAAAACGGATGGCCAATCGGGCCGGAAATTTCGAGCGGTAGCGTCGAATTTCAAAATGAAGTCGACATCGATAGTTTGTTCAACATTTTGGAGAACCAGATCGTCCCTCTCTACTACGCGAAACCGGACGGTCGTTTGCCGCTGGCTTGGTTACAATTGATGCGGGAATCGATGCGCAGCGTGACCCCGGTGTTCAATACGCATCGGATGGTGAAAGAATACAATGAACGGCTGTACGAGCCGGCGGCGAAAGCGATTCAAGCCTTGAGCGCCAACAGTTATAGGGCTGCCATCGAATTGGCAAAATGGAAAGAAAAAACCCGCGCCGATTGGGGTAAGATCCGTATCGAAGAGGTGAATGCTTCCCCCTCCGAGATTGGCGATCTCTTTGTCGGTGAGACGTTACTGATCGAAGCGAAAGTATTTCTGGGTCCGGTTGACCCCTCCCATGTTCGGGTGCAGGCTTATATTGGTAAGAGCAACAACGGATCGCTCAGCGAACCGTTTACGATTGATCTTCAAGAGATAGAAAAAGGCGCTACACCCGGGCAATTCACATTTAAGGGAGTCATCAAAGCTACTGAGAGCGGAAGTTATGGATTTAATGTGCGCGTTATCCCCACCCATCCCTACTTGAATCAAGGACATGAGCTGCGCCTCATCACCTGGGCGAGTTAAAGGCCCGAAACCAGAATCGAGAATTTGGGCGAGAAAGTTATCATTAACCACTTTTCAGTGATCGGTAGAGCAGCAGCAGATCCGATCAAACGGCGGTCCCTGGGTGCTCAAATTGGTTTGCATCACAAGTCTGTGACCTTCTTGACCTACCGCCAGCGATTAGCGATTGCCCATTAGTGATTACTTCATCGCATCTGCGGCCCCTGGTTATTTTGCATTTCGCCGTTACCGCCGATGGCAAAGTTTCCACGAGCAATCACACGTCGGCTCGTTTTACGTCCACCCGTGATAAGCAACGGTTGCTGGAGGTAAGAGCGCTGGCCGACGCCATTTTGGTCGGGCGCGGGACGTTGGAGACAGATAGCATGTCAATGGATTTACCCGACCAGCGCTTGCGTGAACGGCGAATCAAAGAAGGTAAATCCGAATGTCCGCTCCGAGTAATTCTTTCCGCATCCGGGAATATCTCGATATCACTGAGTGTCTTTGAGAAGGGAGACGCTCCGATAGTGATCTACTCGACCGAAAGAATGGCGCCCGCCCAGCGACGCTTACTTAGCGAGCATGCGGCTGTCCATGTCTCCGGCAGTGACGGTCTCGATCTTTTCTGGCTACTCTGGCATTTATATGAACATTACCTGGTACGATCTCTGGTCTGCGAGGGAGGACCTACCCTCGTGAAGGCTTTGGCCCAAGCCGACGTCATCGACGAAATATACCTGACGATAGCCGCGAAAATTTTCGGCGGTTTGGCTGCACCCGGCTTGACTGGATTGCCTGGAGAATTTCTCCCCGCTAGTCGCCACTTTCAATTGATCGATCTCGATCGCGGAGAAAACGAATTCTATCTCCGGTACCGACGGAAGCCCTGACCGCATGCACCAAGTCAACTCGATCATTATGCGCGCGCCGAAAGAGCGCATATTTGAAACCGCAGCCGATCTTGAAAAATGGCCAACCTTCCTGCCGCATTACCGTTTCATCCGCTATTACGAACGAGGGGTTGAACGCAATATCGTCAGGATGGCAGCGCGCCGTGATTTCATCCCAATTTCCTGGGTCTCAGAAGAAATTATCGATCGGAGCAAGCTCGAAGTTCGCTTCAGGCACCTCAAGGCTTGGACGAAAGGTATGGAGGTAGTATGGACTTTCGCGGAAACCGAAGGAGGCATCCTTGTGTCCATCCTTCACGACCTTCGCTTTCGCGTCCCGGCTCTCGGACCGTTGGCTGAGCCCATCATCGGCGATTTCTTCATCGGCTATATCGCCAATCAAACTCTCAAGCACATGAAAACGCACGTGGAACACGCATGAGACGCGTCGTCATTACGGGATTAGGGCCGATTACCGCTATCGGCGTGGGCAAGAAGGCTTTTTGGGAAGGACTCAGGAACGGCAAATCTGGAATTGGACCAGTGACACGATTTGATCCCAGCTTGTTTAACGCTCGCAGCGCGGCCGAAATCAATGACTGGGAACCGGAAGAATTCTTTCCGTCGCAGCGGCTGAAGCGGTTGGATCGGTATGCGCAATTTGCCGTCGGTTCGGCCAAACTCGCTCTGGAAGACAGCGGCCTTTCATTCTCTCCAGAAGATCCGCAATCGCGAGTAGGCGTCAGCTTCGGAACCGCTTTAGGCGGTGTATCCAATGCGGAAAAGCAACATGTCTCCTTCGTTCAAAGTGGCCCAAAATCGGTCCATCAGACGATCGCGCTCCAGGTTTTTGGTGGTTCTGCTCACTGCAATATTGCGATTGAGTTCGGCTTGCGCGGCGTTGGCACCACCAACTCCAACAGCTGCGCCAGTGGCAATGTCGCGATCGGAGAAGGCTACCGCTACATTCGCGACGGATGGGTCGACCTGGTCATCGCCGGCGCTGCAGAAGCGCCTCTAAGTCCCTTGTCGTTCGGCGCCTTCGCCTTCATCCGGACCATGAGCCGATGCGACCCGTCAGTCGCATGCCGGCCGTTTGATCGCAATCGGGATGGATTCGTCATGGGTGAAGGCGCAGCCAGCCTGATCCTTGAAGAGTATGAGCACGCGAAAGCACGTGGAGCCCACATTTACGCTGAGGTGGTAGGCTACAGCCTCAACAACGACGCGTATCACATGACCTCGCCTTTACCGTCCGGTGACTCATGCATCCGGGCCATGGAAGACGCGTTGAAAGCCGCACAAATTAATCCGGAACAGATCGATTATATCAGCGGACATGCGAGCTCCACCCGGCTCAATGACGCGAATGAGTGCGCCTGCGTCAAAAAGGTGTTCGGAAGCGTAGCGACAAAGGTTCCAGTCAGCGGGACGAAAGCCTTCTACGGTCACCCGCTTGGAGCCAGCGCCGCGATCGAAGCTGCTGTGTGTGTGTTAGCTATGCAGCACGATTTTGTTCCGCCGACCCTCAACTACGAGACGCCGGATCCAGACTGTGACCTGGATGTCGTACCGAACCAGCCGCGGCAAAAATCGATCAACTACGCGCTGAGCAACGCCTTCGGTTTTGGCGGGATCAACTCGTGCGTCGTGTTCCGTAAGATTTAACCATGGGTCCAATGAGTCCAATGAGACTCATGGGTCTCATAAATCTCACCGGCGCCCGGCGTTGCTCAGGGAAGTTGCCACTTCTGTTTTAGACTCAAATAAACGGCTTCCGGCAACTGCACGAGCAACGGATGTTTTTTCGCATCCAGCCAGTGAACAACAAATTCGAGATCCTCCAGACCCATCGCTGTGCATCCGATGGTCGGAATTTCTTGACCCTGCCAAAGGTGTAAGAATATGCACGACCCGAAGCCGGAGTAAGGCTTCCAATTATGCTCGACAACTACAATCCATCGGTACAAACCATCCGGTCGAAGCATCTGCTCAGCAGCTGACCAGTCAGCCCGATCCACCGTGTCGCGATCCACCACTCGGTTATAGTAAAGCGATCTTGGATCGTAGACCGCATCTGTCGCGGCGGTTATCTGCTGATAAGGAAAATGGATCAGCAGGGCTTGTTTGGCCGAAGCGACGCCCATGCAAGTATTCAACTGGAAAATGCCGGCTGGCGCTCGTCCATCGCCTTCCCTTTTACGTGGATCTCTATCTACGCCAGTTCCATGCAGACCTATACCCCAACCCAACCCACTCCTTCCCACTACGCAGGGGAAATTCCGTCGTACTGTCATCCATCGTCCGGTCGGGTTCCGCTCGAATAGCTGGATCCGCCCGCTGATGGATTTCCACCTCGGTGTCAGAACCAGGATCATCTGATTGCATTCAGCCAATTCCTTACGGGGTATCTGCAATCGGTAAGGCAGGTCTCCGCCGAGAATGCATCCGAGGGGAAGGAACGTCAGGACAAATCCAATGAGCTTATATCCCATATTCCGTGTTCCGTATTCTGCATTCCGACTTCCATCTCGCTGCGTGCCTGGTTGCGGATTCGATAACGATCTAGTACGGTCAACGGCCTGCCATGAAAAGTTTTTCGCTCTGGCTTTTGCTGTGTGCTGTTCTTGTCGTCATGAATACCGGCTGCACGCCTAACGATTCTGCTGGCAATGACAACTCTGCGGCTCTGCACTCAATCGGATCTACGACCGATGAGAGCAACGACTATCATCCGCCTCGCAGCCCAGGCTGGGATGACAATAGAGGTTCGCGCTGACCGGGGGCGGGCGCAACAGAAGGTCACGAAGAAAGATTCTTCGACAAAGAGATCGCAAAGATCTCAAAGAAGGGGATTTGGGTTCATACCGCGGCCTCGCATCCTTCGAGAGATACGGCCAATTGATCCTATGCCTGGGATAAGTACCACTTCTTCGCGCAGAACTCTACTTTTGCTATGTCCAGTTTTTGGGGGTCATGTCACCACCCTCCTTGGGATCTCTGAACTACACTGGCTAGAAATCTTGTTTTTCCGCAAGGATTCGCGCCTGGTCCGGCGCGCTGCGCTAAAGCACCGCTCAGCACGCCTGGACCTCGCCTCGAAGACAATTGAACAGGAGGGAACAGAGGGTTCTCCGTTATCTCTGTTTGCTCCTGTTCCATGAGTTTGGTTGCGGCTATGCCGCGCTAGGTTCTCCTGTTCAAAAATCCGTCTTTGCGACCTTTTGTGGAACTTGTTCCCCTAACGTGTGGCCTCGACTTAACCGGAGTCGCGCAAACCCATCGTTGCGATTTCTACGTCAACGATATCTTCCCACCATGTTACGAAAATGTTACATGTTTCGTCGTTACGCTGAGAACATCGCTAGGGTAAACAGGACGTGCCTGACGAAATCGGTCGCTTGAAGACGTCCGCTGTTTTTCCCCACATCGACGATACCGCCTTGCTTGCACTGAGCCGGCGTTTTCGATCTGGGAGACGCGGATCAACTTGTCGATCAGCCCTGTCAGCAACTCCGTTCGAAAAAAAACAAAAAATATATGCGCTCAACTCGAAAATTTTGCCTGGCCGCTCTGTTGGTGGCCGCGGCATCTGTCCATCCCAGCATTGCGGGAGAAGACGATCGCGATAGCGATACCGCTTACCCGATCAATCACGTGGTAGTGATCTTTCAGGAAAACGTCTCCTTTGATCACTATTTTGCGACCTATCCGTTCGCGGAGAACCCGCCCGGCGAACCGGCTTTCCATGCTAAAAAAGGCACTCCAAGCGTTAATGGCCTGAACGAAGCTTTGCTAACAAAAAATCCTAATTCGCTCCAACCGCAGAGAATCGATCGTTCGCACGTGAATACCGCTGACCAGGATCATGATTATCAACCTGAGCAAGAAGCTTTTGATCATGGTCTCATGGACAAATTTATCGAGTTCACCGGCACACCGCAAGGAGCCGGACCAAGTAAGGTCATGGATTATTTCGACGGCAATACAGTGACGGCGATGTGGAACTATGCCCAGCAGTTCGCGATGAACGATAACTCGTATGGTACGACATTTGGTCCATCGACCCCTGGAGCGCTGAACCTCATTTCTGGTAATACACACGGAGCTACCCCAACTGACTTGGCAGGCACGACGGTTCAGGGGACGGTAATTGGCGATGCCGATCCTACCAGTGACATTGCTTCAAGTGGTACGACCATGCAGCTTTCCGGAAAAAACGTTGGTGATTTACTGGACGCAAAGGGCCTAACTTGGGGCTTTTTCGAAGGGGGTTTTGACAATCCTGGCGCTTCCCATATTGGAAGTGACGGCAATCCCAAAACCGATTACATCCCACATCATCAGCCCTTCCAGTATTATCCGCCAACTGCGAATCCGAGCCACCTTCCCCCTACCTCTGTGGACGCGATCGGCAAAACGGATCAAGCCAACCACCAATACGACATCACCCGTTTCTGGGAGGCGCTGCATGCCCACAAATTGCCCGCAGTTTCATTCTTGAAAGCGCCGGCTTATCAAGATGGACACGCTGGTTATTCTGATCCGCTGTTGGAGCAACAGTTTTTGGTCACTACGATTAATGAGCTCCAGAAATCGCCCGAGTGGAACCGTATGGCGATCATCATTGCTTATGATGATTCCGATGGCTGGTACGATCACGTCATGTCCCCGATCGTCAATCAATCGCAAACACAGAACGACGTATTCACGGGCTCAGGCGCTACCGGCACAAACGCTCCTCTAGGCGGTTTTCAGGGTCGAGCTGGATATGGTCCGCGGCTCCCGCTCATGGTAATTTCGCCGTTCGCAAAAGAGAACTTCGTTGATCACACCATTACGGATCAGTCCTCGATCCTACGATTCATTGAAGACAATTGGAAATTGGGGACGCTTGGCGACGGCTCTTTCGATGCATTGGCAGGGTCACTGCTCAATATGTTTGATTTCGATCATCGGAATGAACCCGATCGTCGCCTTTTCCTGGACCCGAACACAGGCGAGCCTAATGGATTCTAAAGGTTTGCTTTAAAAGTCTGCGTTTTTGTTGGCGGCACGCATACAGCGTGCCGCCTCGCATTTTCAACGATAGCTGCAAAAATGCACCTTAGCCGCAGATGGATGGCATTAGTCGATGCAACGCGCGACAACGAACGTCAATGAACAACAGCGAACGTCAACGCCGCTGTGAGATGAAACGAACCGCAGCGCTGCTGTCCATTTGTTGACCTTCGCTGTCGTTCGTTGGAGTTCGCTGTTGTTCATTGGCGTTGGTTGTCGCTCGCTGTCGTTCGTCGCATCAATCTAGCTTGATCGATTCGGTTAGCGGACCGGATTTGAAATAAACACCGTCAAAGTAGGCGCGAGCGCCATGCATATAACTGTCATTATGTGCTTTGATCTCAACGCGCCGATCGTCCAGGATGTGAAACCTGATTTCTGCTGGCGGCTCGTCCTTCGGTGGATCCGGATCTCGATAGACCCCAATTCCATTTTTCAGAACCACGCGCCCACTCGCGTCTCCGATATGCAAGGTTGGACCACGAACCACGCTCAAACGAAATTTGATCTCGGGATTCCCGTTTTCCAAATCCAGCTCGCCACCGTATTCGTCGTGGTATTCGGCACTAATACCGGCAGGTAGGCTATCGTTAAGTAAGCTGCGAACAAACTTGATGCGGGCCATTGTTAGTTCTCGAAGAGTTTGCAACCGAGCAACCTCTTCCGGCAAAGACTCGACATTGGCATTGATCCCAGTGCTTTGGTCGGCAAAGTAATCCCGATACTCGATCCAATTTGCCTCACGCTTCTTCAGATCGGCAAAAGAGCTGGTGGCTAGTTTTTTCTTGGCCAGCTGGTAAATTTCGTTCAGCCAGGTATCTACCGCGTCGTAGCGCTGTTGTGCTCGCTGCTGCAACTCGGTGTTCGATAATTTCCGGTAGGTACCGCTAAGGTCATACTCCTTCTTTCGCCAGTCGGTCAGCCCAACGGTCTTGACCTCCAGTTGTTCACCCTCCAGATCTCCTTCAATGACAACCCCTGCGCTCGTTTTCTGGCCCGATGGTTCTTCTAGTCGATAAAGCTTTCCATCCAACTTCAGGTTACCGCTGAAATCAAAATCCTCTTCGCCCGGCGAATCGGCGAAATGAGCCAGGCCGAAAACACCGCTCGCATCGGGGGAACCGGGCGGATCAACGCTGAGTTCGGTCCTAGCATCACGCGCAAAGGTAGCCGCCTCGACGTCAATCGATGTACAAAGAACCAGAAATAACAATGAGAGGATGAAGCCGCAGGCTGGCAGCAAAGGGAGCGATCGACCTAACTTCTCTGAATCGGAAAGAACCATAGGATTTGAACGAGTAAGCGAGATGCTACCATAGGGATTTGCCCGCCAAAAAGCTCGAGAGAAAGCTCTTTAGACCCGGTTGATTCAAGTTATTCTGATCCGCAACATGCCACTAATTCTTTGGGTAACTTTTGCGCTGGCTGCCATCTTTGAGGTAGGAGGAGACGCCGTGATCCGAATGGGTATTAAGAATAACAATATCATCTTGATGTTCCTGGGCGCCGCCACGCTCGGAGGATATGGCCTGATCGTGAATTCGATCGATTGGGATTTCTCCAAGATTTTCGGGGTATACGTTGCCGTGTTTGCACTGTTCGGTGTCCTTTTTGGCAAGTTTTTGTTTCGAGAACAGATTCAGCTAACCACTTGGTTCGGACTCGCGGTCATCATCGTGGGCGGACTCATCATTCAGTTCGGATCAAACTAGTGCACCACTTCCGTGACTGGTATAGCAGCGTTGGGAGCCCCGAATGTTTTCGGGGCTGGCGAGGCGAATAGCTGAGGTCCTATTTAACGAGCCAGCAACGCGGCGAGGCGCCGGCGCCGCCCCAACCCGAAGGGATGCGCCCGCAAAAGGAAAGCTAAATAGAGGATTGCGTTTTGCCCGAGGATTTAACTGGACCGTAACCGGAACGTCACATCGATGCATTAGCGTTTGAGGGTCTTGAGCGAACCCCCTGTTCCCTTTCGGAGAGACACCCAACCTCAAACCACAACCATGACCAACCGCATTGCGAAATTGCCGCAGGCAGCCCTCAAAAGCGCCGCGACTGCCACCCTCTTGCTAGGCTTCGTCCTCGCGACAACATCCGCCAGCCGTGCTGAAGACGACGAGCGGAAACCGTTGAGAAACCTCAATGAGATCAAGCACATCATCGTCATTTACCAAGAGAACTGGAGCTTCGACTCGCTCTACGGGCAATTCCCGGGCGACGACGGCCTAGCCAATAGCTTCGATACAATCCCGCAGCTCGATGTCACGGCCGCACCGGTGTATTCGTCGCTGATCTTGCTGACGCCGTCGCCGCTCAACGGGGGGTCGACCCGCATTTCCCCAGCGTAAATGGAAAATTGGCTCTTCCCACAAATCACAACCTGCCGTGGCCATTGATCCCCTACGACTTTACTACTTACATCCACCCTTCCGACCTTACTGGTGATATCGTGCACCGCTTTTACCACGAGCAGTTGCAGATCGATAACGGCGTGCTTGAACCGAAGAACGGTGATCTCGACAAGTTCGTCACCTGGAGTGACAACCCGGGTCTCGTCCTAAGCTACCTCGATGCGACCAACCTGCCGGAAGGCAAGCTCGCGCAGGAGTACTTGCTGTGCGACAATTTCTTTCACTCGGCCTACGGCGGCTCCTTCCTAAACCACCAGTGGCTGATCGCAGCAGCGACCCCGCCCTGGACAGCAGCGATCCCTGCCGGTTGGCAGTCGAGTTATGATTCAGTGGGAAAAGTCTTGAAGGACAACCAACTGACGTTCGACGGCACACACGCGGTCAACACCACCCAGCCCTTGCTTTCGCCGTTTTCACCCGGCACAGACACAACCAAACGCCTTTTGATCAATAACTCCGACCCGAGCAAGCAGGGCTACCTGCCAAACATCGGCAACCGGCTGGACGACGCAGGAATCAACTGGCGATGGTACTCCGGGGGTTGGAATGACGCGCTGGCGAGCAACATCACGGCCAACGCCGAGTTGTTCCAATTCCATCACCAACCCTTTGCCTATTATACGAAATATGCACCGTTTTTGACCGCTCCAACCGCCGATTACCCAACGACTGCTCAGCCGCAGCCGCAGCTGATCCCGGCCACAACTGGCCGGAACGCACATCTGCAGGACGAGGAAGATTTCTTTGACGACGTCGCATCGGGCAAGTTGCCTCCGGTGGTATTCATCAAGCCTATCGGCATGAACAACGAACACCCCGGCTATGCGGATGTAGTTACCGGCCAAGAGCACGTCGCCAAACTCGTTGCCGCCGTGCGGAAAAGCAGTATTTGGAAAGACTCTGTGATCATCATCACTTACGATGAAAACGGCGGGCGTTGGGACCATGTCGTTCCGCCGGTGCGAACGGACGGCTGGGGTGTCGGTGTACGCGTTCCGGCAATCATCATCTCGCCGTTCTCCCGGCATGGCGGGATCGATAACACCGAATACGAGACGGTCTCGATCTTAAAACTGATTGAACGACGCTTCCATCTCGCCCCGCTATCTTCGCGCGACGCAGATCCAACCATCAATGATCTCACGCACGCATTGGGCCTAACGGACCGAGATAAAGACAGCGACTAGGATCTGATCAGGCGAGTGCGCCAAAACCTCTTTGGCGCACACAGCGTAAAACACCGGAGTCAGGAGCTGGAGGGCCAACGTCGAATCGAGCCCAGGAAAGAATTGGTAAAATTTAATAATGCGAGTGGAATTAACCCGTGCCCTATGTAAGAGACTTTGATGTCGCTCGATTTAGACCTTAAGTCGATTGTTAGTCGCTTTTGTGCGACGCTTTACCCCGCGACACCAAGAAGATCGGGGCATCATGAATCATGAGACAGCGCTTTCGAAAGCAAGAGAGATAGCCGATCATGTGCTGGCCCCGGCCGCCCGGCAGAACGATAAGGAGGGTCGGTTCTCGACCCAGGCGGTTGACGCGCTGGGGCGAGCCGGGTTTCTTGGGTTGATGCTGCCGATCGAGTTCGGCGGTACAGGCCTCGGGCCACGCACATTCGCAGCTGTCACCGCTACACTTGCCGAGGCCGACGCATCGGTCGCGATGGTCTATGTGATGCATATCTGCGCCGGCGCGATGATCGCCGCGGCTCGACCAGGTGCCGCCGTCGCGCAGATCCTGAAAGAGATTGCCACCGGCGAGCATCTATCCACTCTCGCCTTCAGTGAGTCCGGCTCGCGCAGTCACTTCTGGGCGCCTGTCTCCCGCGCGCACCGGAACGGCACGAGCGTGCGTATTACGGCGAAGAAGTCGTGGGTCACGAGTGCTGGCTGCGCGCGAAGCTACGTGGTCTCGTCGCTCGCGCCCGAAGGAGCAGGTCCTACCGATTCGACGCTTTACCTTGTTCCAGCGGGCGTACGCGGGTTGTCAGTAGAAGGCTCCTGGGACGGCCTGGGGCTACGGGCCAACGCTTCCGCTCCAATGATGCTCGATGACTGCGAGGTGCCGTCCGAGCTCCAGCTGACGGAGGATGGCGCAGGTTTCCAGGCCATGCTGGACGTGGTTCTCCCACAGTTCAATCTGGGGACGGCGGCCGTGGCGCTCGGTCTCTGTCGCGCCGTGGTTGCAGCAACGGCGGCGCATCTCAAGAGCGCTCGGTTCGAGCATCTGGGCCAGAGCCTCGGAGAAAGCTTGCCGACATTGCGCGCGCAGCTCGCAACGATGCAGATCGACACCGATGGCCTCTCGGCGCGCGTCGACGACCTGGTTGAACACCTCGAGCGGCCTCGGGATATGACGCTCCTGCGCGTGCTCGAGACCAAAGCCGCGGCGGGCGAAATAGCCATCGGCGTCACCTCAACCGCGATGAGGGTGTGCGGGGGTGCGGCGTTCTCGAAGCGCATGGTCATCGAGCGACTGTTCCGCGATGCTCATGCGGGCGCCGTGATGGCGCCGACGGGCGACGTCCTGCGGGAATTCATCGCAAGAGCGGTCCTGGGAATGCCGCTCTTCTGACCGCACGCACACAAGTAAGCGGAGCGGATGAGCTGATGAATCACCAGCAACCGGATGATTGCATTCGGTCGCAACTCATTCTAACGAGAAAGCAATCATGAGCCGAACAATCTGGGTAGGGGCCGTCGCATACGATCCGAAAGTGGTCACGATCTGGGAAGGCATGCGACGCTACTTTCACGAAGAGGCGCGCCTATCAGTTGAGGTCGTCCTGTTTCAGAGTTACGAGGCGCAGGTAAGCGCTCTGCTCGCGGCGCCTAGCGATCCCACGCCGCGCATTGACATCGCATGGAATACGAACCTTGCGTATCTACAGGCCGACGCATGGAGCGACCATCGCTGCCGGCCGATCGCCATGCGTGACACCGATATTGCCTGGACGACCAAGATCGTCGCGGTCAGTGGGGGTCCGATCTCTGCGCTTGGCGATCTTAGAAATCGCACCCTGGCGCTCGGCAGCCGCGACAGCGGCCATGCCGCGATTCTCCCGGTCCATTTTCTGGAGCGGGAAGGCCTGGTCGAGGGACAACAGTACCGCACGTTGCGCTTCAACAGCGATCTCGGCAAGCATGGTGATACTGGCGCAAGCGAGGTCGAGGTGGTCCGCGCGGTCCTCGACGGCCGCGCCGATGCCGGCGCGATCGGCAGTCCGTTCTGGAAGAGGGTGCGTAGCGAGCGCTTGGTGCCAGAGGGCTCACTAACTGAGATCTGGACGTCGCCGCCCTACAATCACTGCATGTTCACTGCTCGACCCGATCTCGACCCGTCATTGGAGCATCGGTTCGCCGAAGCCCTCTCTGGGATGAGTTACGACAACCCGAGCCATCGCGCCGTGCTCGATGCCGAGGGGCTCCGCCGCTGGGAGCCGCCGCATCTTGATGGGTACGACTCTCTCAGGCAAGCGTCTGCGCAACAGGGGTTCTTCAACCGCAGCGCTTCGCGAATAGCCAATAGCCGACATTGAGAATAGGTCGCCCAAGTGCTCGTCCTTTATTGGCTATCGGCTATCGGCTATTCGCGAAGCGCCGGTCACGCGCAATTGAAGATCGTCGCCAATCGGCGCCGATGCTCGCTTTCGCGCTCGAAGGCGCGACGTACCGCAGCGAACGACTGGGCGAGCGGAAAGATATCGGGGGTGACGAGCAGATCGGCGTCTTCGGCTCCTACTGGATGCCAGTAGACGCCTTGCGCTGTTATGGTGATCTCAGGCATCAAATCGGCGCGCGCAAGTGCAACGCCCTCCGCGGCGAAACCCCGCAGCGCGATGCGGCGGATCACCTGGTCCTCCTCGCAGATCCGCTGGGCATCGAGGAAGCAACGGAACTCCTCGGCCTCATGGTCAGTGGAGACGGTCGCTGCCAGTCGCACCCGGAACCCTTCCGCGCGAGCGCGCTGAATACCCTTCCAAGCTCGCACCCATGTGCCCTCTCCACGATGGCGATCGTGCCGTTCGGGTGTTGGACTGTCGAGGCTGATCTGCAGCGTCAGGCGATCGCTAGGCAATGATCGGAGCATTTGGAGCCGCCGCCCCGCGAGCAGCATGCCGTTGGTGAGCACCGTTGTCGGCGCAGTGGCGGCGCACGCAGCCAGGATGTCGCCGATGTCCGCAAGCAGAAAGGGTTCGCCGCCGGTCACGAAGATTTCGCTGACGCCGAGTTCGGCTGCTTCGCTGGCGATCCGCTGTATGCGCGCGAGGCCAAGCTCCCGCCGTGGTACTTTGGGCGAGGATCGCACGCAACAATAGTCACAATTCAGGTTGCAGTCGAAATTCGTGTAGAGCCAAAGGCGCGAGCCGATGGGGCGATCGGAGTCTGCATTCGCCGGCGCCTCTCCGCACCGAATCACCCACCGCGTACGGCCCGCCTCAACAGTCGTATCGACCAAGGTGTTGCGCGTGAAGCGGCACCAAGTCTCAAGGTCCGCGCCGAGACCCTCTTCGCTGCTAATGACCGTCAGGAGATCGCCCGGGCCACATCGGCGCAGCGCAGCGATAAGCTCGGGCAGCAGGCCGGTGGCAAACGATTTAACGCCGGCGTCGAGCTCGATGTTCGCTTTGGTTCCCATACGCTATTGGCTCACAATCCGCCAAGCTTTCGGCCGGGGTTTGGTTCATCCGCGGCTTTAAAGGCATAAGCCTAAGGCGGCTTCCATCGAAATCAAATGCCGGCGAATACGGGAGAATAGTTGAGCCGGACTTAGCATAGAATTACGATAGGAGTCGCACCAGGCGGCCCCATAAACCGCGGTCGGAAGACTCCCGCTCATGTCGCAGCAGGATAGCATCCAAGCCCAAACTGCGTCCCGGTCGTTGAACCAGGAACATGATCTGGACAACAATGAGGAAGAAGTATGTCCAAGGCCACTCGGCCGGGGAACGATAGAGGCCAAGCCAAAGATTGATGGCCATCAGTGTTCCTAGGAAGGCTCCCAACCGGCCGAATATTCCAAGGATCAGCGTGACAGCGATCAGTACCTCTGAGAAGTAGACTTGTGGCGCGAAGAAGTAGAAATGAGGAAGCACCACGTCCTTTACGAAGTGCCGCTGCAGCCCGGTACTGGCCCACTTTGCCATTTCGGCCATCCAGTACCGCAGACCACCGGAGCCGTCAGGATTATCAGTATAAGTGGGGGGCAGCTTCCACAAGGACTGCTGCCACCACAATGCGCCGATAAAAAATCGGGCCACCCAATTCCACAGGTGCAGAACTGAGCGCTGAGTGGAGTCCCGGCGAAGATTGACTGCTGCAATTACAATGCTGGCAATCGTCAGCAGCCCAAAAACATAGCTCGTCCAGTCACCCTGAATAAGGAATTCCAGCGCGTCGGAAAATGGATTTGTTCTCACGTCGCTTCGCGAATAACCGATATTCAATAGCCAATAGCCGAGATTTCAGGATACGTCGATCAAGTGTTTGCGATTTATTGGCTATCGGCTATTGGCTATTCGCGAAGCGAAGGGCTATCGGCTATTCGCGAAGCGAAGGCGACGCGAAAGAACGTTGCGGCGATACGGAATGTCGCGAGAATCGTTCCTTTGAAAGTGCCGGAAACTTTGGAGACACCACCACGGCGTCTGCGATGATTCACAGGAATTTCTAAGATACGGGCCCGCTTCTGTGCCACCAACATCTGCATTTCCAGGTTCCAGCCGTAGGTTTCCTCTCGCATGGGCAACGAAGCCAGCAGCTCCGAGCGGATCGCGCGAAAAGGAGACATATCGGTGAAATTCACACCATAACGCAAGCGCAGTAACCGGCCGGCCAAGTGGGCCGCGAAAACTTGCTGCGCATTCAGACTTCCTAGTTCTCGTGTCCCACGCGTTCGCGAGCCGATCACAAAGTCAAAGCGGTTCTCCTGGATCGGCCGGACCAATTCGCTCATAAATTCCGGACAGTCGCTGCCGTCGCCGTCAATGAACACGACGATATCGGCGCCTGATTTCACCGCTGCGTTCATGCCTGCCCGGCAGGCTCTACCGTAGCCTCGAATCGGCTGGCTGACTACCGTTGCGCCCGCGTTTTTGGCGGCTTGAGCGGTGCCATCCGTACTTCCATTGTCAACGACTATGATCTGATCGACGACGGTACGCGGAACCGAGCGAACGACTTCGCCAATGACTTCTGCTTCGTTCAACGCGGGAATGACTAAGCAGACCATGAGTGATCCAGAGTGCTCAGGTGTCGACCTTCTGGAGAATGCCCTTTTTCCGGAGAATAAGTTCCGCAGCCGCGAAATAATCTTTGATGCTACCCTGTTGGCGAATCCACGCGAGATAGCGTTCGATCCCTTCTTCCAGGCTCACTGCCGGCGTGTAACCAGCCTTCCGAATCACAGTCGTATCGGATATCAGATGCCGCATTTCACCGGGTCGAAACTCGCGATTCATGATCGGCGCGAGCCGTATTTGCAGTGCATCGGAAATCAGTGCCGCTACGCGTTTGATGGTCGTCGCTCGACCACTTCCGACGTTCACGGCCTTTCCGTCTAACTGGTCCGAAGTTGCGGCGAGGAGATTGGCCCGAGCAATGTCCTCTACAAAGCTGAAATCCCGAGTTTGCTCTCCATCTTCGTAAATCACTGGCGGTAGATTGTTGAGTAACCGCGTGCAGAAGATGGCGATGACGCCGGTGTACGGATTAAATATCGATTGGCGCGGACCGAAGGTGCAAGAGTAGCGTAATGCCACCGTTGGAATGCCAACCTGCCTTCCCCAAGTGAGCACGAGTTTTTCCTGATCCACCTTTGTGATTGCGTAAACCGTTTCTCCTCCGAGCGGCGCAAACTCCGGTGTCGGCACCGATTTTGTCGGACTCCGACACGCCGGGCAACGGACGGAAAAGTCGCCGCGCCGAAGCTGCTCGACCGGCCTCAACCCAGGAAAGACCAGGCCATGTTGGGAGCATTCTCCCGTCCCTTCCGGATAAACCACCTGCGATGACGCAACGATGATTTTTCGGATTCCGAGATTTTTCTCCCGAACAATTTCGAGCAACTGCGCTGTTCCGAGACTATTTACTGCCACATACTTCGAGATTTCGGGCATATAACCGCCGTAAGCTGCCTCGTGAAACACCACGTCGATTCCATCCAGCGCCGACTCGACGACTTCTCGGTCGCGCATGTCGCCCTCCACGAATTCTGCTCCGTTCTGAATAGCTGCTTGCAACCAAGGCGGCTTGCCATCCCGGTGAGTTTGCGGTTCGAGGTTGTCGAGAACGCGGACTGACCAATCTTGCGCCTGCAGGAGATCGACGATGTGCGAGCCGATGAGTCCAGCACCTCCAGTGACCAATGCTCGTTTTCCTTGAGGAGATAATGACATGAGTTGCTGTTAGATATTAGTCGCTGTTCTTAAGCCGCGTCTGCGTAAGATCCAGGTCAGGCCGACGAGGGCAAAGAACGGGAGAAAAACCCGAGATTGGAATCGAAAGAGGTCGTCCGCCGATTGGTCGAAGAGGGAGCGGTAAAGAGGCCAAGTGATTAACGTCAGGGCAAGCGCGGCGGAATTGGGAACGAAACAGAGGAAAAGAGCGAGCCAGGCATAGTACCAAGGATAGTACGAAGAAAGCAGGGTCGTAAACGCGAGCGCAAGGACGAACCCAGAAAAGATCCAGCGCGGGTGAGTTTCGCTGTTTTCGCTTCCGAAAGGGGGCTGTCGATAAAATGCCCAAATGGCGATCGTACCGAGAACGGTCAGCGCCATCGAAGTAAAAACGGCTGGCGGCAAATCGTGCACGACCCCGCACCATCCTAATATATAATCGATCAGGACCAGCAGATAGTAGCGCGCGCCGCTCTGTAGCCCTTCTTCTTTGGCGTATTGCGGCAGGAACCCCAGAATACCAGTGCCGGCACCGAGCACATAAGGAAGATAACAAACGACGAAGGTGATCGCGAAAGCGATTGGCAGCTTCTTATCCCATCTCTTGTAGATAGCTGGAAGCAGAATGACAGGAATGAATTTGACTAGCGTTGCAGCTCCAAGCGCGAATCCGGCGATCCCAAATTTCTGACGCGCGCGTGCGAACAGGGCAAGGGCGATGAAGCAAATCATAAGCGCGTCGATATGCCCCGAACCACCAAATTCGAAGATTGGTAGCGGATGCCACGCATAGGCGATCACTCGCTCCGCTGGCTGACCGATCGCTCTCAAAGTGGCCGCCACCAATCCCACCGTGACAAGATCTACCAGCACGACCACCCCTTTGAATCCGGGAATGCTCTGCGTCGCCCGCGTCACAACGAAAAAGAAGATTTGCGCTACAGGTGGGTAGATCGTGTGTGCATATTCTTTGCGGTTAATGTTTGGATAAATGGAATGGTCGCGCAGCCCGGCGAGCCGGGGATCGACCGGCACATAGAGATATGGATTGATGCCGGCTCCCTGGAGCCGCCCATCCCAGATATAACGATAAATGTCGGTAGAGAGCCGGGGTGGATCGAGTGGCACAAGGATCAATCGGAACAGCGCACCCCCAAGCAAAATGATTAAGAGAGTGTTTGCTGGAAATTTCTTGCGCCGGAACGTCCACCAGACCGCAAAAACGAAAGGAATCCCGGAAATCAATAGCAAGAACAGTTCCGAGTAGAAGCGGTTGTGACGATGTGCCCCAAAGGTATACAGCTCGATAATCAACAGCAGAGCCCAGAGTCCGATAAGGGTCACTAGTGATTGCTTTTCCGTCGAGCGGATTGGTTGCTGGCAAGAGATCAACTCTTCACTCATACCGCTCGCGCCGAGGTTGACGCCTGAGGCCAGATGCGCCCGGTACCTTCTCCTACCAGAATTTGACGCAGGAATTCTTTGGCGTACGGAGCGGGTGAACCTTGTGGCACCGCCTCTTTTGCGCGTTCTGGGAACAGCTCAGATAACAGTCGATTCAGCGAGAACTGGTCATCCACGTCGTACCAAGAAGGCAGTGTGATGGTCGGCAAGTTGATCTCCTTCGCTCTTTCGATGGTCTCATCATAAACCCGGTCTGTGTTCCAGGTGATGTCTTCAAAAAGCCTGGTGTGCGCGTGCCGCAGCCCCAAGAGGTAGTACCCTCCGTCCCAGCATGGACCAATGACCATTCGGTCCTTAGGTTCTTTGAGAAAAGCTGACAGGTCGCGCAAGTAATGAAACGGAAGCGTGGGACTATCAGAGTCTATCAGGCAGACCGCGGAGAATCCGACGGAGAATAAATCTTGGATTGCGCCTAATACGCGCGTGCCAAAACTGGCTTCACGTTGAGCGATCATTTTGAATCCTGATGGTAAAAGCTTCTCAAGATCAGCCTCGGATCCCACCGGCGTGTAAACCGCGACACCTACCACGAAAGGATCTTCGTGGCTTAAGGTTTCGATCGCAGCGCTTGTATCTTTTAGGAAGCAACGGCTGATACTTGCCGCTTCTTCCGACGACAACGGTGGAGAAAGGCGGGTTTTCGAAAAGCCGTTTCGGGGCGTTTTGATCATGATGCCTATCGCGCATTTGTCCGTTGCAGCGGCATCCCGGCGGGCTGCCGTCAGTATCTCAAGTTTCATCGTGTGCGTACATGGAGAACGTATCTCGGTGTGCTTGCGACGCGCCGCCCCGGTATTTTTCTTTGAGAGCGATTGTGAGAGTTCGCTATTCCCGGATCCTCATTTACGGGCTTTTACTTCATAGCCGCCCAGACTCGATGAACGTCGTCATGATCTTCCAGCGCCTGAAGGAATTCACCGACTTCAGTGCGCTGGGCATCGGAAAGCGGCGGAAACTGCTTGGCTAAATAGCTGGTCTCGCTGGTTACAACGGTCCAACCTTCTTTCGACAGAGCCTGGGAGACAGCATGAGTGGCTGATCGATCGGTAATGAATCGCGCGCCGGTCACACCTTCAGGAATACTGTCGTTTTCCCAAGATGAAAGGGCTTCTACATCGTTGGCACCCGCTTCAATCGCTGCAGCTTCCGCGTCGATGTTGTCTTTGGAATGATAGGCCTCCACCAAGCCAAGATGATCGAACAAAAATTTATTGCTCCCTGGTATCCCAAGTTGGCCCGATTTAAAGAGTGAACGAATCTCCGGCGCCGTGCGATTCTGATTATCGGTTAATACTTCGACGATCACCGGGATTTTGTGAGGTGCGTAACCTTCGAAGATGACGGAGTGCAGAACGAGTTTCTCGTCACCGACTCCAGCTCCCTTCTTAATTGCCCGCTCAATAACGTCACGGGTAACACTCGCCTTTCGGGCCTTTTCCACGACTGTCGCGAGTCGCGCATTTCCGGCAGGATCAGGGCCGCCGGTTTTGGCGGCCACTATGATTTCTTTGACGAGTTTACCGACGACCTGACCTTTTTTCAGGTGAGCAACTTCCCGTTTCGCTTGCAGCCACTGGCGTCCCATAGAGTTCAAAATCTTAAACCACGAATAGATCCTCCTTCAATCGCGGAATGCGGATTGCGGAATTCGGAATATGAAACCGCAATCGGTCATTGCGGGGCTGATAATCCGTTCGTGGTTCTGCGGGACCTCATAAAAACCCGACTCTGTCCGGCAGCTGCCGGATCGCGGCCACGCTTTCGGGCATGCATAACCTCAAGACTAGGGCGCGCCGAAGCTTGCGAAGGTGGCCTCGGCTCATTTGCTCGCTACACCCCGTTGCGTCGCGGCCAGGACGAACGCGTCATCGATATTGGTCGATGCAAAGACCACGATGGCAAGACCGATCAGGGCAACAAGCGATTCCATCCGTAGTGAATGTGCCACGGAAATTCTCGATCCAGAAGATCGAACCGAGTCATTCAGCCGCGCAACAGACGGGATCCTCGCCCTGCATCGGTGGACATTTCACCGAACCGTAGGAGCAAAAGACGCAGCAATCGCCAGGCTTAGGACGCAACAGCGTCTTACAGTGAAAGCATTCGTAGAAAAATTGGCATGCGTCGGTCGGCATTGTTTCGCACTTCGCGAAACCGCAAGCTGGGCACACGAGCACCGATTCAAGAAGAACTTCGCTCATACCCGATTCAGTTGACTAAAGGATTCATTAGCGATTTCATAATCAATAAAACAGGGGGGCTAACCAGGGTACAGCGATTAGGCCAATTACTAGGAGGGTAACGATCCAGAATCCCAAACGTCGGCGTTTCAAAGTGCGGGGATCAGTGCAGGCAGATTCAGGTGAACAGGATGGGCGCACCAAATAAAGACGATAGAAGGCGAACCCAAGGAACAGCAGTGTCAATCCGATAAAAATTGGTCGGTAAGGCTCGAGCGCAGTCAGGGAGCCGATCCAAGCGCCACTGACGCCAAGTGCGAGCAACGCAAGCGGGCCGACGCAGCATATCGATGCTCCAATGGCCGAAAGTATGCCGGCAATCAGAAATCCGTTTCCTCTTTGCACATTAGCCTTTTTCACATGGGGCAAAATCCGAGTTGCCAGGCCCGATGAACTTGCGTTCGAAAACGTTCGCCACACTGATTTCCAAAGCGTTGGCTTTCTCCTGCGCTAAGGGAACCTTCGCCTGGATGCGGTGCACCAGTCGCGCCGCAATAGTCCTAGCTTCCCGCTTGCTGAGATTATCCACTTTGGCGCCGCGATACCAGTCTTTGCCCGAAACGTAACTTTTAAATTGGATTTCACGAGCTTCACCCTGCAATTCGACGGCTGTTACGCGGCTCTTTTTCAGGATTGATTGAACTGTCTCGGACCGTGATTCGCGGCTGGACCCCTCCTTCCCAACCACGGCTAACACCGTTCCGGTCTCGTTCAGCCAAGCTTCGGTGATCATTGGTTCACGCTCGAGTTGCAGCAGAACTGGTTTGGAACGGCTGCCACACCCAATCTCAGGCGCTGCCTCGCATCTCAAAGCCACTTCGAACAGGCTGATTCGATCCGACGTCACCGCTATCTTAGCGTCCTCGGCGAAGGCCGACGACACGCCGAGCAAACCTAAAACTCCAGCTGTTACCACCGTTCGTTTCATAGGATGAAGTTCTTCGACGACACATCCTACGCTCCGTACCTAGGTACGGTGTCAACTGTTATCTGATTCAGTCAATGATTCGATGATCGGACACGGTTGGTTGCCTTTGCGCTTTGCGCACTGAGTTAGCGTCTCCGCGAGGACTGACTCGATCCTTCGCAGCTGGCTAAGCTTCTCCTGAACTAAGTTTAGCTTTTCCGCCGCAAGTTTTTGAACCTGCTCGCAATCTGAACTCGAGAGCTCCAGCAGCGCACAGATATCGTGAAGCGAGAATCCGAGCTGCTGGGCGCGACGGATGAAACGCAATCTTTGCAGATCCTCAGTGCCGTAGGAGCGTGTCCCTCCATACGGCTTTTGTGGAACCTTTAGCAGCCCTATCCGCTGATAGTACCGGATAGTCTCGACGCTTATGTCGACCGATCTCGCCAGTTCGCCGATTCGCATTCTTTAGTGGGGTAGAATCCAATACGTTACTCGTTTAATGTCGTAGCGAAGCATCTTTTTTCCGCGACGCGAAGACGACGATAGCAAGGCTGATTTCGCTAAGAGTTGATTCCATTTGCTATGGCACTAGCACCGTGACGCGTATAAACTCTCCACTTTTTATTTTCGTGGTAATGATCGCGACGGAGTAATCAAGTTGGAATACCTGGATCTCCGCGTGACTCTAGGAGTAAGCAGTTGACACTTTATATATGACTTTTTTACGGCATTCGCGTTATTCGCTTCCCAAATCACAGGTTACGCCCGAGGCGGCTTTTTGGAACCGTCGTGAGTTTCTTCGGGGATTGGCTTTAGCCGCAGCCGCAGCTGCTTTGCCTGCCTGCAACTCGAAGGAAGACATTGCAACCGAACCAACTGGAACGGACTTGCCGCCTCGGCCGTCTGACACTCTTTATCCGCCGACGCGCAATGACAAATACAAGGCGGGAGATCGGAAACTGACTCCCGCAACGGTCGCCGGCCATTACAACAACTTTTATGAATTCACCACTGACAAAGCAGATGTAGCACGCCTCGCATCCAAGCTGACGATTGATCCCTGGACGATTGAAATCGGCGGGTTGGTACAAAACCCTTTTCAGATCGGGTTCGAGGACCTGGTCAAAAAATTCCCCTTGGAAGAGCGGATTTATCGGATGCGGTGCGTGGAAGCCTGGTCAATGGTAGTGCCCTGGGTCGGCTTTCCTTTTCGGAAGTTTGTCGAGTTGTGCCAACCTCTTTTGTCGGCGAAATATGTGCGATTTCTCTCGTTTCATCGCCCGCAAGAAGCAGTCGGCCAACGAGAGGCCGGATATCCATGGCCGTATTATGAAGGGTTGCGTCTGGACGAAGCTACGAACGACCTCACGCTAATGACTACCGGCATTTACGGTAAGCCTTTGCCTAAGCAACACGGAGCACCCGTGCGCTTGATCGTTCCTTGGAAATACGGTTATAAAGGCCCGAAATCGATCGTAAAGATTGAGTTTGTAACGGAGCAACCGCGTTCGTTTTGGAATGATCTGGCACCAGACGAATATAGCTTTTTGTCTAACGTTGATCCCGATGTCCCGCATCCGCGCTGGTCGCAAGCGACTGAACGCGATATCGGCACTGGCCTACGGATTCCGACCTTGAAATACAATGGCTACAGCGAGTTTGTGCAATCACTGTACACTTAACTACCTTTGTTTCAGCGTAGCTTATGATCCGGTGGCTTCGTCGATTGCATACTTTTCTAGGCGTCTTCTTTTCGCCACTGCTGCTGTTGTTTGTCATCACCGGGTGGTGGCAAACGGTGAGCCCAAATCGCAATAAAGGTCTCGGCTTCGGCGCCTCCTGGATCGAAAAACTGTCAACCATTCACGTCGACAACTATTTTCCGCTGCCGGGCGCTCGCAATTATTCGACTGACCTCTTCAAAGTTCTGGTGGTTATCATGGCCGCCGGCCTGATCTTCACGACTCTCCTGGGACTCGTGATGGCGTTTCGTTTCGCGAAAAGAAAGGTCTGGATAACGTTTATATTGGTGGCGGGCATCTTGGTTCCGGTTTTCCTTCTTTACTTGGGCGAAGGCGCTAAGAAGGAAATCAAATCGCCGGAGACAACCCAATCCGCTCGCACTCCGTAGGACGATTTAAGTTCTGTCGGAGGAACGCACCGCAAGATAACCTACTGTTTCACGTACCATGACTTTGGTTTCTCGGCTATTTTAAGGTGCCCATCTGCTTTTTGTTTTCGTGTAAGGTTTCTGGCTCCTAGGAGTGTGAACTTACCAGAGGCTATTCAAAAGAGACATGTCACTGTTTAGCACCGCACCTACCCATTCCCCTCCAATGACTCACCCATTTTTGCGGCAAAACAGACCAGAATGACTGAGGAAGTAATTCGCCAGCAATATGACCAAATGGCTCAGCGCTATGATCGGCGATGGAGTACTTACATCTCCAAGACGCTGTCTTTTTTAGCTGCTTGGGCGGCAATCTCGCCCCGCGCGGTAGTACTAGACATTGGGTGCGGCACTGGAGAGTTTGAAAAGCTCTTGCTGGACGAGCATCCAAACCAACAAATCGTTGGCGTGGACATTTCACAGAAGATGCTGGAGATCGCCCAGCAAAAGTGCCAAGCCTACTCCAAGGCCTTCTTTCTCGCTACCAGTGCCTCAGTCTTGCCATTTTCAGATCACAGTTTTGATGTGATTGTTTCTGCCAGCGCCTTTCACTATTTTGACGAACCCGAACCGGTCTTGAAAGAGATGCGACGGGTTTTAAGGCCTGGCGGAACCCTGGTGATCCTGGACTGGTGCAAAGACTATCTGTTTTGCCGCCTCTGCGATGTGGTTCTCAAACTAGTCGACCCTGCCTATCAACAGTGCTACACGCAGACGGAGTTTCATCACTTACTAAATTCGGCTCAGTTTGCTATTCAGGCTGCAAGCAAAACGCGGTGTGCCCTGGCGTGGTGGGGCTTCATGATAGTGACCGCTACTCCAATATCTTAGCCCATTTCCATTGGCGGCAGTCGGCTTCCATCCCTACTGTTTCACGCTGACCGGAATCTCAACCTGTCCTTCGCCGGCTGGACCTTTCCACGAAAGTTTCACCATCCAATCCCCTCCCATCTGAGGTTTGAGCTTCACTCGATAAACTCCCGGTGTACTGGTTTTGGCCACGTCGCTTCCGGAATTCATGACCATGCCGGGCATATTCATCATGAGATCGGTCTTAACCTCACCCACATCCTTGGGTTGACCGTTAGAATCGGTAAACCGAACTAACACTTCGCTTGGTCCATTGTGCAAGTCGCCAAAGATGCTGATCGTTAGATCGCCGACTGTACGAGTGGCGATCGGTTCGCCCTGGACTTGAGCAGTACTCGGCGAACGAGAACTCCACCAGTTCCAAGCAGCGAATCCGCCGGCCAACAGAGTAGCCGCGACTAACGCGACAATCAGAAAACGAAGCAAGCTTTTGAATGGAGTTGCTCCTCTTTGGCTGATACTAATCTGCGGGTTATTCTCTACCTGGCCGCCCGCTGGCAGCTCGCGCTTCCGCCAGATCACATAGATGACTGGGTAGATCAGGAGGTTCAGAATTGCTGAAGTGATCACGCCGCCGATCATCGGTGTAGCAATGCGTTTCATCACATCCGCTCCCGCCTGCAGGGCTGGAGACCACATGATAGGAAGCAGACCGAAAAGTATGGCACAGACCGTCATCATCTTGGGTCGAATACGTTGGACGGCACCCTCCTTCACCGCCTCATAGAGGTCTGTGATATTGTTCATGCGTCCGGCGAGCCGATATTTGTCGAATGCCTGATCCAGATAAAGCAGCATCACCACGCCGGTTTCTGCGTCCAGACCAGCCAAAGCAATGAGCCCGACCCAAACAGCGACACTCATGTTATAGCCCAGGAGGTAGAGCAACCAAAACGCTCCCACCAAGGAGAAAGGGACGGACAATAGAACAATAAATGTTCGGGTGACCGAACTCGTGTTCATGTAGATGAGCACAAAGATGATCAGCAAAGTGAACGGAATGAGAATCGACAAACGTTTCTCCGCCTCTTGCAAGTACTGAAACTGGCCGGCCCATTGAATGTAATAGCCGGGTGGAAATTTTACTTCCTGATCGATCTTTTTGTTCGCTGCGCTGACATACCCATTGATATCGCTGCTGGTGATATCGACAAAAACGAAGCCAACTAATTGGCCGTTCTCGGTACGAACCTCAGGCGCGCCGGTACGATACTGGATATCAGCGAGGAGCGAGATCGGCACCTGATCTCCAGTCGGCGTGGCGACCAACACCCGTTTAAGCTGATTGATGTCGTTGCGGAAATCGCGCGCGTATCGGACGCTGATCGGGTAACGTTCCCGTCCTTCGACCGTCGTACCAATGGTGTTCCCTCCAATGGCTGTTTCAACGATCTGGTTAACATCGTCGATACGTAGTCCGTAACGAGCCGCCGCCCGCCGATTCGGCGTAAAATCAAGGAAGTAACCGCCGGTGGTTCGCTCCGCGAACGCGCTGCGCGTGTTCGGAAAATTCGAGAGTGCTTGCTCGATAGCGATCGCTACATTCTGAATTCCTTTTAGATCGGGACCAAAAACCTTAATCCCCAGAACCGAACGAAATCCGGTGGTCAACATTTCGGTTCGGGTTTGGATCGGCATCCAGAAGATCTGAGCCATGCCCGGGGTTTTACTGACCTCGTTCATCTGGGCGATCAATTTTTCCCAGGTCATTCCCGGTCGCCATTGGTCCGGTGGCTTGAGCTGTAAGACCGTCTCGAACATGGACAATGGCGCGGGATCGGTTGGTGTGTCTGCTTCGCCGGCTTTGCCAAAAACGCTTTCGACCTCGGGAAATTTCCGCAGAATGCGATCTTGGATCTGTAAGATTTTGGTGGCTTCGGTCACTGACATCCCCGGGACAGCCGTTGGCATGTAGAGGAGCGTTCCTTCATTGAGTGGGGGCATGAACTCCTTTCCCAGCCGGCTGAAAGGAATATAGGTCAGGACGAGCACCACGAGCGCCAGCAAGAGCGTCAACCAGCGGAATCGGAGAGCAAAGTTGACGAATGGCTGGTACGCCCAGATTAAGAAGCGATTAATCGGATTCTGGCGCTCGGGGGTGATCTTTCCCCGGATGAGCCAGGCCATTAGCACCGGCACCAGGACTATCCCTAGGATCGAGGCGAAAAACATCGAGAATGTTTTTGTGAACGCCAACGGACGAAACAACCGACCTTCCTGTGCCCCGAGCGAGAAAACCGGTACGAAACTAACGGTGATCACCAAAAGCGAATAGAACAGCGGCCGCCCGACGCTTTTGGCGGCCGACAGAATAACTTCGAAGCGTTCTCGGCCACGAGCATCGTGTCCTTTGTCGTCGCGAAAATGTTCCAGCGCTTTGTGCGCGTTCTCAACCATGATGATCGCCGCATCGATCATTGCGCCAATCGCAATGGCAATTCCGCCCAACGACATGATGTTGGACGTTTGCCCCAACCAATGCATTGGGATGAACGACAGGATAATCGCGATCGGCAGCGTGATAATTGCCACTAGAGCGGAACGGATGTGCCAAAGGAATAGAATCGAGACAAATGCTACGACAATACTTTCTTCGATCAGCTTTTCTCGCAGCGTGTCGATGGCATTGTGAATGAGCGTACTACGATCGTAAACCGGGACAATCTGAACTCCTTCTGGCAGCGCTTTCTTGATCTCGTCGAACTTCTTTTTTACTCCGTCAATCACCTTCAGAGCGTTTTCGCCATAACGCATGACCACAATACCGCCGACAGTTTCCCCTTCCCCGTTTAGTTCCGCGATTCCTCGCCGAAGGTCGGGTCCGAGATGCACGTTGCCCACCTGTTTCAGATAGACTGGAGTTCCGTTCCGAACTTTCAGGACGATGTCGTCGAAATCGTCCAAGCTTTTGATGTAACCGCGACCTCGGACGAAAAACTCGGTCGACGATACTTCGAACGTTTTGCCGCCGACATCCTGATTACTCATCCGGATCGCGTTGACGACATCGCCAATCGGGATGTTATAAGCGGTCAGCTTGTTCGGATCGAGATCGACCTGATATTGTTTGACGAAACCGCCAACCGGCGCGACCTCGGCCACCCCTTCCACCGATTCCAGCGCGTACCGGATATTCCAATCCTGGAGCGAACGCAGCGCCGCCAGATCATGTTTGCCGCTCTTGTCGATCAGCGCATATTCGTAAACCCAACCGACTCCGGTGGCGTCCGGTCCGATAACCGGATTCACGCCCTCCGGCAGAGATCCGCGAACCGAGTTCAAATACTCGATCACCCGAGATCTCGCCCAATAAATGTCCGTACCATCCTGAAAGATGACGTAAACGAACGATTTACCGAACATCGATTCACCGCGGACAAATTTGACCTTCGGTGCCGCGATGAATTTGGTGGAGATCGGATAAGTAATCTGATCTTCAACCAGGTCGGGCGAACGGCCTTCCCAATCGGTATAGACGATAACCTGAACGTCGCTCAGATCGGGAATCGCATCGAGCGGGGTCTGGTATAAAGCATAGATCCCGGCGGCAATGCCGAGTATCACGAATACGACGACCAGAAATGGATTGCGGGCGCTCGCATCAATGATCCGCTCGATTGCGGTGCTACGATGCGGCGAAGAGGAAACGGTATCGGCGGGTCGGGGTATCGGCGTGTCGGCGTCCGGTGGCTTCGCATTGCTCGCATCGGGATCCTGACTCATTTGCATCGATCCCCTCGAGGATTAACAATCCAACTTGGCGCTTGGTTGATCATCTTTGCGATCTGCCCAAGGATTTTGTCGCCAGTGTCATCGAGTTCCGTGAACGCCTTCGGCGCGATATCTCGGCGACGAGGCGCAATCTCAAATTCCTTGGTTAACTCAGACACACTCATCACGATCTCTATCGGCGCTTTTGATAAACCTCCAAGTCACGAAAGCTCTTCGCACACTTCGTCACATTCTCTTTAAATGTACTTGAAATGTGCATTCGCTGCGCGACACGCCGACACGCCGACACGCCGACACGCCGACACGCCGACACGCCGACACGCCGACACGCCCTCAACGCACCGGTTCGCTCGGAACATGCTGTTCTCCTTCCCAATCTTTCAGTGCGCCTTGAACTTGAGATTCCGCATCGATCAGGAAGTTTGCGCTTGCGACTATCCGATCGCCTTCCTGTAGCCCATTCAGTACCTGGTAATAGCTCCCCTGCTGTTGACCATCGAAAGTGCTAAACGAACGGCCTACTTGAACATAACGCGGCAGCAATTTTCCCTGGCCTCGATCGAGAAAGACAAGCATCCGTTCGCCGGTCGGCAGCGCCGCTTGCACCGGAATCGTTAGCCCCTCTCCACCATCAATCTTCACCTCTACATTTGCGTACATCCCCGGACGCAGTTGAGCCTTGGGATTCGGTATGTCGATCCGAACGCGAGCTGTCCGCTTGGCTGCGTCAATACTCGGATTGATGACAGCAATCTGGCCCTGGAAGGTTTGGTTTGGAAAGGCCGGAAGAGTCACATCGATTCGCTGCCCTCGTTTCAAAAGACCGATCTCGTTTTCGTAGAACTCTGCCCACACCCAGAGATCTGAGAGGTCGAGGACACTTACCAGTTTATCGCCCATCTTCACATTCATTCCCGGACGGCTCATCACTTCGTTGACCACACCATCGAAAGGCGACCGAAGGACCAGTTGATCAGACGGTTTTCGGTCTTTTTCGAGCTCAGCAATTTCTTGATCACTTACGTTCCAAAGCTTGAGCCGGCGTTTGGAAGCGTCGATCATCTGGTCATTCGAAACTCGGCTGGTACCACCACGATCGCGATCATTTAAGATATTGACTAGCTCCTGCTCAGTGCTGCGCAGATCTGGACTGTAGATCGTTATTAAGGGCTGGCCTTGCGAAACATCCTGCCCGGGTGAACTGACTTTCAACTCCTGCACGTAACCATCGACGCGAGCTACATAATCAAACATCTTTGATGTGTCCGATTCCAACATGCCAACCGACCGGATCGACAGCTGAATCGGGCGCTTGGTTGCCGTGGCATATGTGACGCCAATCTGCTGTTGCCGTTCGACAGGAACGGTGAACTCGCTCGATTGGCCGGCCCCCTGATTCGGTGAGGGCATCGGCATCGAACCCATGGAGCTGTTATCGCTCATTCCGCCAGAGTTCTCTTTTACTTGAGTTTCATTCGCGCCCTTCTTTTTCACCGGTACCAGATCCATGGAGCAAATTGGACATTTACCCGGATCCTTGGAGTGCACCGACGGATGCATCGTACAGGTGTAGTAATCGACATCAGCATCCGCGACCGCTTTGCCAGCCGGTTTGGAGCAACTGCTCAATACGAAGGACACGAGCAAGCCGATGCTTAGGATTATGAATATCGGATAAAAATGAATTTTCATTTTTTGCCGTGGCCTGAGCTTTGCCGGCTTCGATTTGCCACGTTCAAATCTGTGCCGACCAGTGATTCTAACTCCGCAATCGCGACCCGATAATCAGTCAGATCCTGGTTATACATAGTTTCCAGTTCTCGCAGGTTGTTCTCGGAAGTGAGCACCTGAATCAGAGTGGCCTTATCCGTCTCGTAATCGGCTTGGTAGGATGATACGGTTTGACGTGCGCTCGGTAGTAATTGATCCCGGTAGAGCTCGATGTGATGGTGGAGGGTCTCGATTTTCTGTAGTTGATCTCGCAGCATGCCAATTGCCTCGGTCTGCGCTCCCTCCAAGCTCTGTTGAGCCGCCAGAAGGTCACTTTGAGCTTCGCTTTCGCCCGCGCGGTATTTCTTGCGGTTAAACCAGGGAAGATCGATCGATACCCCAGCATTAATTTCGCTAATGGCCTGCCGGCCGGCGTTGTAATGCTGGGCCTGTAAACTTACAGAAGGGTCAGGAATCCATTCTCGCTTCGCCAACTCAACCTTTTCCGAAGCTTCTATGATCATCGATTGCGCCTGGCGAATTTCGGGACGGTTTGCCAGGGTGAGCTGGCGTAAACGCTCCGTTGAAAGATCTGGTGGCAACGATTCACTCGAGACCGGCCGACCCAACGGGGAAAACGGATCTCGGTTCATGAGCACCTTCAGTTTGGTTTGTTCGTCCGACAGTTTCTGTTCCAGGTCACGGCGAGTTTCGATGATCTTCTGCCGCTCGACGCCCGCGGTTAAGTAATCGGCTTGTGATTGAGTACCGACCTCGAATTTCGCCTTGCTCGCATCCAAGGTCTGGGAAAGTGCGGCTTCTTCCTGGTCATTGATGTCCAGAAGCAAATAGATGTTAGCCAGACGAAAATAGCTCGCCTTTGTCTTCGAGATAACATCAAGCTGCTGGCGCCGGAAATCCTCGAAGCTCGCGACGGCCTCGGCTGCAGCAATTCGCTCCTTGCTCCGGTTCTTGCCGGAGAGCGGGATCATCTGTTCTACGGTTACCATTTGATCGGCGAAACCGTTTCGCGAAATATCAACAAAACGACCAAGCAGCGAATTCACACTCAGTTTCGGATCTTCCCAAGCCGCCGCCTGAGGTATTCGTTGTTTGGCAGATTCCCATTTGGCGCGGGCAGTTTTGATGCTCGGATTGTTCTGCAGAGCACTGGTTACAGTCTCGTTCAAGGTGAGCTGACCAATCTTTGTCTGCTTGGTCTTGCTCATCGGCTCCTGCGCCAACACGGCCGCTTCAGGAGTAAGAATACAAATCATGAGTGCTCCAAGCTTCATGGACTTAAGTTTGAGAACGTCGCTTGCTTCCCTATTCCGTTGCAGCTCTGATCGCGGTATCGCTGGATAAGGCCGGCTGAATCACTCTTGATTTCATTAGGCGCAGATAGTTCTGGCCGTCAGCCGGATTCATTTGCGCACTCACCTGGTAAACGTGTGCTAACATCTGCTGGTGGCACTCTTCTTGGACCAACCCCGCCTCGCGGATTGCAGCCGCGAGATCGGGTGTTACTTCGTGATTCTCTGACACGAGCCGATCCAGTTTTGAGTTGGCCTCCATAATCCTGCGACACATTTCGTTGCAGACCGGCGTGTATGCTGAATGCAGCGTCGCAATTTTCGCGAATTGCGTGTCACTCAGATGAAATTCTCGCCGCAGCCACTCTAACTCCCCGTTGGGAGCCTTCGCGATTTCACGAAGATCGCGTGTGCCAAAGAAATTAGTCCCACAAAAAGCAATCAGTGCGGCGGCGAAGGTGCCGATTGCGGTGAAAACCAGCCAATACCTGACGCTAGTACGTTCGTACATGCTCGTAGGGGTCGATGGATTGGACATATTTCGCTTCTAAGCTTTTCCAGTTTCTTGAGTTCGCCTGA
>Ga0209647_1000364_pt1 | contig 42483 bp, 46 predicted proteins | sample GraSoi_2013_60cm_FD_185827 | JGI IMG/M metagenome (GOLD analysis project Ga0209647, IMG submission 185827) | Grasslands soil microbial communities from the Angelo Coastal Reserve, California, USA - Sample 9_17_2013_60cm (SPAdes) (version 2) | ecosystem: Environmental > Terrestrial > Soil >...
GCGAACGGTACTTCGACTTTCAGGATCGCTCGCTTCAGGTAAAAGTCTTGCTCAATTGGATTACCGCTGCGCAGCGGCAATTGGTGACGGTGCGCTTGACCAAGCTGATAGCGCGAAAAAACCACTAGCTGTGTGCCGACCGCCCCCATGACTTTGGGGTGAGGAACGAATTTCGAGCGCCAATAATCTGCGGCAGCGTAATTGCGCAGTTCGACTGGAAGAGCCTCTTGCAGCAGTCGGGTTTCATCGAAGAAAGCGGTTCGGCGCGCGCCTTGGTCGACCTCCTGCAGGAGCACGAAGTCAGGCTCTTCCGCGCTCACGAACTCGGCGATTTGCTCAAGAGTGGCGCGGACGTCGCGGGGGGTTACTACCGTGTCTGGGCCGCCGTCATGGAAGAAATGGTAACGTACGCCCGCACAGAATTGCACATTGTACGTAACAACTTTGATGGGTTGGCCGGCCGATAGCAGCGGTGGTGTGCCGACATTGTAGACCGGCTTCTGTTCCACCGATTTCGGATGATAGTTCAAATACCGGCACAGAAGGTAACCCGATGCCGCCAGGACCCCTAGACCAGTAACAAACTGAGGCAGCATCGATTCCATTCGTTATTCGCAAGCTGGCAAACCGATTCGACAAAGCTTCGTTGAAACCCGTCAGCGGAGATGAACTCCACAATACAAAATACAGCGAAACATCTCATGAGTGAAGAAATCGCAGAGATCAATCAGGCGCAACGCCCGTCAACGACCAAGCCTTTGATTTGTTGTAATGCAGGTTTTAGGCCGGCTCCCACGAGCGATTTTGTGCAAGCTATCGGCGACCAAATCGACTAAGATCCTAATACCGCGGAGGAAGCATGCCGTCGATGGTCTTCATCAGCCATTCGAGCAAAGATCGGGAGACCGCGGACGCGATTTGCGCCCATCTCGAGTCCGCTGGGATTCAATGTTGGATCGCTCCCCGTGATATTGAACCGGGAGCCACTTGGACCAAAGGAATCATGCAAGGCCTTGACGCCTGCCGAGTGCTCATCCTGGTCTTCTCCGAGCATGCGAATGATTCCGATCATGTTCAGCGGGAAGTGGCGAAAGCTTTCTCCTCCGGGCTCGCCGTCCTCCCTTTTCGAATCAAGGATGTTTTACCAAACCAAAGCCTGAGTTACTTCCTGGACACCATTCAGTGGCTAGATGCAAGCGCGCCGCCTTTGCAGAAGCACCTCGGGACGCTGTCTGAGCAGGTAAAAAAGCTGCTAGTCGGTGGGACAACTCGCAAGCACCAAAAAAGACTGGGACCGGAGAAAATTTCAGTGGCCAGATTGCCCATTACAGGAAGCGATGTTTTCGGGCGAGAGGAGGACGTCGCTTTCCTGAATGAGGCATGGGCAAACGAGCATATCAACGTGGTTACCATCGTTGCCTGGGCCGGTGTTGGGAAGTCCACGCTCGTCAACCATTGGCTCGGACAGATGGCTGCTGAACACTATCGTTCTGCGGAGCTCGTATTTGGCTGGTCATTTTACCGGCAGGGCACAAGTGGAGGCACTTCCTCCGCAGATGAATTTCTTGACGCGACTCTCGCCTGGTTCGGTGATCCCGATCCACGGATCGGGACGGCATGGGAGAAGGGCGAACGATTGGCGAAGCTCATCGCGCATCGCCGAACCTTGCTGGTTCTGGACGGCCTGGAGCCGCTGCAAAATCCGCCCGGTCCACAAGAAGGACGCCTACGTGAGCCTTCCCTCCAGGCGCTTTTGCGCGAGCTCGCTGCTTTCAATACGGGGCTTTGCGTTATCACCACGCGGATGCCGGTCGCTGATATCGCCGATCATGAGCACGCCTCAGCCTTGCGTCTTGAGCTGGAACAACTATCCGGCGATGCCGGGGCGAAACTGCTCCGAGCACTGGGCGTCAAGGGGCATGCGGCGGAGTTGCGAAGTGCCAGCGACGACTTCAGGGGCCATTGTCTTGCTCTGACGCTCCTGGGCAGCTATCTGAGCGATGCTTACGATGGAGACATTCGTTGTCGCAAAGAAGTCTCGGAACGTCTTGCTCACGACGTAAGACAGGGAGTCCACGCCCGAAAAGTAATGGAATCTTACCAAACCTGGTTTGGGGAGGGTCCGGAACTGTCAGTTCTGCGCATATTAGGTCTATTTGATCGGCCCGCGGACGACAAGGCGCTTGGAGCCCTGCTGAAACCACCTGCTATCCGGGGTCTTACAGAGTCATTAATCGATTTGAGCCCGACCGAGTGGCGAACGATTCTTGCGAAGTTAAGAAGGGCAAGACTCCTCGCTGGGGAAGATCCGCATAATCCTGGAGACCTCGATGCGCACCCTCTCGTTCGTGAATACTTTGGCGAACCGCTTCGGAGTCAACGAACCGAGGCTTGGAAGGAATGCAATAAGCGGCTCTACAATTATTATCGAACGCTTGCGCCCCAGCTGCCGGATAGTTTCAGAGACATGGAGCCACTTTTTTTAGCAGTAATTTCCGCCTGCAATGCCGGTTTATATCGCGAGGCACTGCATGAAGTTTACATTCCGCGAATTCAGCAAGGAAATACCTCGTTTTCTGCTAACGTTCTCGGAGCCGGAGGAGCATTGCTCTCGGTTTTAGTTCATTTCTTCGAACACGGACGTTGGGATTCACCCGTGAAAATGGGCGTCGAGGGGCAGAGTCTTACGGCGGAAGATCAGCTCTTCATCCTCACGCAGGCGGGACTATATCTATCCGTCACCCGAGGATTGGGAGCACCGGAGGCGCGAATTTGTTACGAGCGCGCGGAGTCCTTGTGTCATTCGCTTAATCGTCCCCTGCTCCTGTATCTGGCACTGATAGGTCAATGGCGCTATTCCCTCATCACTGACAAGCTGACGGCAACGATGCAGATTGCCCAAAGAGTTTACTCACTGGCGCAGAAACAGAATGACTCTGCGCTATTGATAGGAGCATACCGCGCTTTGGCATGCACACTCTGCTTTTTGGGCGATTTCGAGGCTTCGCGACAATACGCGATGCGCGGTGTTCAGATCTGGCGCTCGGGAGGCGTACAGTCTCCGGTCGAAGAGATCGCCTCGCCCGCTGTTCTCTTTATGTGTTACGGAGCCCTATCTGAGTGGCATTTAGGCGAGATCGCATCTGGCCGAGCGACCATGGCGGAAGCGATCTCTTTAGCGAAGGAGCTGAATGATATGCACGCATTAGCCGTGGCACTAACTTTTGGAGCGGTTCTCGCCCACTTTGAGCGTAATCCTGCTGAAGTGGAACGCTTGGCATCGGACTTAATTGAAATGTCAACGCGTCAGAATTTTGTGCGCTGGCTGCCTAGCGGAGCGGTTCTTCGCGGTTGGGCGCGCAGCGCTTCGGGCGACACAGCTGAAGGCGTCTCGTTGATCGAGGACGGAATAGAGGACACTCGGGCAACCGGCTCAACGCTGATGGTGCCACTATTCCTAGCACTAAAGGCTGAAGCCTTGCATCTTGCGGATCGTACCTCTGAGGCTCTTGGGGCAATAAGGGAGGCAGAAGCACTAGCTGAAAGATTTGAAGGGCGCTGGTGGAGTGCCGAATTGCACCGGCTGCGAGCCGTGTTTCTGACGGTCATGGGTGCAGATGATGCCCAAATTGACGCTTCTTTCTGTAAAGCCATCCGCACGGCAAAGCAGCAGAACTCGGTTTCACTCGCGACGCGCGCGGAAGCCAGCTACGCGGAATACCGCGTCCGAAAAGGGAAGCGCTAGACCGCGTTTAGATAGATTGTCGAACACCACATTCCAAATTGCCGAACGATTTCTCGGAGGCGTCTATCGCAGACTTTAAGCGTACTGCTCGCATCTAAACGTCCAATGTTGAAGGCGCGTTCCTCATCGAAATCGCGTTCTCCTGGAGAAGTACGAAGTCAGGCCACGGCATATATGTCATTTGCTATCTGCTATTTGTCATTCGGCCTGAAGGGCCGCAGATTGTCGCTTGCTCGTATTGCCGTGGTTCGCTTGAATGCGATTTGTGCGAATCACTTTCAGATCGTCCACGAAATTGATGCGATCTAGTTCCATCTTGCTGCTCATCGGTGCGGTCTCGCTGCTCGGGTGCGCTCACACAAAGAAGAGTGCGGCCGAGGCTCCGGTCAAAAAGGAGTGGAATAACGTACACTTTGGTCCGGCCACGTACGACCGACATACCAGCGGATTTGAGGATCCATGGCCGTTTGGCCCGGGACCATAGGCGGAATTGCAAATAGCAGATCGCAAATAGCAAATGTTCCTTCCGCCATTTGCTATTTGCTTTTTGTTATTTGCTATGCACGATTCGGCGAGGGCCGAATCGTGCTTATGTTCCAATTATTTCTTTCCTCTTCCGCTCCGCCCGAAATCGTATCTCGTCTCCAGGAGTTCGTTGATTCTGAGGAAGTTGACCCGTACAAACCTTCTCTTTATCGGGGCGAACGACCGATAATTGGTCGGATAGAAGGCCACGAATTTAATCTACGAAAACGATCCGGCGGCCAATGGTATTGGAATGCGGTAAACCCGGCTTTTTGGTTCAAACCTGCGCTATACGGTACGATCTCCTCGAAAGAGAAAGGTAGCGAGGTATTGGTTGAAGGTGGATCGCCGCTGGCGATCAAAATCGGTTGGGCAATTTTGTTTTTAGCGATTGCCGGATTCTTTGGGATCTTCACGGCCTTGAGTTACCCGGTAAATATCAATTTTGACCCGACCCACGTTGGCTTCGACATGCAGCTTGCTCTTTTGCTGATGAACATTGTGCTTGGGATTCTGCTCCTGTTCCCGTTGATTGGATGGTTCACGACCCGCAACGAGTTGGATTTTCTGAAATCGGAACTCCAATCCCGTCTCAATCTGAAGCCGACAACAAAGATTGAAGGTTAGTTTCTAGCGAGGCTGCCGCCTCAGACCGGTGAGGTGCAATTCGGGCGCCGCAAGCGGCGCTGGACATGATTGGAAATGCCAACGAAGCTGGCGCCGTGAAACGCTGGCAGGGTGCACTTGATCTGCGGTTCACCAAAGCGGAGAATCGAACGATCCTTTGCCGCTGCCGTCATCTTGGACCTCTTCGCGTTCAAAAACCACTATACCCAGAAGGCCCGGAGATATGTCACGTGGTCGTGATCCATCCCCCTGGCGGTCTCGCCGACCGAGACGATCTTTCCATCTCTCTTACACTGGATCAAGGCGCCCATTCGGTCGTTACAACACCGGGTGCGACCAAGTGGTACAAAGCCAAAGAAGGATCGACGCTTCGGGTTACAATCGTTCTGCAGCGCGGGGCAGTTCTCGAATGGCTTCCGAACGAGAACATCTATTTTGCTGGCGCGTCCGCTCGAACAACTCTTCGAATCCAACTGGCAGCGGAAGCCATCGCCTGCGGCTGGGACATCAATATGCTTGGCCGGATTGCGTCAGGGGAGTCTTGGGAGACCGGGGTGCTGCGTGCCGCCACCGAATTCATTCGTGAGGACGGTTCACTGATGTGGAGCGAACGAACGCTCTTACAGGCCGGTTCCGATTTAGTGCATGCACGTCAAGGATTGAGTGGTTACCCGATTTTTGGAACGCTGTGGTGCGTCGGCGCCAAAAGCCAGCCCGATGTCATTGCGGCATTGGCTGCTGAACTGCCATTTACTTCCGAGCTCCGCGCCGGGATCAGCCTTTTGCCGGATGGCGTTCTTTTGATCCGAGCGGTTGGACGGCAAATCGAACCGGTCAGATCATTGATGATTGACTGCTGGACCCGGCTTCGCCCTATGGTGGTAGGCCGCAATGCGCAAGCGCTGAGGCTTTGGTCCACCTAACTATTTTGGCCAGATAATTGCTGTTACAGCGAACTGATGAATCTGACGCCCCGCGAAAAAGATAAACTCCTCGTCTTCACCGCCTCCCTAGTGGCAGAACGTCGGCTCGGGCGCGGTCTAAAATTGAACCATCCCGAAGCAATTGCCTATATTTCAGCGGCGTTGCTCGAAGCAGCGCGAGACGGTAAAACCGTTGCTGAACTGATGGAGTTTGGGACGACTCTCCTGCGGCGCGACCAGGTGATGGAAGGCGTCCCGGAAATGATTTCGGACATTCAAATCGAAGCAACTTTTCCAGACGGCACCAAATTAGTGACAGTACACCATCCGATAATTTGACCCCTATGATCCCAGGCGAATTCATTATTGAACCGGGCGAGATTGAGCTCAATGCAGGGCGCTCCAAACGGAGCGTTACGGTTGCCAATACCGGTGACCGTCCAATTCAAGTCGGATCGCATTTCCACTTTTTTGAAGTCAATCGGGCCCTTCAGTTTGAACGTTCACTCGCTCTTGGCTGCCGGCTCAACATTGCGGCGGGAACCGCGATCCGCTTTGAGCCCGGTCAGGAGCGGACCGTAGAGTTAGTAGAACTGGCCGGAGACAGGATTGTCTACGGTTTCAACGGCCTAATTATGGGTAAGCTAGCGTGAAGATCTCCCGGCACACCTATGCAGAAATGTTCGGTCCCACGGTCGGCGATCGGCTTAGACTGGCTGATACCGACCTTCTGATTGAGATCGAGAAGGACCTGACCGTCTACGGGGAAGAAGTAAAATTTGGTGGTGGCAAGGTGATTCGCGATGGAATGGGACAATCACAACGCGAGGCGAAGGAAGCGGTCGATACCGTTATCACCAATGCAATCATTATCGATCACTCTGGAATCATTAAAGCCGACATCGGCATCAAGGCCGGACGGATCGCTGGGATCGGCAAGGCTGGCAATCCGGACATCCAACCTGGTGTCACCATCGTCATCGGGCCTGGAACCGAAGCGATTGCCGGGGAGAACATGATTGTTACCGCGGGAGGCATCGATTCGCACATCCATTTTATTTGTCCGCAACAGATCGATGAAGCGATTTCAGCCGGTATCACCACAATGATCGGCGGGGGAACCGGGCCGGCTACCGGCACCTTCGCAACGACTTGCACTCCGGGCCCCTGGTACATCGAGCGAATGCTTCAGGCCGCGGAGGGTTATCCCATTAATCTCGGTTTTTTGGGCAAAGGTAATGCCAGCCGTCCGGAACCACTCCGTGAACAAATTCAGGCGGGCGCAATCGGTCTCAAGCTTCATGAGGACTGGGGGACTACGCCGGCCACGATCGACTGTTCTCTGACCGTGGCCGAAGAAACGGACACCCAAGTCGCGCTCCATACCGATACCCTGAACGAATCCGGTTTCGTCGAAGATTCCATCGCAGCATTTAAAAATCGCGCGATCCACGCTTATCATACCGAAGGGGCCGGTGGCGGGCACGCTCCGGACATCATCAAAGTATGTGGAGCGCCAAATGTTCTGCCCTCCTCTACTAATCCAACCCGGCCCTACACGGTGAACACACTGGATGAGCACCTCGACATGCTTATGGTTTGTCATCACCTCGATCCGGCGATCGCCGAGGACATTGCTTTTGCCGAATCTCGAATTCGACGCGAAACCATCGCGGCGGAAGATATCCTGCACGATCTGGGAGCGATCTCGATGATGGCGAGCGACTCGCAAGCGATGGGCCGAATTGGCGAAGTGATCCTGCGCACTTGGCAAACCGCCCATAAAATGAAATCCCAGCGCGGATCGTTGCGCGGCGATTCGGCTCGAAACGATAACAGCAGAGTCAAACGCTACATTGCGAAATACACCATCAACCCCGCAATCACTCACGGTATCAGCCATGAAATTGGTTCGATCGAAGTAGGCAAATGGGCTGACCTGGTTCTTTGGCAACCGGCCTTTTTTGGTGTGAAACCGGCACTGATCTTGAAAGGCGGGATGATCGCCCACGCGTTAATGGGAGATCCGAACGCTTCTATTCCGCCCGCGCAACCGGTGCACTATCGGGAGATGTTTGCGGCGCGGGGAAAGGCTCTAACCAGGAGCTGCCTGAGTTTCGTATCCGGGTCCGCGCATGAAGCTAATATCGCGGACCGGTACGGATTGGAGAAGACACTAGTGCCGGTGCACGGTATTCGGAAGCTTAGGAAGTCGGACATGATCCATAACTCCTGGCAACCGAAAATAACGGTAGACTCAGAGACCTACGAAGTATTTGCCGATGGCGAACTCTTGGTCTGTGAACCGGCGTCGGTTTTGCCAATGGCGCAACGATATTTTCTCTTTTAAGGGATATTGTTATGCGCCGTTTCGAGAAGGTTTTAGCCGGGTCAGACGAGACCTCATTACCGACTTTGACCTTGCCTTACGATCTGCGGCGGAAAACCCGACAGCTCGTGCGGCTGAATGATGGCGAAGAGATTGGGTTGTTACTAGCGCCCGGAAGTATCCTGAAAGATGGCGACGTTCTTGAATCCGCAGAAGGAGATCGGATTCGCATCTTGGCAGCGGCCGAACCGATTCTATTCGTCACGGCATCAGATCGCGAAAAGCTGACTCGAGCGGCATATCATCTCGGCAATCGTCATATTCCGGTCGAAATAGGAAGTGGTTTTCTGCGTCTCGAGGCCGATCCAGTCTTGAAGGAGATGTTACAGCGACTCGAGCTCAGTGTAGAGGAAAAGAAAGAAGCCTTCAACCCCGAGAGCGGGGCTTATGGAGGCGGACATCGCCACGGACACGACGAATCATTTTCTGATGACTATCGGTTGGCCCAGGAAGCTTTCTACGAGCACGAGGATCGGCATAGGCACTAGTGAGGCACCTCTTCGAGCGCAAGGACGAGAACGAGATTTAGGTGATTATCACTCATGGACACTGGAATCGACTTGGAACAGCTGATTAACGCGCTTTATCTGAGCTCTCCTGCTCTGCCCATCGGCGCCTATAGCTACTCCCAGGGGTTCGAAGCAGCGGTCGAAGCGAATATCGTACACAGCGAGACGGAAGTAGGTGAATGGATTCTCGATGGTTTGCGGGAAATCGTCGGTCCAGGTGAAGCGGCTGCAGTTGCCTCGCAACATCGTTTTTGGACCGCCAAACAATTCATCGAGATGCAGCGACTAAACGCCTGGTTTCTGACCAGCCGTGAAACCGCCGAATTACGTCAGGAGACCGAACAGATGGGATGGTCGCTTACCCGTATCGCGGTCTCTCTAAATTGGGCAGACGAACTAAGCCGCCAGGAGCTGAGCAACCTCGCCGCCATCGCGTTTCCAACAGCATTCGCTTTTGCCGCTATGGCCAACGCTCTATCAATCGACACCGCCTTGGCTGCGTTCTGTTTTAGCTGGGTTGAGAACCAGGTAAGTACGGCGCTAAAAGGCGTTCCTCTTGGCCAAGAAAGTGGTCAACGTTTGCTGCAGCAAATTCGGCTAGAAATCCCCAAAGTGGTGGAGAAAGCGATCCGCGTTGACAGAGATGAGATCGTGACATTCGCTCCAATGTTGGGGATTTTCTCCAGCCGCCACGAAACCCAAGCCTTCCGCATGTTTCGTTCATGAACCACGAATCGATACAAATGGATACGAATATTCGCATGCGCACGAAGACAGTTCCTCCATTGCGGGTGGGTGTCGGCGGCCCGGTTGGGACCGGCAAGACCACCCTGATAGAAATGCTGTGCAAGGCGATGCGAGATAATTACGACATCGTAGTTATCACCAACGATATTTATACGAAAGAAGATCAACGTCTTCTCACCATCGCTGGTGCTCTTCCGGCCGACCGAATCCTCGGAGTGGAAACCGGTGGATGCCCGCACACCGCTATTCGAGAGGATGCATCAATCAACCTTGAAGCAATAGACCGGATGTTGAAGCGATTCCCAGACGCGGACATTGTTTTCGTCGAATCCGGGGGCGATAACCTCGCGACGACCTTCAGTCCGGAGCTCTCCGATCTCACGATTTATGTGATCGATGTTGCCGGTGGCGAAAAAATCCCCCGAAAAGGAGGGCCGGGAATCACTCGATCCGACCTTCTCGTTATCAATAAGACCGACCTGGCTCCCTATGTTGGCGCTTCTCTCGAAGTGATGGCTATGGATGCACAGAAGATGCGAGGCGAACGCGCCTTTGTAATGACTGATCTCAAGACGCAAAAAGGTCTGGTGGAGATTGTCGGTTTCATCGAGAAGCAGGGGTTGCTTATCTCGTAGCGGTCGATTGAAAAAAAGCGGTCCATTGTCAGAATGCGGGTCCGTGTCTAGCCTACAGTTGGTATGACCAGTTCATCCCTTTTCGCGCAGGCCAAACGCTACATCCCTGGTGGAGTCAATTCCCCGGTCCGTGCTTTTCGTAACGTGGGTGGCGAACCGTTCTTTGTCGATCGGGCAAAGGGATCGCACATCTGGGATGTCGAAGGACACGAATATATCGACTATGTGGGAACTTGGGGACCAGCGATCTTAGGTCACGCGCCAGAAAAAGTAGTGCAAGCGGTCCAAGCTGCCGCCGAGCAAGGTCTCAGCTTCGGGATTCCAAATCCGGCCGAGGTGGAAATGGCCGAACTGATCTGCCGCTGGGTGCCCTCGGTTGAGAAGGTCAGGATGGTGAATAGTGGGACCGAGGCGACGATGTCGTGTATCCGTCTTGCCCGTGGCTTTACCGGTCGCAAGTTGATCGTCAAATTCGCCGGCTGTTACCATGGTCACGTCGATTCGCTGCTCGTGAAAGCCGGCAGCGGCGCGCTTACTCATGGCTATCCGGATAGTGCCGGAGTTCCCGAGGAGGTCGCAGCATTAACCTTAACACTCTCGTTCAATGAACCGGACGAAGTTCGAACTTGCTTCCGACAGTTCGGTGACCGAATCGCCGCGGTGATTCTGGAGCCGGTGCCGGCCAACGCCGGCTTGTACTTGCCTAAACCGGGTTTTTTGGACCTGCTTCGCCACAGCTGTTCCCAGTCCGGCGCGCTCTTGATTTTCGACGAGGTAATGACTGGATTCCGGCTGGCCCGCGGTGGCTATCAAGAGCTTTGCGGTGTCCGGCCTGATTTGACCGCAATGGGAAAAGTAATCGGGGGCGGTTTGCCAGTCGGTGCGTTCGGCGGAAGAGCCGACGTCATGGATCGATTGTCGCCCGACGGACCGGTGTATCAAGCCGGAACCCTCTCGGGAAATCCGCTCGCACTGGCGGCCGGCCTGGCCCAATTGCGACAACTTGAAGCAGCGGACGGCTATCGTCGCTTAGAAGCGCTAGGCTCTTACTTTGAACAAGGTGTGCGCAAGATCCTCCAGGAAACCAACTTTGTCTTCCATCGCATCGGTTCGATGTTTTGCCTCTTTTTTACCGCCCAACCAGTCGAGAACCTGGCCGGTGCTCAAAGGTCCGATTTGGAAGCATTCAAATCGTTTTTCCATTTCTGTCGCCAACACGGCATTTTTTTCGCGCCCTCACAATTCGAGACCGGTTTTCTTTGCTTGGCCCACACTGAGACGGACATCGATCGGACTTTAGAGGTTATGGCCAAGGCTCTTTCGAAAAAATAGCCTGACGAAAAAGGGCAGTCGCTACCGAAAGATCCGCACGATTGCCAGAGTACGAGCGGCAAGCAGCCTCACCATCCTCCGAGAGACTCTTTCATTGCCTTTTCCGGGCATCTCTCTACCGTTCTAAAGAAGGCTGGGAACATAGATGGTGACAGGATGTCAACCGACGGTCACATAGATCAAGGACTCGAAACCGAATTGCTCCGACAGATCGGCGCAGGTAACCCCGATAGCCTTGAGGATCTCTACGACCGTTTTTCGGGTGTTCTTTTTTCCGCAGCACTCCAAATCCTGAATGATCAGAAAGAAGCGGAAGATGTTTTGCAGGATGTCTTTATCCAGATTTGGGACAAAGCAAAGCTCTACAGCCCTTCCCGGGGCAAGCCGTTGACCTGGGCGATGACGCTGACCCGGAATAAGGCCATCGACCGCTTGAGATCTTCGCAGCGCCGGTTTCGTCTCCAAGACCAGGTAGAAAGAGAATCGAAGGTGAGCTCTCAATCGATTTCTCGAGATTCCGCAGACGAAGTGGACGCCCTGGAAAAGAGCCGAATCGTCCGATCAGCAGTACTCCAACTCTCGAAGGAACAGCGTCAGGCTATCGAACTCGCCTTTTTCTCCGGCTTGACCCAAAATGAGATTGCGGAAGAGTTGAGTCAGCCTCTTGGAACAGTGAAGGCTCGGATCCGGCGCGGGATGCTTAAGCTCAGGAACCTGATCGCAGCGCGGCTGTAAGGATAGGGACACGGAGCCTTCCGCCCGCTAATATAAACACGTTTTGGGTAGCGCACACACGTTGGGTGACCCCGAGCGTAGTGCGCCGCACTGCCGGCGTTAATTCTCGGGTTCCGGCGAAACATTTATCGAGCGCAGATAATCAAAAGAATAGATCCCTGAATTGTGTCGATCCGCCCATTCCGGCTGGATGGCGTAGCCGCCTATCACCGCGCACTTTATTAACCGAAAGCTTTCAGCGGACAGTCGTATTTCCGACTGATAGACCTCGCCCAATACTCCCTTTTCACCGGCACAATGCGCGCAAGGACAACGGCGGCGAAGTTCTTCCAGGCCGATGTACGATTCTCGTCCATCATTCCATCGAATCGCTAATTCTTCTCCGACGATTGCCAGGTTCTCGATCGCCAAACGCATTAACAAAAATAGGCCGCCCTCTGATTGAATCCAAGCAATCCCTTGAAATAGTCTGGAGCGATCATCCTTGAGCGAAACAGGCCGGTCTTTAACCTGCAGTCGTTTTTCCGCTGCCGGCCAAAGGGAGGCGCTAGTTCAATTGACTGACGGTAAGTTCGAGTTTAGGTGGAAGCCGATGAAGATCAGCTATTTCGCGGAATGCACAGTCTTGATCACTGGTGCATCGGCCGGGCTGGGACGAGAGTTCGCCCGCCAGCTCGCGCAAGTGGCCGGCTCGCTCATCCTCGTCGCCCGACGTCAAGATCGCCTGAAAACACTCGAGCTGGAGCTGAAGCTGATCAATCCGGAGCTAGAAATCTTCATTCAACAGGTTGATCTGCAAAATGAGGAAGAGGTTAGCCGTTTTTGCGATTGGTTGGAAGAGAGCGGGCTGACCGTAGATGTGCTTATTAATAATGCCGGATTGGGAGACTACGGGAAATTCGGTGACGCCGATTGGCAGCGGATTCGCGCGATGCTGCAAGTGAATATGGTAGCACTCACGTACTTGACCTATCGTATTTTACCTGCCATGCGAAAGGGAGGCGGTGGCGCTATACTCAACGTGAGCTCGATCGCAGGCTTTGTGCCGATGCCTAACGGCGCGGTATACGCAGCGACCAAAGCTTATGTAACGAGCTTTAGTGAAGCGCTGCGAGCAGAGCTGCGGGCGCTGAATATTTCGGTCACCGTACTTTGTCCAGGCCCGGTACCGACCGAGTTTCAAGAGGTAGCTGCCCGCACTTCTGACCAGGAAACGATCTCAGTCAACCTGCTGACGGTGCCGGTACAGGAAGTAGTAAGAGAAGCGCTGACCGCGGTAACCCGCCATCGGGCTCGAGTCGTCCCAGGAATGATGGTGCAAGTTGCGGCGACGGCGATCCTGTTTGTCCCAATGTTTCTCAAGCGCCTATTTTTTGATTTCCAGAGTTTGCGCGAAAGCGAGTACGCTCCTCCCAGGTCTCTCGATTTCGAGCCGTCGCAAACTGGGCATTAACCAATGCTGACTCAGTATTATTACATTTTTTTCGGCATTATCGCGATAGTTGGAGGAGCAATCGGCTACGCCCGAGCCAAAAGCATTCCGTCGGTTGTCGCCGGAGGCATTTCGGGTGGATTACTAATTCTGGCGGGACTGATCGGGCCAAGTGGCGCCGCCCACTGGCTCGCCCTGATCGTCTCCTTGCTTCTGCTGGCTTATTTCGGGCCATCTTACCTGCGCAAACGCAAAGTGATGCCAGCCGTTCCGATGATTTTGCTAAGTCTGATCTGCATAGTTTTGACCGCGGTGCATTGGTTCAAGTAATTCATGGTCCATGCGACCCCGTCGGCCGCGTTTTCAAATCGCCTTCTTTGCTTTGATGACATCCCTTCTTCTCTCGGGATGCCCAGGACCGCGCTTTTCTAACGTCAACCTGCAAACGCCAACTCCGACTCCGTCTGCGACGCCGTCCCCGACTCCAACTCCCACGCCATTGCCAGAGACATACGTCCCTTACTCTCACAAGGAGGTCGCAAAACTCTTTAACGGATTTGAGATTCATTCCAAGGTTGATACAGACACTGGGGCACCGGCTTGGCTGGAACGGAAGGCACCAGAATCCTATGTCCTTGATCTCGATGTACGCGTTCGGGTGCCTCAGGCCGCGCAAACGATCGAGCAAATAGCTCAAGCCGACGCACAGCTTCCTACCCTGCTGCCGGGCTTGGTCTCTTTGTTGGGTGCAAGCAGAGTTTCCAATTTCTATCACGGTCTGTACCAACTGAAGGTCGATTCGCTTAGCCGTACATTGAACCGCTTGGATCAATTGCTTTCACGACACAATTTCTTTGACTGCAACACGATTCTAGAATTGACGGACCCCAAGACTTCACGGAAAGCGCTGCTCATCCAAAGTGACATGGATGTAAATGCTGACGGCTCAGATGCCGATCGCTCGAATGATGTCGATGGTTCAACGAGCAACTTCCAACCTTACACCAGTTACCGTTGGCCAAAACGCTCCGACAAGCCGAGCCAATTCATCCCGGAACGTGAGCAGAAGTTAAAGCAGGCAGAGACGGAATTCGATCAAAAGAGCACGACTCCGGAGCGGAAAAAAGCGCTCAAGGAGCAGATCGAGCAGCTCAATCGCGAGATTTCCGACCTCAAAAGGTTCAGTTTTCTGATTTCGAAAGCGGACCCCTTCGTAGTTTTGCCAGGATTTATGTTGCGGCAAGGGAATCATCCGTTTCTACCGAAGTTCGGCGACTACGTGGTCGTTATTTACGGCGGGAAACTTTATCCCGCGATCATAGGAGACGCAGGACCCTCTTATAAGGTGGGCGAAGCGTCTCTAAGATTGGCCACTCAGATCGACACCAAAGCTAACGCTTACAACCGTCCCTCCAGCGATCTCAACATCACTTACCTGGTGTTTCCGGGAAGCGCTGAAAGCCAACCGGGACCGCCCGATCTCCCCAATATGCACGACCGATGCGCAGCACTCTTGAATGAGATTGGGGGGTACACCGGAGAACTTTGGCAATGGCAAGATATCCTCGCAACACCCACTCCGTCGCCGTCGCCGAGTCCAACAGGAACGCCGACAGCGCCGACACCGCCAACAACGCCGGGAACGTCCCCGTCGGCATCACCAATGGCCTCCACCACACCTAGCGCCTTGCCGAGCCCAACCATTTCGCCGTCGGGTCCTTCCGCTTCGCCAAAGAGCGCCGCGCATCACGTACCGCGCAAGCGGCCGGAAAAGGAAGAAGCGCCCAAAGGGGATTGAGCGCTGATCAGTAATCAGTAACCGGTAATTCAGCCTCCCCGTTCCGCAATCCCCAATCCGGGATGCGCGCTTGATCTGACTTCCGTATTCGGCCTTTCCTTTCGAACGTAATTTGTTAAGTTACATTTAGAATTGATGAAAAGTTGCCGGTTCTCGTTTGCGGTCCATGTGATGGCGGTTTTGGCGGTTGAAGAAGGCGAATGCTGCTCATCATCTCGGCTGGCCGAGACGGTGAACACCAATCCGGTCGTTATCCGTCGTTTATTGCTCGAATTGCACCATGCCGGCTTAGTCAGGACTCGGCGTGGGCCCCAAGGTGGCGCTGTGTTGTCTCGCCGACCCGATCGAATTAATTTGCTGCAGATCCAAGCCGCAGTCGACCCGCAGGAACTCTTTGGACTACACCCCAATCCGCCGTCGAGCGAGTGTCCGGTCGGCCGTCGGATTGGGGACGTGATGGGGTATATTCAGCGTCGAGCAACTCGCTCTTATACTCAGGAGTTGCGCCGGATTACCCTCCAAGATGTCGTGCAGCGTTTAACGGCACCGTAGCCAGCGGTTGGGAAGCTAGCTCGACCACTCCGCCAGCCTGCAAATTTCACCCTGCCATATGCGTTTCATCGATTTATTGCGGACTAGAGTGATGGCTGCCCGGGGAACGACCGGCTAAAGAATATTTGCTTTGTAACAGACTCGGTTACATATTGTCTCATTTAACACCAGATCGTATGCTTGCTGAATTTGAACCAATCTGGACCCCCGTTTTCTCGGAAAATCCCAACTCTGATCATGCTTCGATCAGACCGGCAGTGTCCACGGGTGACGATACGCTGCTCGATGCCTATTCCCAAACCGTCAGCTCGGTCGTCGAACGAGTATCGCCGGCTGTCGTCAACCTGCGGGTCGAAAGCGGAAATCACCGGACTTCTCAGCAAGGAGGCAGCGGATTTGCTATTACACCGGATGGATTCATTTTGACCAATAGTCACGTCGTACGAGGTGCGCGCTCGATTGAAGTGACCATGGCCGACGCAACAACCGCGTCGTGCCACTTGGTGGGCGACGACCCGGACACTGACCTTGCAGTGGTCCGAATGGAGACGAGCCCATCTTCTTTTCTACCTTTTGCTGATTCCAAGAAGCTACGGGTCGGACAGATCGCAATCGCGATCGGTAGTCCTTACGGGTTTCAACAAACCGTTACCGCCGGAATTGTGAGCGCGCTGGGACGGTCGATGAGAGCCGAATCAGGTCGTTTGATGGATGACATTCTGCAAACGGATACCGCGCTCAACCCGGGAAACTCAGGAGGCCCCTTAGTCGATTCAACCGGCGCGGTAATCGGAGTGAATACCGCGGTCATTCTTCCGGCGCAAGGCCTCTGTTTTGCCATTGCCTCAAACACTGCTCACTTGGTAGCAGCGTGGTTAATCAAAGAAGGCAAGATCAGACGAAGCTTTCTTGCGATTGCTGGTCAAAACGCTTCCATTCATCCTCGGCTGGTTCGTGCTCATCGTCTCGCTCAATCCAATGGCGTCCTGGTGGCCGGAATCGATTCAGGCGGACCAGCTGACGTCGCCGGAGTTGTAGTTGGCGACATCATCATCGCCTTTAAGGGTTCTCCAATTGTATCGATTGACGACCTGCACCGCTTGCTGGTTGGCAACGAGATCGGTAAGCGATCGATACTCACGGTTATCCGGCGTACCGAGATCATCGAATTGCCCATAACTCCAAGGGAATTGGATCACAAACCGGTGACGGCTTAAGTCGGAGAACTGGCCGCGACGTAGGCTTGGCGGAGTCGGGTTCTCGCCCTACCGATAGGGACCCAGGTCGTCGCCGAATTCCGATTCCTCTACCTCTGAGAATTCGAGTCTCATCCCTGTCGATCGGCGAAACTGCCCAACGAATTTCGTTGATTGCAACCATCGATCCACCGAAGTGTGAGAGAATGAAAATTGCGATTGGCTCTGATCATGCCGGCTTTCGGTATAAAGAGAAAATCAAAGAGATGTTGAAAGGGGCTGGGCACGAGATTGTTGATTTCGGGACCGATTCCGAAGCGCCGTGCGATTACCCCTTGTTCATCCGTCCGGTTGCGGAAGCAGTCGCCCGCAGCGAAGTGGAGCGAGGAATTGTTCTCGGCGGTTCCGGAAACGGTGAGGCGATTACCGCCAACCGGGTCGTTGGGGTTCGTTGCGGATTATGCTGGAACGAGCAACTCGCGAAGTGGAACCGCGCTCACAACGACGGGAATGTGCTCTCTTTAGGCCAAAGAACCATCTCCGAAGAAGAAGCGTTGCATATTGTTAACATCTGGCTGGAAACGCCGTTTGAAGGAGGACGGCACATTCATCGCATATATCTGATCGATCATCCGGAGGCGGCCGCAAAATCCTAGACATGACGTTTGAACAGCAGATTCGCGCCGCAGAGGGATATGCGGAACTGGGGATGCCTGCGGAGGCGTTGGCTCATCTCAACGAGATTGCGGCAGAAGATCAGAATCGCCCGGAAGCGCTGAGGATGCGCATCCAAATCGTCCTGCAAATTCGCGATTGGAGGACCGCTTTGGAGTTAAGCCTACGGATGTGCGAGTTATTCCCGACCGAGAGTTACGGTTTTATCCATGCTGCATTCTGCTTGCACGAGTTCGGTCAGACTGCCCAGGCGAAAGAGAAACTACTGGTTGGACCACCCTCACTCCTGGACGAGCCAATTTACTATTACAATTTAGGTTGTTATGAAGCTATCCTTGGTAACTTCGATCAAGCCAAGGCGTATTTGCGCGCAAGTTTTCGGTTGAACAAGTCGTTCCGGGACGTCGCTCAACAGGATCCCGACCTTGCGCCGATCCGGGACGAACTTTAGGAAGAAATGCGAAATGCGGAATGCGGATTGCGGAACGCGGAATGAACTTTTGGAATTTACCCGGTGGCCTCCCGTACACTCCGCAATCCGCATTCCGCGTTTCGCATTAGACTTTACTCGTGCAACTCGGCAGATTAATCGATCTCTTTGCAGAGAACTTTCTCCAGTACCAGGAACTCGGAGCATCCGTCTGTATCATCGAAGGGGGCGAACAAAAGCTGAATATCGGCGACGGGTTCATCGATCGAACACGAACTACGCCCTGGACGTCGCAAACACGGGTATTGATCTGGTCGGCCACCAAGGCGCTTGCTTCGGCTTGCCTTCTGCATTGTTGCGAACAAGCGGGAATCGTTCTTGACCGCAGAGTAAAGGACTTCTGGCCAGAATACAGTGTAAATGGCAAGGCAGATACGAAGCTTAGTCACATTCTCTCCCATCAATCTGGCCAGCCGGCGCTTCGTCGGCCCGACATTGGGATTCTGGACCACGAAGCAGTGGTGCAAGCGCTGGCCGAACAGGAGCCTTTCTGGAAGCCGGGTGACGCTCACGGCTATCATGCTCGTACCTACGGCTTCCTTGTCGATGAACTCGTCCGCCGAATCTCTTCCGGTATTACAGTCGCAGAATATTTCCGGGAGACCTTTGGCCAACCGCTCGATCTCGATCTCTGGATTGGCATTCCATCAGAGTTGGTCAACGATGTGGCTTCTATTCAAACACCGAGGCAAAAACGGGAATCCTCATTTGAGGATCCGTTCTATCGAGCTTTGGCCGATCCGACCTCTCTAACGCGGCTGGCATTCACCACTCCAACCGGGCCAATTGCTCCCTCCGCCTTCAACGCGCCAGAACTCCGGATGCATCCATTGCCGTCTCTCGGTGCCATCGGTACCGCTGAATCGTTAGCCCGGTTTTATTACAGAGTTTTGTGTGAACCGCAGTTTCTAAGCTTGGAGGTGCTTTCGACCCTGGCGAAAACAACTGTGTCGGGACAGGATCGAGTCATGCAAATCCCAACGGCTTTTGGACTGGGCTTCATGAAAGATCCGATTTCGCCCGATCACAAAAAACTGCGGAAGATTTTTGGCCCTTCCCCGGCAACATTCGGACAACCAGGTGCGGGCGGCAGTCACGCCTTCATTGACCCCGATCGAAAGCTGGCATTTGCGTATGTTATGAACCAAATGGAACCGGGTGTTCTGCCGAATCCAAAATCTATGCGATTGGTTGACCAGCTCTATGCTGACAGCGTTTAGTTACGAAGCTTCAATTTGCACTCACGGAATTGGCACCTACGAAATCACCGATCAAATCAATCGATTAGTGGTAAAGAGCGGGGTTAGGACCGGGGTGGCCACTATTCTTATTCAGCATACCAGCGCCAGTCTAATACTCTTTGAGAATGCTGACCCGAGTGCGCGAGCAGACCTTGAACATTTCCTGCGACGTCTAGTACCGGAAAACTCCGCTTACTTTACTCATACTCTGGAAGGGCCGGACGACATGCCTAGCCACATCCGAATGGTGCTGACAACGTCCTCCGAAAGTATTCCGATAGCGGAGGGCAAGCTGCAACTCGGCATCTGGCAGGGTCTCTTCGTGTACGAGCATCGCCACGATCCGATGCAGCGCACGTTGAGCGTGAGCATCATCGGAGAATCCGGATGAGTCTCACTCCCATCGATCCGACGCTCATCCTCTCCGATCTCCATCTCGGCCACCAGGCTTCACGTATTCGCGATGCTGAACAGCTTGCTCCGCTATTGCGGGAAGCGAAGACCGTCGTACTCAACGGTGATACCGCAGAATTAAGGCATCAGATTGATCGGCCGGTGGGCCGAGGGTTAGCCGCCAATCTCGCTCGAGTCTGTCACTCGTCCGGCGCGAAGGCGATATTTATCAATGGCAACCACGATCCAGTTATATCTCAGATTGATCATCTCGATCTAGCAGAAGGCCAGATGCTGGTTACTCATGGCGATATGCTTTTCTTTGGCATCGCACCCTGGAGCCGCCAAGCTTACGCTTATCGAAGGGTACATCGTCGCGCCCTCGATCAACTCGGCCCGGACGCGCTACTCAATTTCGAGAAACGCCTTCTGGCCACGAAGAGGACCACGCTGAAATTGCAGTTGCTAGAGGAACCTACCACGCAGGGCGGGTTTCGCGGTTTCGGGTTGATCGCGCGGCAACTTTGGCCGCCCTTTCGTCCACTCATGATTCTGCACGCCTGGTGGAACACACCGAAGCTTGGCGCCGGCTTACTTCGAGCCTTTCGACCAGAGACGCGCTTTCTTCTCATTGGTCATACCCATTTTCCGGGATGTTGGAATCGCAGTGGACGCGTGATTATTAATACCGGAAGTTTTGTCTTGAACTTCGGCGCTTGCGCGGCGTTGCTGAGCGACCAGAGTCTGGAGATCCGCCGGATAGATCGTTATCATAAGAATTTCGTTCTCGGAAAACTGCTAAGAGAGTTCGAGATAAGCCAGTAGGGGAAAACCTCGGGCGTGTGCGTAACGGATCGCGAGGCTGCTACCCCTCCTTAGTCATCCCCCCGGTTTGACCGGAAAGTTGCTCGCGAGCGGTTTCGACGAGCTGCGCATAAGTAACCGATGGACGATCACCGTGATGATCTGTTTCCAAACGATCAGTCCCTGTTTGGTAATCGATCGAAAAGAGGCCAAATCGAGGTGTAAATGATCCCCATTCGTAATTGTCGAACAGGGACCAATGCAGATAACCGAGCAACGGTACCTTGCTTTGCGCAATTCGGGTTACTTCCTTTACGTGAAGACGCAGAAACTCACTGCGAGTCATCTTATCGCGACGCAGGGTCGTCCGATTATCGGTGCGCCGTCGCAGGGCCATGCCATTTTCCGCGAGCAATACCGGCCGATCTCCATAGTCTTTGCTGTAATACTCGCAGAAAAACCGAAGCCCGGCCGGCAAGACACGCCAATCCCACCACTTGCTGGTAATGTTGCTCATCAGCCATGCCCGAAGGGATTTGTTCTTAAATTCGTGGTCCCACCAGACCGGCAATCGAAAGATATGCGCTGCGAACGGATCGTAGTAATCGAGGCCCAAGAAATCAAAGGTCGATGTTCTCTCTGCCTGGTAAATCTCGTCCACCAGGGTTGCGAAGAACTCCGCATGAAACGTCTTGTAACCAATCCAATTGCTGATCCGCTTTATGAGGTCCCCGAAAAAATAAGGAATATCCTTGTGCAACGGTATGTTTGCTTCGGCAAAAGCCTTCTCGAATTCATGGATCTTGCCGTAGACGTAGTCACGCAATTCCGAAGGTTTCACCCCCCTTTCACGGACCGAGATCAGATCCAGCCAGATTTTGTCGGACCAATACAGATCGCTGCAGTAGTTATTGAAACTCACCATCGGCGGCCCCCAACCCTCACGCTCAGCCAAGTTATGAATCAGGTTATAAGCCTTTACATGGGCTTGGAGGATCTGCCGGCAACCTGCGGCAACACTACGCAACCCGGTCGGATGATGTTTTCGCCCCGGGAATTGAGTGCCGAAATAGGTATTCAGCACCAACATGTTTGGCTCATTCACCGTGATATAATATCGAATCGGTTCGACTCCGTGGCGGTCAATGAGCGCACGATTTATGTAGAGAACTGCTTTCTCTACGTAACGACAAAAATGTTCAACCATCCCCGGCTCCAACCAAGGGTCGGCTCCGAGCCAGGCGGGATGAACAAAATGATGCAGGGTAACAATCGGCTCCATCCCGTGCCGGCGACACTCCGATAACATCTCGGCATAACGATCCAGCGCACTTTCATCGAAGGCCGGAGCCGGGCCAGGCTGATCGACGTAGGTAGGTTGCACCCGGCTCCATTCGATCCCCAGCCGAAAGGCATTGAGGCTCATTTTTTCCGCCCGCTCGAAATCTTCCAGATACCGATTCCAAAAATCCGCAGCCATCCCAACGGGAACCACATCGTTTCGGCGTTCTGCTGCGGCCCAGTTGGTCTGGGGCTGCCCAGCTCCGTTAAATCCTCCTTCCGACTGGTATGCGGACGTCGCTATGCCCCACAGGAATTCTTCCATAGCTACCGAAGTTTGTTATCCTTCTCACGCGCAGCAGCCAAAATAATCGCTTCCGCTTCGTCATCGGTAACCTCCAGAGGAGGTAATTCGTCACCGACCAACGTCTCCGCGATACAACGAGCGGCATCGGGACGGCTCAAGGCAAAAGCGCGTTTGCGCATCTGTTCCAGACGGTCGGGATCGTCCAATAGCGTGTCGATCTTGTAGGGGATAGTCGTCATTTCATTGCATTTCACTGCGACGCCATCTTCCAACAGATGATCGCAATTTCTTTCCTCTTGTCCGGGAATCGGGCTAACGATCACCATTGGTAAACCGCAAGTCAGTGCCTCTGCACTGGTCAATCCACCCGGTTTACCGATAAAGAGATCCGAGATCTTCATGAGATCCGGCATACGGTCGGTGTAGCCAAATACCTTGAACGACTCAGAATCTCTGCCGACGAGGCGCAATACCCGTTCCGTGGTCTCGGCGCTACGACCGCAGACTACCAAAGTTTGCGTTTTGTTGCGCAAATTTCTGAGGCGCTCCACCACAAACTCAGCCGGACCGACTCCCAACGCTCCGGCCGAAAGGAGCAACGTTGGACGAGTGGGATGCAATCCAAAATCGAGTCGAGTGGCTGTCCGGTCGATCGGATATCCGAACTCAGGATCAATAGGAATTCCCGAAACCGTGATCCGCTCAGAAGGTAACCCCAGCATTTCCAGATGCACCTTCGTTTCTTCGATCGCGACAAAGTACCGATGAAACATCCGGGAAAGCCACATCGCATGAAAATCAAGATCAGTGACTACGATCGAAAGATGGGCATCCAATTGATTCTTTGCGATCAAGTCAGAGATAATACCCGCCGGCATGAAATGAGTGCAGACCGTGATGTGGGGGTCGAACTTACGGATGAATTTCACCAGGGGTCCGGTATTAAGGCGATCCAGCATCAAGCGCATGCCGTCGGTCTTCCATGGCTCGTCACTCTGTTTATACCACCAGCCGAGGAAATCCGGAGCCGTCTGAACTAAACGCGCGTAGAGCTTGGAATAAAAATCCCGAAACAATTTGTTCGTGAAATGAAGAGCATCACTATGAATTACTTCCCCAACGTAAGGATTTTCTTTGAATGCCTTTGTCAGTGCTTCTGCTGCGCGCACGTGCCCGGTCCCCGCGCTGGTTGACATTATGAGCACTCGCTTCTTCATCAATGTTTTTACTCGCTATGTATCGAAGTCGCTAGCGTTGCACACCAAAATCGTACCCGTGATCGAGATCAAACAAAAAATCGCGGAGTTTACGAGGATTTCCAACTTGTCCGACCTCGCCTCTGGTCGTCTTGTACCCTCATTTTCCGACCAGTAAGCGGGCGTCGGACAGCTCAAAAAATTTGCCGCTCGATTATTTCTGGGAGTCCCTCTCATTTGACACTCGCGTCGATCGTTTGGACTCTTCGGTTGATTCAGCTTCGCTGGCAAGGCGAGCTTTGCGCCTGATCAGATGCAAATTCCGCAAGTAAATCACGGAATTTGGAAGATAGCTGACAATTCCAACCGGGTCTCGGCGAAAAATAAAATAGGCACCCAGCAAAATACTTCCGGCTATACTGAAGTGCCAGAAGGAAACAGGCAGGACGCTCTCGCCGCGTTTTTCGGAAGCAATCCACTGAACAATAAAACGCATCGCAAAAAGCAGCTGTCCGACAAAGCCGAGGATCATCAGATAGCTCCAATCCAAACCAAAAAAACGGTGAAGTTGGCCAAACCAAGTAACCGCGCAGATGAAGTCCTTGCTCATAGCCACCGAGCTTAGCAGACTCCGGAATGCAGAATCCAGGAATCAGGCGCGCGGAACCTCCCCTCTCAAGCGAAAGCGAGGCTAAAGCTTCGGTTAGCATGACCCTGGCTGTCATCGGCCAGGAAAATACTCCCCTGAGTACAAGCCGAAAAGGCGTTCTGCAAAACCAGAACGCCTTTTCTGAAGAGTCTGAACTAGGCCAGGTTGGTCTCAGTAACGGTAATGCTCGGGCTTGTATGGGCCCTCGACCGGCACATCAAGGTAGCTCGATTGCTTCGGCGTCAGCTTCGTTAGCTTCACCCCTATTTTTTCGAGATGTAAGCGAGCCACTTCTTCATCAAGCTTCTTCGGCAAAATATAGACCTGCGGTTTGTAAGTATCCCTATTTTTCCAAAGATCGATCTGAGCGAGCACCTGATTGGAAAAGGAGTTACTCATAACGAAAGAGGGATGCCCAGTCGCACAACCAAGGTTAACCAGCCGACCTTCGGCCAACAGGAAAATCTCATGCCCATCCGGGAATCGGTATTTGTCGAGCTGAGGCTTGATGTTGGTTCGCTGAATGCCGGGGAAGGCATTGAGCTTGTCCACTTGAATCTCGTTATCGAAGTGACCGATATTGCAGACGGCGGCCTGATTTTTCATTTTAGCCATGTGCTCGACAGTGATGACGTCGCAGTTACCGGTAGTGGTGACATAAACATCTCCGCGCCCAAGGGTATCTTCAATCGTGGTGACCTCGTATCCTTCCATCGCGGCTTGAAGCGCGTTGATCGGATCGATCTCCGTGATGATAATACGCGCGCCCTGGCCTCGTAACGATTGCGCGCAACCTTTCCCAACATCGCCATAGCCACACACGACCGCCACCTTTCCCGACAACATGACATCTAAGGCACGGTTGATACCGTCCACGAGCGAATGCCGGCAACCGTATAGATTGTCGAACTTCGACTTGGTCACAGAGTCATTTACGTTGAACGCCGGAACAAGCAATTTACCGAGTTCTTGCAGCTTGTAGAGCCGATGAACACCGGTCGTCGTTTCCTCAGAAACACCGCGCCACTCTTTCACGAGCTCATGCCATCGATATGGGTTTTCGGCGTGAATCTCTTTGAGCAGGTTCTTAATCACTCCTTCTTCATGACTGGAGGATGGCGTATTTACCCAATCGCTGCCTTCTTCCAGTTCGTACCCTTTGTGGATGAGAAGAGTCACATCGCCACCGTCGTCGACCACCAGTTGTGGACCCTTACCATCCGGATGCGAAATCGCTCGGTTTGTACACCACCAATATTCTTCCAAGGTCTCACCTTTCCACGCGAATACGGGAACACCCGATTTGGCGATCGCGGCAGCCGCATGGTCCTGCGTCGAAAAGATGTTGCAACTCGCCCAGCGGACGGACGCACCAAGATCCACCAACGTCTCGATCAAGACGGCGGTTTGAATCGTCATGTGCAACGAGCCGGTGATCCGGACGCCTGCCAATGGCTTAGCCTTTGCATATTTCGCGCGGATCGCCATCAGGCCAGGCATTTCCTGTTCGGCAATTTCGATCTCTTTTCGCCCAAACTCAGCCAGGCCGAGATCGGCAACCTTATGGTCGACAGCAGTTTTGGTAGTTACGTTGCTCATGTATTTTGAATTAGGACAGGTGCTGATTGAGAGCTTCGGCTCGATCCGTACGCTCCCAGGTAAGCGATTCCAGGTCATCCTCGCGCCCGAAATGACCGTAGTTGGTCGTCTTCCGATAGATTGGGCGCAGGAGATCCAGTTGTTTGATGATCGCCGCCGGCTTGAAGTTGAATACCTCTTGCACAGCCTTCTCAATTTTTACTTCATCTATTTGCGAGGTTCCAAACGTGTTGACGCATACGCTGACCGGATCGGGATAACCGATCGCGTAAGCGAACTGAACTTCACACCGGTCGGCCAGACCAGCCGCTACCACATTCTTAGCGACGTACCGGCCCATATACGCTGCGGATCGATCTACCTTCGAGGGATCTTTACCGGAAAACGCTCCGCCTCCGTGGCGGCCCATTCCACCATAGGAGTCGACGATGATCTTTCTTCCGGTCAGGCCCGAATCACCTTCCGGGCCACCAATTACAAATCTGCCGGTAGGATTGATGAGATATCGCGTTTTGGAGTCAATCCATTCCGAAGGCACAACCTGCCTAATCACTCGTTCAATGATAGTCTCGCGAATTTCTTTATGTTTTACTTCGGGAGCGTGCTGGGTCGAGATGACTACTGCATCGACACGTACTGGACGAAATCCATCGTATTCTATTGATACCTGGGTTTTTGCGTCAGGCCGAAGCCAAGGCAGCTCACCATTCTTGCGCAACCTCGTCAATTCGCGTCCCAGTTTATGGCTTAGCTGAATCGGCGCCGGCATCAATTCGGGAGTTTCTCTTACGGCGAAACCGAACATCAACCCTTGGTCGCCGGCCCCTTGTTCATCGGTCTCTTTGCCGTCCGCCGGTGTTGCATCAACGCCTTGAGCAATGTCGCGGGATTGACGACTCAGCGCTTGAACAACCAGACAAGTATCAGCGTGGAAAAGCGATTCATCGTGAATGTATCCGATTCCCCGAATCGCGGATCGGATTTCCTCGATGTAGTCGAACTTCGCGTTGGTCGTAATTTCGCCGGCGACAACGACCAGGTTACCTTTGGCAAGGGTTTCGCAGGCGACTCGGCTACTTGGGTCCTGCGCCAGGCAGGCGTCCAGGATAGTGTCCGAGATCGTATCGCAAACTTTGTCTGGATGACCCTCGGTTACAGATTCAGAAGAGAATATATAGCGACGCGACATAAAGAAAGGGTGCTGTGGTCAACGGTGTATTGAGGTGACAAGGCGGGATTCTGCCGTATATTGACCAATCATGATATCCTGATATATCACTCAGTTCCTGATGTCGTCAACGCTGAATTTATTGCGCCTTTTGGCCGATCCCACCCGGACCCGACTCCTCTACCTCCTGGAACCAGGCGAACTCTCGGTGGCCGAAATCCAAGAGGTCTTAGGAATGGGACAATCCCGGATCTCTACGCATTTGGCCCAACTGAAAAGGGCGGGCCTGGTTCACGATCGCCGGGTCGGGAAAAACATCTTTTACAGCTGGAACGAGGAGACGCCGATACCGCAGCCCGAGCTCAAGCAGCTCGTTGAACTGGCAGCTCGCGAAATGCCAGAGGCAAAGACAGACCGCGCGGGACGCGCACACATTCTGGCAAAACGCCGCGACCGTGCTGGAGAATACTTTAACCGTTTAGCCGGCAAATTTGGGCGTAGTCACTGTCCAGGGCGATCATGGCAGGCTTTATCACACCTTCTCCTCACCCTCTTGCCTGAACTCGACATAGCCGATTTAGGGGCTGGCGAAGGCACTTTGGCCCAACTGCTGGCCCGCCGTGCGAGGAGCATAATCGCCGTCGATCTTTCGGAGAAGATGGTCGAATTCGGCTCTCAACTTGCGCGCGAACACGGCTTTTCGAATCTTGAATACCGGCTGGGCGATATTGAGAATCCTCCGATAGCTTCGGAGACGATCGACCTCGCTATTCTGAGCCAGGCGTTACATCACGCGATCGACCCTGGGCGGGCGATCCAAGCGGCATATCGTCTTTTGCGGCCGGGCGGCCGCATTCTCATCCTGGATCTACTGGCCCACACCTTCGAGCAGGCAAGGGAACAGTATGCGGACATCTGGCTGGGGTTTAGCGAAGTGGAACTCTCTTATGCGTTGCAAAAGGCGGGCTTTGTCGAAGCCGAAGTCCGCGTGGTGTCCCGCGAAACACAGAGCCCGTTTTTTCAGACGCTTCTTGCGACCGGCCGGAAGCCGCCAAACAGTCAGAAGTCAGCAGTAAACAGTAAACAGTAAGCGGCGGAATAAGGCTGCAGAGCACAAAAATGCCCCGATTTACTGCTTATTGCTCACCATTTACTGCTCGAAGCGGTTACCACTTGGTAATTTCTTTGCTATCTGCTATTCGCTACCTGTCATTTCATTCAAGCCTTAGGCGAGAATGATTCTCCCTATGCGCAGCTGGTTCGTCGTTTTTCTCATACCATCGATTGCGGCAGCCGGATGGAAGGTCATAGATCGGCAAGAATCGAATGCCGGCATTTCCCAAGCTTTTGTTATCACGATTAGCAATGGCTCGAACCAAGCTAAAATATACGCAGTGGCCGGTCGCGCGTCGGAGCTCCGGTTTCGAGTGGTAAACAATGTCGATCGCCGATTTTCCAGCGTACAGGAGGCGGTCTCCAAGTCCGAAGCGATTGCCGGGGTTAATGGCGGCTATTTTCAGCCGGACTTGACGCCGGTTGGACTGCTCGTCAGCCAGGGTAAGCTGATACATCCGCTGGAACGAGCGAAGCTACTCTCGGGCATCTTTTTTGTACGAAAACAAAAGCCGACTTTAGTACGAGCGCAGCACTTTTCCGATACGGTAGGTATCTCGGATGCGATCCAATGCGGACCTTTTCTAGTAGAGAGCGGCGGCATTGTTGCTGGACTAAACAACAGACGTAGCGCGCCACGGACGTTTGTTTTTCTGACCAGGGAAAGCATTTGTGGTGTCGGGATCTGCCGGTCGGTTACCCTGGCAGAGCTATCAGAAATCTTGACGATAGGGGATCTGCTGCCGAATGGCCCAATTGCTGAAGCGCTCAATTTTGATGGCGGGTCATCGACCGGGTTTTATCTGGCGCGAGGAAGTCAGTCGATCTCGTCGCCCGAGTGGACAACCGTCGGAAATTATTTGCTTCTAAGCTCAGCAGTCCACAAATAGTAATTCTTCTTTTCCGCCGTGAGCGTGGCCGAGGCCGCCTCTCGACCGGATTTCCGGAAGAGAAAAATGGCAGATTTGTAATTCAGAAAATTTCGTTGAACTCCAACGTCCTCTCACCCAACGTTGCGCTTCGATTTGCTGCATTTCTATGAGTCGTTATCATCTCCCAAAACTTGCTCCTTATACCTGCGTGCTACTTGTGGCCCTCGGAGCGTGGACCGCCAGAGCTTTCGACGCGGATCAGAAAGCGGTATTGGATGCCTATCAAAAACCGTGGACTGCTTACTTCGCCGCGATTCAAACATTGGGTACGACGCTCGATTCTGCCAAAGGCGATCAGGATATAGTTAAAGCAGCGGACAAATTCTGCGATGAGGCGAACGCTTTCGTCGAGGAGTTTAACGACGTACGCGATCGTTACCTAGGATCAGATATTTTGAAGGCAATGGACAATGATGCGGACGCGAAGAAGGCGTTCCAGGATTTCGTCACCAACGTTAAAAAGAAGCTGGACGATGCTAAACCGATCTTTGACAAGTTGAATCGGCAATTAACCGTCTATAGCACCTCAGCCGATATCAAAAGAGTGCGTGACCGGCTCGCTGCGGTCTCGAACCGGCTTCAGCTTCTGACGCTATAGCCGGCTTTTTGCACGAAGCAGCTAGGAGCGAGCGGTCGGGTTGACTCAAATGAAGTTGGCGAGGTTGCTCCGCGCAGAAAGCAGGTTATTGACGGACGGATTCAACCAATTCGCGACGCCGCTCATGTTCTTCATCTGAAAGGACGGGTCGACACACCAGATCCGGTGACGGAGGCGGTAGGTCAACCCAAGATCGACAGCCGCCAAAGGAGCTTTGGAAGGCCAGATGCCAGCTCGGAATGACCCGGAAAACTCTGAGGAAAGCCAGGTGAACACCTTTGACATCGTCTTGATTGAATCGCTTTTCGAGCAACTCGGGACGAAGGAAGTGAAACTCGGAAAGCGGCTCGATGGTTTGAAGGTCTGAGATCCAGAGTGTGAATTCGACGTAAGCGAATGCTTCGATCGCGATACTCTCGAGCTGCGGTCCTAAGTCTCTGGTCGTATCCAGACGAGTCTGGGCGATCTGCTCGTGGAAAAAAGTCGGAAAGAGAAAGAACTGCGAGTGTTTAAACCTAAAGCCTTCTTTTCCCTCGGCGATTCCGCCTTTACGAAAAATCAGGCTCGTTTCTCCCCGGAGCATCGATTCACATACCAACGCCCATTCTTTGAACCCAATCGCCGGGAGCAGGCCCGGCATTGGACGCACGTAGTGTGAAATGACAGGTGACTCCAGCATGTCCTACCAATAACATATTTTCTGCCTCGCCGACAGCTCGCTTTACCGTTTACACCCACGTTTTTCGGGCTTACTTAGCTCGCCTCATGGCCATCAAGATTGACCTCCATTGCCACTCGTTCTTTTCTGGCGACGGTGTTAGCAGCCCAGAGCAATTGATCGAAGCGGCCCGAGCCAGGGGCCTCGATGGCTTTGCCATTACCGACCATAACACCTGCGATGCGGTTAAGTATATGATCGATAAGGGGTATATGCGACCGGACGGTTTGCCGGTCGATAATTTCTTGATTGTGCCCGGAGTGGAGGTCACGACAGCGGAGGGCCATCTCCTCTGTATTGGCGCCGTATTGCCGAACCTCAAGGGCCGGCCCGCGTTTGAAGTATGCAATCTGATCCACGAGGCCGGCGGGGTCGCTATTCCTCCCCATCCTTATGATGTTTTCCGGGCCGGAATCCGAGAGAACGTTCTAAAGACTCTGCAAATTGACGGGATTGAAGTATTCAACGCCGCCACCACGCTCAAACGTTACAATCGCATGGCCTATGACTATGCCCTTGATCGTGGTCTGGCAATGACCGCCTCGAGCGATGCCCACCATCACGCCGCCATCGGAACCGCTTATACCGTCTTGGAGACGGACAACTTCTCTGTGGCCGGAGTTTTAGCCCAGGTAGTGAAAGACAACCCACTCAGTGAAAAATATCTGTCGATCGGAGGCACCATCCGCAAGACCTGGAACAATCTCATGCGGCTGCGCAAAAGAAAATCAGTCGAAGACCTACTTAAAGACAAACGCGGATGACAGATGTGTACAAAAGAACGCCAAGAGAGATTCTTAAACGAAGGGGTCGCAAAGCACGCAATACTTGATCCGGGTCCGGGGCCAAAATCGCTATCTGTCTTGACGAACGCGGTGCCGGCTAAAACTGAATCTCTTTTCTGCGATCTTTGCGACCTCCCTGTTTAAAAGTCTTATCTTCGTGGCCTCCTGTTCCAAGAATCCGTCTTTGCAGTGCTGACGTTGAACTTCGCGCATTTTCGCGAGGATTCCTCTCGGGCGAAAGCGGCTTTACCCCGCCGACACGCCGACACGCCGACACGCTCGCCATATGTGGTTGCGGCTACGCCGCGCTGTGCCCTTCTGTTCCTTGTTATTCCTTGAGCCGCACGGCGCGCGTTTTATCTAGTTTCAGCACGCCGCCTGGTTGGAACGATGGTTTTGCCTTTGGGTCAGTGATCTTGTCGCCAAGCCATTGGACGCTTCCCTGCTCGATCAAACGCCGGGCTTCGGCTCGCGACTTGGTAGTTTGAAACCCCTGAGCATAGGCGGCGACGACCGCAGAAACCAAATCGTCCCCGAAATCCTTGAGTGACACCGGAGGCAACTCGGCGGCAGCCAAATCCCGCTTCGCGAATCGTAGGTCAAACTCCTCCCGAGCGGCGCGGGCTGCGGCCTGATCATGGAAGCGGGCGACAATTTTCGAAGCGAGCGCTTTCTTTGCTTCCATCGGATGCCCCCCTGGAACGGGCTCGTTGAATAGAACCTGGTAATAGCGAGCCATCAATTCATCGGATACACTCATTACTTTTCCGAACATCGAGGAGGCCGGTTCGGTGAGGCCGATGTAATTCCCAAGGCTCTTACTCATCTTTTGGACGCCGTCCAAGCCCTCTAAAATTGGTAATATACAAGCGACTTGCTGTGCTTGTTGGTGTGCCTTTTGCAGGTCTCGGCCAACCAAGATGTTAAAGAGCTGATCGGTGCCCCCTAACTCGACGTCTGCAGCGATCATGACTGAATCCCATCCTTGCATGAGTGGATACTGCAATTCGTGCAGGAATACCGGAGTAGCCTCATCAATCCGGCTCTTGAAATCCTCCCGTTGCAACATCTGTTGCAGAGTCACCTGACTGTTAAGACGAATGACTTCCATGAACGTCATTTTGGCGAACCAGTCGCCGTTGAACACTATCTCTGTCCGTTCTGGGTCGAGAACCTTAAAGGCCTGCGTTTTGTAGGTTTCCGCATTTGACATCACCTCATCATGGCTAAGCATCGGCCGAGTCGAAGAGCGCCCCGTCGGGTCACCCACCATCGTGGTGAAATCACCGATCACTAGAATCGCGCGATGCCCGAGCTCTTGAAATTGGCGCAGCTTTGACAGCCCAACCGAGTGGCCAAGATGGAGGTCGGGAGCAGTAGGATCAACGCCGAGTTTAACCCGCAGTGGGCGCTTCTCCTCGAGTTTGGTGGCAAGCTCTTGTGCGCTGATCAGTTTTGCGCCTCCCTCTTCAAGTTGTCGAATCGTATCTGCCGCCGGTTGCATAGAGAATCTGAGAATGCTGTCCGAGCCCAAAAATCGCACGTTATTAGAATCGACGCGCATATTGCGGGCTCGGTCGCTGTCAATCATCCGGCAGCCGCCCATGCGCGTCAACCGAGCGGCTTGCCACCAGCTTTGCCCGGATCCTCCGGAAATTGAATAGCTAGTTGATCCCGGACCCAGGGAAAGTAGCCCGGCAATTCGGCGCCGGGTTGGCTTTTTTAGGAGCGCGGACTGCGCTCCTGCCGCTCACGTTATTCGTTATCTATCATGCCGGCTCAATTCCAAATCCGACTGGCTGCTAGCGATTTGACATCCGAGACTCTCCGACTATCATTCCCGACTCCCAGGATCCAGGAGATGTTGCCATGAAACGAACCTATCAACCTTCCAAGCGCACGAGAAAGCGTCAGCACGGCTTTCGTGCCCGGATGAAAACCAAAGGCGGGCGGGCCACTCTCGCTAGACGTCGTCAGCGCGGTCGGAAGCGGTTGCTGCCAGTCGGAGCGGAAAATCATTACGCCCGACATACTGAGGCTTAGTTCTATGCCACCCGGGAGCCGGGAGCGTTTTAGATTTCCCAAAGCTTCTCGATTAACGCGGACGGCCGAATTCGCTCTGGTCAAGAAAGAAGGAAAAGCCTGGACCGGACGGCACGTCTCTTTAGGAATTTTGCATCGGGCAGGCGAGAGAGCGGCCCGGCTGGGGATCATCACAACTCGGCGAATCGGCCAGGCGGTTATTCGCAATCGGGTCAGACGGCGACTCCGAGAAATCTTCCGGCTAAATCAGCACCGGCTGGTGGCTGGCATCTGGATAGTGACCATAGCTCGAGTTTCGGCAGCGGATGCGACTTTTCACCAGCTTGAGCGAGACTGGTTGCGACTAGCCGGTCGAGCTTCTATTTTAGCGCCGGCTTCGCACGACCAAGTGGATAATAAACTCTGAGTGCCGGATCCATGGTACCGCTCCTTAAACTGCTCTTAAAAATTTATAAGCTGACCCTCTCTCCGTTTTTGGCGGCGCTCACCGGTGGACCGGGAACTGGCTGTCGCTTCAACCCGACCTGCTCAGAGTACTTGGTCCAAGCGATCGAAGCGCACGGACTGCTGGCTGGCGGGTGGCTTGGCTTGAAGCGATTGTGCCGGTGCCATCCGTGGGGTGGTTCGGGTTACGATCCGGTCCCTGAGCGTTTACAGAAGAATCACTAGCTAAGAATTTACGCATGAGTCGCGACCGCACCACCTGGATAGCTGTTTCCCTGGCCACGATCGGCCTGATTCTGTCAATTTATTGGGGCCAACAGGATGCCGCGAGAGTGCGAGCGCAAGCAGAGGCTCAACAAGCCTTGGCCAGCGCTCATGCGTCGGCCATGCCAACTGCGAACGCTTCACCGACTCCTAATGTCGCCGAGACAAAGCCGGCTACTCCCGCTATCCCTGAGCAAACGGGCAGCTTAAAGAGCCCAGTGGCGGTATTTCAATTTTCTAACACCCGGGGAGGTTTGGACAACATCATACTTCCCGGCCACAAGGCCGAAAGAGGTACTGCCGTCCGCTTGAACACCGATGATGGGCCGGCGATTGGCGCGTTGACGCAGAATCCAAATGATTGGTCAGATACCGGCTACCAGTTGTCGGTCGACGAAAGCACGGGTACTGCGACGCTCACGCGCCAACTTACTGATCAGCTAAAAATTACCAAAACTTACACCGTAGGAAAAGCAGCCGGGCTTGCTGACGAGTACCAGGCCAGGCTGACAATCTCCTTAGAGAATTCTGGATCAGGGGAATTCAAAACGCCCGGTTTCTTTGTTAACACGGGAAGCGCACAACCGATTCACGTTTCGGACCGCTCCACTTATACGAAGTTCGATTGGTATACTGACGGTAAGTTCCGACAAATCGATGTAAATTGGTTTAACGCGTCGAGCATCCTTTTCCTTATTCAGACCTCCGGTCCGAAGGAGATTTATTCCGAAGCAGCCGACCACATCATGTGGGCAGCGACCGCGGATCAATATTTTGTAACCATTCTTCAATCCCCGGACAGAATTGGATCGCAAGTCTGGGCTAGACGAACCCAGATCGCCGGCCCCAATGGTCAACCCTCGACCCAAACGATCCAAGGTGCAATGGGTGTACCCGGCTTTACCCTGCAGCCGGGCGAAAGCAAGAAGTTTGACTTTACGATTTATGCTGGGCCGAAGGAGTACAGCCGCCTGGCCAAGCTGCCAGGAGACCTTACCGCAGTAATGGATTTTGGGATGTTCGCTCCGATCAGTCAGATCCTGCTCACTACCATGGATACCCTTCACGCTTTCGTGAAGAGTTATGCGTTAGCGATCATCCTCATGACCCTGATCATCCGGCTTCTACTCTGGCCGCTACAAAATTACACGACCAAGAGTATGCGCCGGATGGCTAAGCTCTCGCCGGTGATGAACGAGTTAAAGGCGAAGTACAAGGATGACCCGCAGCGGATGAATCAGGAGATGATGAAGTTGTACAAGGAGTACAAGATCAATCCATTCACCGGCTGCTTGCCGATGCTCATTCAGATCCCGATCTTTTTTGGCTTTTATACGATGTTGGGTTCTGCAGTCGAACTACGGAATAGTACTTTTTTGTGGGTGGCAGATCTATCCCAACCTGATACCGTTGCCCATCTGTTCGGGTTTCCGATCAACATCCTGCCGCTGATTATGGCGGCGACCCAACTTTGGCAGCTGCGAATTACCCCTAAGACCGGCGATCCTTCGCAGCAGAGAATCTTGATGATAATGCCGGTCGTTTTCTTGGCAATCTGCTACAACTTTGCATCGGCGCTTTCCCTTTATTATACGGTTCAAAACCTGTTTTTGATTCTTCAGACCTATCTCACTCGCAACCAGGTCGATGCCCCTTTGACCAAGCCCGCTCCAACTCCCGCAGTTGCTAAAAAGAAGAGTTACCGTTAATAAATTAGTACACCAAATCCAGGTGTAGTCGCTCCTATGGACGCCAGAGAAATCCTTGATACCATGCTCGGTCATCTTGGATTCGTTGTCGATATTCAGGAGATTGAGACCGAGACCGGTAAGCAACTGCAGGTCTTCACGGCCGAGAATGAGGCTTTGATCGGACCACACGGAGAAACGTTGGAAGATTTGCAATTTCTTCTAAACCGGATTTTGCAATCTCAGGATCGAAACGCTCCCAGGGTGCAAGTAGATGTCGGCCATTGGCGAGCCATGCGGGATGATAAGCTTCGGCAAAGAATAAAGCAGATCGCCGAAACGGTGCGAGCGACCGGACGCCCGGTGAAGCTGGAGCCGATGAATTCTTACGATCGGCGCATTGTTCACAATGCGTTGACGGGCGATCCCGAGGTGATGAGCTTTAGTCCAAATGACGATGCCCGGGTTAAGCGGATTACTATTCAGCGCCGAACCCACGACCGGTGACATAGCAGGGCGAAATACGTTGTCAATGTAGTCCTGGGCCTCCGGCTCAGGAATCCAGGCGCCGGCGAATCTTCAGACCAGTCGCATCCTTCCTAAGGCTGGAGCATCAGGCACCGCCTAGCCGCGCCGCGCTGCTGGTAACTCGAGGCCAGCGATTTTCTCCATTACTTGGTTGCTCAATTTCTGATAAACGTCCCGATCACCTTTCAAGGCATCTTCACTGAATCGCATTGGTTTACCAACAACCACGGAAACTGGTCTGAGTTTGAGACCGCCGACTCGCGGCAGCGCCTCGAAACTCCCAAATACTCGAACCGGAACGACCGGCGCCAGAGTCTTAGCGATGATCATTCCCAACCCAGCGCGAGCCGGCTGTAACTGCCCGTCCGAAGATCGGGTGCCTTCCGGAAAAATGATCACTCGATGCCCGCTTCGCAGCAACCGGATAATTGTTTTGATCGAACTCACATCACCACGGTCTCTATCGACGGGAACGGTATTCAGCCGCTTCAATAACGGTCCGATCAACGGCCGCTGGTAAAGTGTGTTCCGAGCGAGATAATAAATATCATTGCGACAGGCCATTCCGATACAAGGCGGATCCAAATAGCTTTGATGGTTTGAAGCCAGAATCGCGGCTCCATCCTCGATCAAATTCTCGCGACCGTAGACCTTGAAATCGAACGCGACTTTTCCAACCAGATTGCAAAGGGTGTAACCGATCCGGTACAAAGGAGTCATAAATTCACGTTCAAGGCGGAAGCCAACCCTTTCCTTTGTAAGCGAGCCACCACATCCTTAAGTACGCGCTCGATCGTTAGAGACGAGGTATCAATAACTTCCGCATCATCAGCAATCATGAGAGGTGAAGACCGGCGGGAGGAATCGATTCGATCGCGATGGGCGGGACTATCCTTCAATCCCTGAGCGGCGCGTCGCCGCGCACGGATTTCGGGAGAGGCATCGATGTAGAATTTGAAAGGAGTTTCCGGAAAAACAACGGACCCGATGTCACGTCCTTCCACCACTACATTGTCGAGCCCGGCGAATTTGCGCAGATGATCGGAAAGGAATGCGCGCACTTCCGGAATCGTTGCCACACTTGAGACAGTCCGATTGACGACTTCCTCTTTCAGGTGGGCTACGGGATCAACGCCGCCGATTCGTATAAAGAGCTCTTTGTTTGCTAATCCAAATTGCAACTGGGCATGGCGAAGCGCCTGCCACACTGCGTCGGAATGATCAGGATTGATTCGGTGCAGGTGGGCCAACCATGCCGCGGAGCGATACATCAGGCCGCTATTGACGTAGGAAAAGGCCAGGTGAGCAGCCAAAACTTTGGCTACAGTGCTCTTCCCGGAAGCGGCCGGGCCATCAATGGCGACTACCGAAAAACCTGATCTTTCGTTCAATGCTTTTCAATGGCTCCAGCCGGATTAATCACCGGCGTAGGCTGTTCATGACTCGGGTCAAGGAAAGCCTGAAGCTGTTCTTCAAATCCCGGATAAGAAGTCGCTATACAATCGGTGTCATCAATTATCGTTTCGCCATCGGCAAACATACCGGCGATAGCGAAAGCCATCGCGATGCGATGATCTCCGTAACTCTTTAAACGGCCAGCTATCAATGGGGCTCCCCCATTAATTTCCAGACCATCTTCGGTTTCGACCACATCGACTCCCATTTCGGTAAGGTTGGCAGCAATTGCTGCCAGCCGATCCGTTTCCTTGACTCGTAATTCATGGGCATCCCGGATGGTGGTCTTGCCCTGAGCAAGCGCGCCGGCAATCGCCAAGATGGGAATTTCGTCGATCAATCTAGGGATCTCTTGTCCACCGATTACGGTGCCGTGCAGGCGGGTGCCTTGAATATGGATCTCACCGCTCGGCTCTCCTTTTTCACTATCCTGAACCACTTCGCGAACGTGGGCACCCATTCGCAATAGAACGGCCAGCGCGCCAGTCCTCGTCTCGTTCAATCCGACATTCCGCACCAACAGGCTAGAGCCCTCTTGAGCGGCAGCGGCCACCATCCAAAACGCCGCGCTAGAAAAATCACCGGGAACGAAAAAATCACGCGACTCGGCGACTTGTTCACCATAAATCGAAATTGCGTGTCCTCTGGGGGTCGTTTCTCGCTTTGTCTCGATCAGAAAATAATTCAAAATCCGCTCGGTATGATCCCGGGACGCAATCGGCTCGATAACCGTGGTTTTACCCGGGGCGCCAAGTGCCGCCAATAGAATCGCGCTTTTCACCTGGGCGCTCGCCACCGGCAATTCGTAAGTCACCGGATTGAGATTCCCACCTCGGATTTTCAGGGGTGCAGTACCGGTCGGTTCTTTCGCTTCGATCGACGCACCCATCAACGTCAGCGGCTCGATGACACGGCGCATCGGTCGAGAAGAGAGCGAGGCGTCCCCAATCAGAACTGTTTCAAACGGCTGCGTCGCTGCTAACCCGCACATCAGCCGCATCAAAGTCCCTGAGTTACCGCAATCAATCGGTTCCGCAGAGGATTGGAATTTGCCGCGCTGGCCGTGCACCATCAAGTAGTTCTCGCTGGGTTGATCGATCAGGATACCGAGTGAGCGCATTGCCTGAACGGTACACCGGCAGTCATGGCTCGGAAGAAATCCCCGGATAGCACAGGAGCCATTGGAAATTGCGGCCAACAGTACGGCGCGATGAGAGATGCTCTTATCGCCGGGAACAACTATTTCCGCTTCTATTCGTGGAGCCCGAAAGACGCTTAAGCTGGCCATGATTCTTATCCGATTAACTTGTCGCGGTTCCTTTTCGCCGCGTTCAGAAGTGCTTGCAAGTTTTTCGCATCGTTTCTCTGCAGTAGTTGAATTGCTTCGTCCAGGCGGCCGCGAAATCTCTGCAAGTGATTGAGCAGCTCACCTCGATTGGCAAGCAGGATTTCTGTCCAAAGACTCGGAGAACCAGAGGCGATCCGTGTCAGGTCGCGGAACCCACGACCCGCGACCTGAAACGCTGGTTCGAAAGACTCGGCCACATCAGTCACCAAAACGGATGCCAGCAGATGGGGGAGGTGGCTGACCGCGGCCACCAGCCGATCGTGGGTGATGACATCGAGGGTAATCGTGGTACTGCCGAGCCGTTCCCAAAAGCTTCTCATAACGGCGGCAGCGTTTGGATCAGGACAGAAATCGTCGCAAACCACGGTCACAGCTCCCTGAAAAAGTTCCGCGTGAGCTGCTTCCCATCCGGAACGTTCCGAGCCGGCCATGGGATGAGTTGGAATGTATTGGCAGCGCGAAGACAGTAATCGGGAAAGCTTAGGCGCGATCTCCTGTTTTGCGCTAGCCACCTCCGACACAATGGTACCGGGCTTGAGATGGATCAACAGTGCTTCGGCCGCGGTAACTGTCGCCGATAGTGGTGTAGCGATAAAAATTAAGTCACTGGCGAGCGCAACTTCCTCGATCGTCGCGGCCCATAAGTTGGCACCTCCCAACTTGAGTCCGGTGGCAGAGTTGTATTGATCGTAGACGGTCACCGAAAAACCTGCCTTTTGAGCACCAAGCGCAATCGAGCCGCCGATTAAGCCCGCACCAACAACCCCGATCATTCCATCATCCATATTTCTTTTGAATCCCGGCAAACATCACCTCTGCTCCTCTCATTTGCGACCGAATCGCTTAGTCCCGAGCGATTGAATCGGTGGAGGAACCTAACCAAGAATACCCAATAGCCAATCGCGATAGCCAAGATTTGCCGTGGTGACCACGGTTCGGGCAACAGCCAAGTAACGGAGCGACCTAAGGAACTAGAAAGATCTTGTTCGTATAAGGGTCTCGCACTTCCGCACCCGGAGGGTAGCCGGAAACATCGACCTCGCCCGCATTCGGAGCGTAGGGACTAATCACGCGACCCGGCTTACCCGGCACCTTGGTGGCCGTCGGATAGTTTTCTGGTTGCGCACTTGGACTCGCCGCGGGATTCGGCACATTACTTACATCTGGTGCCGGAGTTGGTGTCGGCACAACCATCGGTGTTGGTGTTGCCGTTGGCATCACCGTGACTGGAGGTGCAGTCGAAACAGGTCCGCGGACGGAACTTCTTTTGTTCTGAGTCCCCGAATCGCAAGAAACTAGCGCCAGAATTACAACGGCAAGAGATGCGAACAGGCAGTGGCGGCTCATAAAGGATGCGTGAATGAGGATTAATTCATTCACTGCCGAATGACAACCCCTTTTGCGGGCACCGCGCCGGGCCTTCAATTGAGCGTGAGGCGAACGGACCGGGTCGGCCCCGCTGCTCAAGTTTTTAAATCCGAAAGGCTGCTACGGACTGCTAATTGATCTGGCTACGCAGCAATTGGATCAGCAAGCGCAAACGATCGGGAACCCCACTCGCTTCCAATAGTTGCTGCCGCGATTGAGCTTCACTGATAAACGCCGCCGCGACCACGTCGGCCAAAACCTCCGGGTCATCGATTTGTTGCATCTGCTTCATCAAGTTCGCGGGTAGGCGCACGCCTAATTTCTGAATTTGCGCACACAGTTCCTTCACTTTGACACAGAGTGCTTCGGCCTCGATAAGGTTCCCGCGGTTTGGTTGAAGTAGTTCGATCTCCGCGATTCGGAATGGTTGCTCTTGCGTCAGGTCCAATAATCTGACTCGGGCCAAACCTTGTAGGACCAAGTTGGATGTTCCGTCGTCATTTCCCACACAGGCGCGAATTAGCCCGACACCGGCGACCGGCCAAATATCCTCCAGCGACTCCGGCTCGCTAATCCCGCTACGGACCAGGCCGATCGAAAACATCCGATCGCCATCCAAACAGTGCGCCAGCATCTGGCGATAGCGGGTTTCAAAGATGTGGAGCGGTAAAACCGAGTGCGGAAACAGCACTGCATTGGGAAGGACCATCAGAGGAATCTCGCGCGGTATCCTGATCACAGAAACAGACGAACGGTCGATAGATAGTGTTCCGGTAACAAAGTCGCGAAAACCCGGAGACGCAAGAACGACCGGCCGTAACTGCTTCTGTCAGGTTGTTGTTTGAAGAAAACGAGCAAGTTGTTGCACATCTTTGTCGCCTCGTCCGGATAAATTGATAACGACTACGTGACTCGGAGAAAATTCGGATGCGTGTTTAGTCACATAGGCCAGAGCGTGAGTCGATTCGAGTGCCGCGAGTATGCCCTCGGTCTTGGCCAAAAGCTGGAAAGCGGCCAGAGCTTCGTCATCGGTCGCATAAGAGTATTCTACACGGCCGATTTCGCGTAGATAGCTGTGCTCTGGGCCAACCGCCGCATAATCCAAGCCGGCCGAGATAGAATGTGTCCCTTGGATCTGCCCATCTTCATCACACAATAAAAACGTCTTGGTCCCCTGCAAGACGCCAAGGCAGCCACCTTGGAATCGTGCCGCATGTTCGCCTGGCCGGATACCTCGACCGCCGGCCTCAACTCCGACCATGCGGACGTTTTCGTCTTCCAAGAACGGATAGAACAATCCAATCGCATTGCTGCCGCCGCCCACACAGGCGACTAAAAGATCCGGCAGCTTCTCCTCGATCGCCAGAATCTGCCGTCTAGCCTCTTCGCCAATTATCCGATGAAAGTCTCTTACCATCATCGGGTAAGGATGCGGTCCGTAGGCGGTACCCAAGAGGTAGTGCGTGTTCCGAACATTAGTAACCCAATCTCGCATCGCCTCATTGATCGCTTCTTTCAGTGTAGCTTGCCCGACAGAAACGGGCACCACCGTTGCACCGAGAAACTCCATCCGAGCGACATTCAGCGCCTGTCGCTCCATGTCCACCTTTCCCATATAGATGACGCATTCGAGACCGAAGCGAGCTGCTACGGTCGCGGTCGCTACTCCATGTTGCCCGGCGCCAGTCTCGGCGATCAGTCTTTGTTTGCCCATTCGGACCGCTAGCAGGGCTTGTCCAATCGCATTATTGATTTTATGGGCCCCGGTGTGCAGCAGGTCTTCACGCTTCAAGTAGATGCGCGGACCGCCCAGTGCCTGGGTGAGCCGCTCCGCATAGTATAACGGCGTGGGACGCCCGCAATAGGTGCGTAGTAAATCCTCCAGTTTCCAAGTGAACTCCGGGTCGTTCTTCGCCTTCTCATATTCTTGCCCAAGCTGCTCGATAGCCGGCATCAACGTTTCCGGAACAAAAACCCCGCCGAAGGGGCCGAAGTGACCTTCTGCGTCCGGTTGGTGATAGGGCAGAATTAAAGTGGGCATAGTACGTTGGCAAAACTCGCTGCGCTACCCCGCTCGAATCAAGCGGAAATGAGCGGTTAGGCGTGTGGCGTGACTCAAGGGATTCATGGGACTCATGGGACTCATGGGACTCATGGGACTCATGGGACTCATGGGACTCATGGGACTCATGGGATACGCCACACGCCGACACGCTCACTTCCGCTCCGTCTCCAGAATCGCTTCCACCGC
>Ga0209647_1000365_pt1 | contig 42463 bp, 42 predicted proteins | sample GraSoi_2013_60cm_FD_185827 | JGI IMG/M metagenome (GOLD analysis project Ga0209647, IMG submission 185827) | Grasslands soil microbial communities from the Angelo Coastal Reserve, California, USA - Sample 9_17_2013_60cm (SPAdes) (version 2) | ecosystem: Environmental > Terrestrial > Soil >...
TGGGTTGAGCTCGGGGGCGTAACCGGGCAACTGCTCCAGGTGCAGGCGCCTGGCCGCGCCCTGGCGCAAGAAGTCCTTGATTGGCTGCCCACGATGGATCGGCGCGCCATCCCAGATGACGAGCAGCTTGCCGGCGATCTTGCGCAGCAGCACGCGCAGAAAGCGCACCACATCCGGCGCGTGGTAGGCGTGGTCTTGCGTCTGCAGAAACAGCCTCCCGTCCGGCGTGAGCCCGCCGATGGCGGCCAGGTGGTCATGGGTCAGCCGCACGCGCAGGATGGGTGTGTGCCGACACGGCGCCCAGGTGCGCACGGCCATGGGCAGCAGGTAGAAGCCGGCTTGGTCTACCCAGACGATGGTGCGCCCCTCCTCGGTCGCTTTTTTTCCACGGCTGGCCAGCGGTCCTGCCACCAGGCCGCAATTGCCGTCTCGTTGCGCTGGGCGGCCCGCGCGACCGGTCGCTGGACGCTGTGGTGCAGCGCATGCAGCAGGCGGTTGACGTGGGCGGGATGGTACGTGACGCCAAACGTACGCCGGATGACCGCGGCCACCCGCTTGCAGGTCCACACCTGGCCGCGGAACCCGAACGCCTCCGGTCCACGGGTGAGCAAGTCCGGGATCTGGGCCAGGTGCTCGGCGCTGAGCTTGGGTGTCGGCCCAGGCGCGGGATGGCGCCGCAATGCCTCCACGCCCTCCGAGCGCGCCCTCTTGAGCCACTGGCTGACGGCACCGGGTGTCACCCCGAGCGCAGCGGCGATAGCAGACTGTTTCCAGCCTTGTTCTTTGAGCTCCCAGGCGCGTCGTCGCCGCCCTTCGCGCCAGTCGAGCCGGGTGCTGTTCGTGCTCATGGCGCCAGCGTATCATACGTTTACTCACCTATACAAACGTCAGTAAGTTGGTCACTGACTGGGCCGTCATGTTGCTCTGACCGACGTTACAACTGCGTTCCCTTACTCGTGGACACCACCCACCAAGATGCGAAAAGTGGAAGCGCACACCAGTTGCCAATGCCCCTCTTGACTTTGACGTTGCGGCAATGTTGCATCCTCTGCTTGCGAGTTACCGCAGTCTGGTGAACCGTGATTCATCCGGCAACCACACCAACCGACCTGTAGAAGGACAAGGAGTCCTGCCATGAGTACGCTTGATACACTCTTAGCCTGGATTCATCACGGTCGGTTGCTGAAAGGTGTGGGTTGATAGGCTAGAGTGAAGGCTCCAGAAAGGAGCGCTTCACGATGCCGCAGACGACGCCAGCGGGTCCTGGTGGGCCGCAGTTGCCAGGAGGCATCCGCCACCAGTTGGTCTTGTGGTTGAACCAAATGGGCGTGCTGCAGCCGCTGCTGGAGCAGTTGCACCTGCGGCAGGTCGTCAGCGCCGCCTTGGAGGCGGTGCATGGCGAAGAGACCACGGTGGTCGCCTCAGGGCGACTGGTCGAGGTGCTGGTGCTCAACCGACTGATGGCCCCGCGTCCGCTCTACCGGGTGGGGGAGTGGTTGCAGGGCAGCGTGCTGGCCCACCGGCTGGGCTTGGATCCCGCCCAGGTCAACGACGCTCGCCTGGGTCGCCTGCTCGATGCCCTCGATGGCGTGAGCGCCACGATCTGGCCGCAGCTGGTCGCCCAGGCCCTGACCCTGGGCGGGACGGATCTGGCGGCGGTGTACTACGACATCACTTCGTTCTATTTTGAGGGGGAGTACGAGGACGTGCCCGAGATCACCTACGGCTACAGCCGCGATCACCGGCCCGATACCCAGCAGGCGGAGGTCGGGCTCACGGTCACAGCGCACGACGGGCTGCCGCTGGCCTATCGGGTGCTCTCGGGCAACACCGCCGATGCGACGACGCCGGTGGACAATCTGCACCTGCTGCAAACGACGCTCGCTCAGGTGGCCCCCAAACAGCCGTTCCCCCTCCTCATCAGTGACCGTGCGATGCTGAGCCTCTCGACGCTGGCGGCCTACGAAGCCGCGGGGGTGCACTACCTGGGACCCTTGCCCGACAGCACTCTGACCAGCGCGCTGCTGGAGCGGGCGGCAGTCACCGACTGGGCGGCCCATCCGTTGGCGTATCGCCCGGCACGCGACCACCGCCTGCGCCATGACCCCCCCGCCCGCAGCGCAGCCGTGGACGCCCCAGAGACCGAGACTCCAGCGACTGAGGAGGAGGTCTACTACGGGGTGCGACTGAGCCTCGAGCTGCCGCTGCCCGCGCTGGGGACCACGCCGGCGCGCACGCTCACCCGCCCAGCGCTCGTCGTCAAGAGCACGCGCAAAGCCGCCCTGGACGCCACCCACCGCCAGACGCTGCTCACCCGGCTGGAAGCCAGCCTGGCCGACCTGGCCAGCAAGCTCAATCGCGGGCGCTACCGCCGTCGGGCGGCCGTGGAGGCGCGGCTGGCGACCGTGCTGGCAACTCCGGGAACCGCGCGCGTGCGCCGCTTCCTCGCGGTCCAGCTGAGCGGGACGGATGACCACTTGGCACTGCAGGTCACCCGTGATGCCGCCGCGCTGGCTCAAGTCGCTACGCGTGATGGCCTCTACGCACTGCTCACCAATGACGAACGCCTGGACAACGAAGCGATGCTGGCCGGTACCAAGGGACGGGACCGCATTGAGAAACGCATCGGCATCTTCAAGGGGCCGCTGGCGGTGCGCCCGATGTTTCTGGAGAAGATCGAGCGCATCCGCGCGATGGTCTTCATTTGCCTCGTCGCACTGCTGATCTACAGCCTGCTGGAACAGCGCGCTCGGCACGCGGGACTGGCCGTGACCGGGCGCAAAGTCCTCGAACGCTTTGCGGTCTGCAATGCCGTCCTGACGACCTTCGCCGATGGCACGACCTTGCTGCTGGCCGCGCCCTTCTCGGCGTGGCAACAGGAGCTCGCAGAGCCGCTGGCCGTGCCCGATCCCAATCATTGGCTCGTGCCTCTCGATCCCCTATCAAGCTAGCGTGATGAATACAGGCTTAGCCGTGCTCTGCCCCCACGAGTGGGTCCGCCGCCTGCGCGCTGGCAGTGCTGCGCTGTGACCCCTCGCAGGCGCAATCGTTAAAGCATTTAAGGGTTACAAGACAGGGAGCTAGCATGCGGGGAGCCAATCTCATGAACGCCTGGATGGAAGCAGCCATGCTCCTGATGGCACACCTCGACGGCATCGTCGCACTGACGGTTCATCTGGAGGGTGCTGTCCTTAGCTTTGCACATCTGAACGGCGCCCGCCTTGTGGGTGCGTTTATGGCGGACAGCGCGCTCATAGGTGCACAACTTGAACGGGCAGACCTTCAAAAGGCACACCTACTGATCTCGGTATAAGTCACTACACCGAGTAGCCGCACTCGGTGATACAGCCCTGGAGGACGTGCCGCTTGTGACGCAGCCGCTCTTTGGCACGCCGCAGCGCGAGGTCAAGCTCGGGGAAATCCTTGCAGCAGACGTTGCCCAGCTCACGACACTTGAGATACGCCCAGATCCCCTCGACGGGGTTGAGATCCGGCGCGTAGCCGGGGAGCTGCTCGAGATGGAGGCGCCTGGCCGCGCCACGGGCCAGGAACTCTTTGATGGGCTTCCCACGATGAATGGGCGCCCCATCCCAAATGATGAGGAGCTTGCCGGAGATCTTGCGCAAGAGCACGCGCAGGAAGCCGACCACCTCGGTGCTGTGGTACGCCCCGGGCTGGGTCCGCAGGAACAGACGCCCATCACTGCTCAGCGCCCCGATCGCCGAGCGGTGATCTCGGGTAAGCGGGACTTTGAGCACGGGCGTCTGCCGACACCGCGCCCACGTCCGCACCTGATGGGGCAGCAGATAGAACCCCGACTGATCTATCCAGACAATGCGCCGGCCCTCGTCGGCCGCCTTTTTTTGAGCGCTGGCCAGCGCTGTTCCCACCAGCCCCGAATGGCCGCTGCGTCGCGCTGCGTCGCCCGCTCGACCGGCCGCTGCACACTATAGCCCAAGCGGTGCAACAGACGAGCGATATGCGAAGGATCATAGGTGACGCCAAAGGTGCGGCGGATCACCGCACCGACCCGCTTGCACGTCCAGACCTGGCCCCGAAAGCCATAGGCCTCGGCTCCACGATCCAGCAGGGCGGGCAGCTGGGCACGCTGTTCGGGGGTCAGCTTCGGTGGGCGCCCCGAGGCTGGATGCGCCCGCAGTCCTTCCTCCACCCCTTCCACACGAGCGCGCGTCAGCCACTGGCTCACGGCTCCTCGCGTGACCCCCAAGGCGGCAGCGATCTCCGCGTGTTTCCAGCCCGCTTGTCTCAGCTCCCAGGCGCGTCGCCGCCGTCCTTCGCGCCAGTCCAGTCGGGCTTTTAAGGTTTTCACCGCCCCAGTCTACCAGGGGTTAGCAACATACACCAATGTCAGTAATGCAACAGCACCTGAGTCAACGAGAGAACAATCGTGTTATTGCGATTGGTCACGACGCTGATCGGGGTAAGCGCGAGAAAGAGCGCGGCGAGCAATCCCGCCGGCGCGCCAAATATCCTGCGCACGATCAGGTACAGCACTCCCACCGAGGCGACGCCCGCCAGCGCCTGCGGTAGGAGAATGCTGAAGCCACTGAATCCCAGCAGCTTGGCGCTCGCCCCCTGTATCCAAAAGCCCAGCGGCGGCTTGTCCACGCTCACGAAGCCACCTGGATCGAACGATACAAAGACGAAGTTGTGCCAGCTCTGCAGCATGCTGCGAATCGCGGCGGCATAGTAGAGATTCGCGTAGCCGTTGCGCTGCAGCCCATAGAAGTCACATACCGCTGCCAGCACAAGGATAGCCGCCAGCGCCTGCCGTCTGCGGGGCCGCGCCAACTCGCGCACTCGCGCGGCGAGCGATGAACGCAAGCCAGCAGGCGGCGTGATGCCAACTGGCAGCGAATCCATATGGGTCCCCAAGATGTATTCTCCTCGCGAATGCCGCAACGCCGTTGCTGGCGATCGGCGACTGGTGAACGGCGCACAAGCACCAGGAGCGCCGTGAATGCGGCGGTCAGAATCCGATAGGTCATGCCGAGTCGAAACCCAGTGTAACGAGGAAGTATTTGGGACGCGTGTGAGACACATGTGGCTTCTCTCATGTGCCACATAGTGGGCCGCCGAGGCAGCAAGCCGTGCCGTGGAGTCTTGCGGCCATGGGCCGAGCCTATCCTCTTGGCTGGATAGCTGTGGATGGCAATCATGGGATGGATGTGATAGGGTGACACCACGGCGTGAGGCAACCGGAGATCATACGCGCTCGGTATCTGCCGCGAGGCGCGCCGCATCGACAACACCGCCTATCCCGCCGCACGCTGCCAGGGCAAGACTGCCACCTCCAAACGGGCCGCATCATGTGGTGGCCAAGCGCCTGGATGGAGGAAGCGGCAACCAGGCGTGACTATAGCATCGGGCCGTGCGCCTCGGCGGTGGCGCACGGCCCGCTGGGCCTCCTACCTGACGCCCTCCCGTATCTGTGCCCCACGAAGCGGGCGAGCGCGTGGTCGCATGTTCGGTCTCTGCACGCGCACGCGCTCGTACCTCGCGAGGTACGAGCGCGTGTGGAGGGCCGGCGCTTCACTCAAACAATGCAGCGAGCACTCGCCGGCAGAACGTGTTTGCGTGTCCCGTTAGATGTCCGGGGTCGCGGGAGTGTTCCCGGCTGGGGGCCGATTCACCGGCAGCATATCTACTTCTTGCTTCGTCATGTTCAGGGCGACGCCGTTGGCGTCCGACCCCTGGATCATGTCCAGCGGAATGTAGATGTCGTCACGCAGCAGCCCGTGGTGGATTACAAGGTAACCCCGCTGCACGCCATGCTCGCTCACCGTGCCGACTTTGACGCCGTTGATGTCATAAACCGGCGTCCCCTGGACGAATTGGTGTCCTACCGGCACTGTGGCGTGCTGGCTCGCCCGCTGATCGCTCGCCCGCTGATCGCTCGCCTGCTCATCACTCGCCTGCTCATCACTCGCCTGCTCATCACTCGCCTGCTCATCACTCGCCTGCCGGTCGCTCGGCACCTGATTGCTCTGCATCGCGTCACGACCCAGTGCGTTGGGCTGCTGAGAGCCACTCATCGGGTCTGCGTCCGAGCGGTTGGGCTGCTGAGAGCCGCCCATTTGATCAGCGTCCGGGCGGTTGGGCTGTTGAGAGCCTTCCATCGGTTCGTTATTCACAGTGTTGTCTCCCTTCACAGCCAAAGCATGCTATTCCATCCGGCAGAGCGTTGGGCTCCACATCTCAACAACATGCCTGCAAGATTGGTGCCCACGTGAAGGGACGCAAAGCTACCTGTCGCCCTTGAGGGCTGAAGATCGTCCGGCAGCGTGTTCGCCGGGACGTCCTGGGCAAGCTGGAGCGGCGGTTCGAGCACGACCGATTGCGGTGCGGCGGCAACGATGTCATTACAGTGGAGCGCCGCCACTCGCGTCTGCCAACCGTGTGCAAACACTCTCACTGCCCGTCAGCGCATGCTCCCCGCGGAGGCTAGCTACAGGGGTGGCAGGCGCAAAACGCGGTGATAGAGATCGGCATAAGCACGCGCGCTCGCCGTCCAGCGCGAGTCGTAGGCCATCGCGCGTTTCACGAGGGTGGTCCAACGCTCGCGGTCGGCGAAGAGCCGGAACGCGCGTTGCAGCGTGGCCAGCAGCGCCGCGGCGGAATACTCGGTGAAGCTCAATCCGTTGCCGTGCTCAGGGTCGGCGTCCACATCTATCACCGTGTCCGCGAGGCCGCCGGTGGCGCGGACGATGGGCGGCGTGCCGTAACGCAGGGCGATCAGCTGGCCGAGACCGCCTGGCTCGAATGCGCTGGGCATGAGGAAGAAGTCGGAGCCGGCGTAGATGCGATGCGAGAGGCCGACATCGAAGCCAATGCGCGCGCGCACGTTGTCGCTGCTGCTCGACAGGTCGCGAAAGAGCTTCTCGTAGCGCGGGTGGCCAGTGCCAAGCACGATGAGCCGCGCGGACATCTCGCGCAGCTCGGCGGCGATCTCGGCCAGCAGATCGAAGCCTTTCTGGTCTACCAGCCGGCTCACGATGCCGATGACGGGAACACTGTCGTCCGGTGGCAGGCCGAACTCCTCGAGCAGCGCCGCGCGATTAGCCCGTTTCCCCCTGATCGCCTGCCGAGGCGTATAGCGCACTTTCAGCTCCGGATCGGTGGCGGGATTCCACACCTCCCAATCGATCCCATTCGGAATGCCGAAGACACGCGGATGGCGCTGGAACAGCACCTCGTCGAGCCCCCACCCCTGGTCCATCGTCTGGATCTCTTCGGCGTAGCGGCGCGACACAGTGGTCACGGCGTCCGCGTAGTTGATGCCGGCCTTCATCCAGTTCACGTCGCCCCAGAACTCCAGTTCCTGCGGCACGAAGACACGCGTGCGGTCCAGCCCCGCTTCGTCGAGAATCGAGGGATCCCAGCGGCCCTGGTACTGGAGATTGTGAATGGTGTAGATGACGCGCAGCGCGCCCCTACGGAGTAGGGGCCGGTACGTGGTCCTCAAATAGACTGCGGTTGGCGCTGTTTGCCAATCGTTGAGGTGCACAATGTCCGGCGCGAAGCCGAGGGTCGGCAGGCACTCGAGCAGCCCGCGACAAAACAGCACGAAGCGGCGCTGCTCGTCCCACTGGTCTTGCCCGAGATAGATGCGCTGGTGTCGCCCAAAGAGGCCTTCGTGCTCGAGGAAGTAGACCGTGACGAGCGAGTCGGGCAGCGAGGATTGCAGCAGATCGACTCGTTCGTCCACATTGCCCAAACACACGGCGCGTGTCACTCCCGTATGCTTCAGGTTCCAGCGCTCAGGCGAGATCGTGCCATAGCGTGGCACGGCGATGCGCACGTTGTGCCCCAGCGCGGCCAACGCTTTGGGCAGGCTCCCCGCGACATCCGCGACCCCGCCCTCCTTGGCGAATGGCGCCACCTCTGTCGCAATGAACAGGATGTTGAGGCTGGGCTGTGCGGGCATAGTTCCCTCGTCGGTCGTGCGTCATCAATTAGGCGCTCGCGCCACTGCGCCAGGGTGGGTAGAGGCATCAGGCTCTGCGCCAGCCGCGCGCTCAGGCATTCACATCGATGACGACGTGACCGCGCATGTTGCCCTGCATAATCTCGCCTGCGAGCGCGGGAACCTCAGCCAGCCGCGCGACGCGCGTCGTCCGCTCCAGAACCTCGTGTGGCAGCGCCTCCGCCAGTCGCGCCCAGGCGGTACGGCGCACATCGAGGGGCACGGGCAGCGAGTCGATGCCCAGCAGGTTGACGCCACGCAAGATGAACGGCAGGACCGTGGTGTGCAGGTCAAATCCCCCCGCATTGCCGCAGGCGGCGACACTACCGCCGTAGGTCAGGGTGCGCAGCGCCCCGGCCAGCATCTCGCCGCCCACCGTGTCGATGGCGCCCTGCCAGCGCGCCGTGCCAAGCGGACCGCCCTGCGGTGCGATGGCCTCCCGCGAGATGATCTCGCGGGCGCCAAGCGCGGTCAGATAGTCGTGTGCCTCGGCCTTGCCGGTGGCGGCGACGGCGCGGTAGCCGTAGTGCGCCAGCAACGCGACCGCCATGCTACCGACGCCGCCCGAGGCGCCCGTCACCAGCACGTCTCCGCCGTCCGGCCGCAGGCCATGCGCTTCGAGCGCCATCAGCGCGAGCATGGCGGTCACGCCGGGAGTGCCGATCGCCACGGCGTCGCGCAGGCTCATGCCCGGCGGCACCGGCACCAGCCATTCGCTCTTCAGGCGTGCCATCTGCGCGTAGCCACCCCAATGTCGCTCGCCGACTCCCCAGCCCGTCGACACCACCTGGTCGCCTGGCTGGAAGTTCGGTGAGTCCGACGCGACGACACTGCCCGCGAGGTCGATGCCGGGCACCATCGGGAAGCTGCGGATGACTTTGTTCTTGCCCAGGACGGCCAGACCGTCCTTGTAGTTCAGGCCGGAGTAGGCGACGGCTATCAGCACGTCGCCCGCCGGCAATTCGTCGTGCGTGGCATCGCGCAGGCTCGAGGAGGCGGCGCCGTCGTGCTCCTCAACGACCAGCGCCTTGAACGATGTCTCCATGTATCTCTCCTTTCGCCCACACGTTGCCCACATGCGACCCAGGGGAACACGCTCCCAGTCAAATGTTATACCATGCAACCCGACGGGAGAAGAGGCGCTAGCCCAGGCGGCCCGGCTCGTCAGACGGTAGGGCGGGGCGCACCGCGGCGGCAAGGGCAGGCGCCGTCCGCACGGCGGCAGAGCGCGAGGCCGCGCAGGCTCGGGGAGGAGCGCATATGACGGCGCCGGTGGCTGAGGGCACGCTCCTGTGGGAGCCGTCCGCGCAGCTCATGCGCACCAGCACGATGACGCGCTACATCGCGTGGCTCTCCGACCACAGGCAGCTGCATTGCGACACCTACGACGCGCTCTGGCAATGGTCGGTGCGCGATCTGGGCGCATTCTGGACGTCCGTTTGGGACTTCTTCGGCGTCGTTGCTAGCCAGACCGCCGCCCATCCCCTCGCGCGCGGCGGCATGCCAGGGGCGCAGTGGTTCGTCGGCGCGGAGCTCAACTACGCAGAGCAGGTGTTCGCCCGTGCCCGCGACACGGAACCGGCGCTGCTGTTCCAGTCCGAGCGGGAGCCGCTCACCAGCGTCTCGTGGGCGGAGCTGCGGCGCGAGGTCGCGCGGGTCGCCGCGGCGCTGCGCGAGCTGGGCGTCGCGCGCGGGGACCGCGTGGCGGCGTACCTGCCGAATATCCCCGAAGCGGTGATCGCCTTTCTGGCCTGCGCCAGCCTGGGCGCCATCTGGTCGAGCTGCCCGCCGGAATTCGGTGTGCACGCTGTCGTGGACCGGTTCGCGCAGATCGCGCCGAAGGTGCTTCTCACGGTGGATGGCTACCAATATGGCGGCAAGGTGTTCGACCGCCGCGACGTGGTCGCCGAGGCCCTGCGGGCGCTGCCGAGCGTAGAGCACGTGATCCTCGTCCCGTATCTCGACCGCGCCGCGCGGCTTGAGCGCCCGACGCCTGCGCTGCGCTGGGACGAACTGCCCGCAGGCGCCGAGGCGCCGACGTTCGCGCAGGTGCCGTTCGACCATCCGCTGTGGATTCTGTACTCCTCTGGCACCACCGGCATGCCCAAGGCGATGGTACACGGCCACGGCGGCATTATCCTGGAGCATCTCAAGTCGCTGGGCTTGCACATGAATGTGGGCGAGCGTGACCGCCTCTTCTGGTTCACCACCACCGGCTGGATGATGTGGAATCTCCTCGTCGGCGGGCTGCTCGTGGGCGCTACTGTCGTGCTGTACGACGGCAGTCCAGCCTATCCCACGCTCGGCGCACTGTGGGAGCTCGCGGCACGCGCGCGCATCTCTGCGTTCGGCACCAGTGCCAGCTATCTGGGCGCCGGTGAGAAAGCTGGCTTGCAGCCGGGCGCAGAGCACGACCTGAGCGCGCTGGTCAGCCTGGGCGCGACAGGGTCACCACTGCCGCCGGCGGGCTACGCCTGGGTCTATGAGCACGTCAAGCACGATGTGTGGCTGGCTTCGAAGAGCGGCGGTACGGACGTGTGCTCGGCGTTCCTCACCTGCTGCCCGCTCTTGCCGGTGCGCGCGGGCGAGCTGCAATGCCGCGCGCTTGGCGTTGACGCGCAGGCCTGGGACGACGCCGGGCGTCCCCTCGTCGACGAGGTTGGCGAGCTCGTCATCACCCAGCCGATGCCCTCGATGCCGCTCTGTTTCTGGGATGACCCCGGCGATGCACGCTACCGCGACAGCTACTTTGGCATGTTCCCTGGCGTGTGGCGGCACGGCGACTGGGTGAAGCTCACCCGCACGGGCAGCGCCGTGATCTACGGCAGGTCCGACGCGACCATCAACCGCTTCGGCGTGCGCATCGGCAGCGGCGACATCTACCGGGCGGTCGAAGCGCTCCCGGAGGTGGCGGAAAGTCTGGTGGTCGGCGTCGAGCGGCCCGGAGGTGACTATTATCTGCCGATGTTCCTCGTGCCGCGCGCCGGCTACGCGCTGACCGATGCGTTGCGGGCGGCGATCCGCGCGCAAATCGCGACGGTCGTCTCGCCACGCCACGTGCCGGACGAGATCGTGGCCGTGCCGGCGATACCACGCACGCTCAACGGCAAGAAGCTCGAGGTGCCGGTGAAGAAGCTGTTGATGGGCGTGCCTCTCGAACAAGCGGTGGGCGCCGGCGTGGTCGCCAATCCAGAGTCATTGGGGTTCTTCGTTGAGTTCGCGCAGGCGCATGGCCCTGCGGGGAGGTAGCCGAGATGTTCGATTTCAGCCCGTCGCCGGAACAACGGACGATTCTCGCCAAGACAGATGAGATCATGCGCGAGCACATCTATCCCGCCGAGCCAGAGTTCGCGGAGGGGTCCGGCTTTCCGGAGGAGCGGATGCGCCAGCTGCAGGCCAGGGTGAAGGCGGCGGACCTCTGGGCGGCGCACCTGCCGCGCGCGGCTGGCGGGCTGGGGATGGGCTTCGTCACCCTCGGCCTCATGAACGAGCAGCTCGGCCGCAGTCCCATTGCGCCACGCACGTTCGGCACCAACGCGCCGGACAGCGGTAACCAGGAAATCCTGTGGGTGGCCGGTACGCCGGAGCAAAAGGAGCGCTACTTGCAGCCCTCGGTGGCGGGCGATATCTATTCCGCCTTCGCCATGACCGAGCCGGAGCACTCCGGGTCGGACCCCGTCGTGCTCAGCACCACCGCGGTGCTCGACGGCGACCAGTGGGTCATCAACGGGCACAAATGGTTCGCAACGAATGCCAGCCGTGCGCAATTTCTCATCGTCATGGCCGTGACCGATCCCGACGCGCCGCCGCATGCGCGGGCGAGCATGATCTTGGTGGATCGCGACACCCCCGGCTTTGAGATCGTGCGTGACATACCCGTCATGGGCGACAGCCTGGGCAACCACGCCGAGCTGCGCTTCCACGACTGCCGCGTGCCGAGCACGAATCTATTGGGGCAGCGGCAGGAAGGCTTCAAGCTCGCGCAGGTGCGGCTGGGGCCGGGCCGCATCACCCATTGCATGCGCTGGATCGGCGTGATGAATCGCAGCTTCGAGCTCATGTTGTCGTATGCTGGGACACGTGAGACGCGCGGCGTGAAGCTTGCAGAGCTTGAAGCTGTGCAGGGGTACATCGCGGAGTCCTACGCCGACATCCAGACCGCGCGCCTGCTAACATTGCAGGCGGCCTGGCGGATGGACCAGGGCGAGGATCCCCGCACGGATATCTCGCTGATCAAGTTCTATGGCGCCAACGCCTTGCACCGCGTGATTGACCGCGCAATCCAGGTGCATGGCGCGCTCGGGTTCTCGAAGGACACGCCCCTGGAGGGGTACTATCGCGAGGCGCGCGCGGCGCGCATCTACGATGGTGTGGATGAGGTACACCGCACAGTCGTTGCCAAACGGCTGCTGCACGAGTATCGCGACAGGAGGTAGGAACGATATGGCCGATGCCAAATACGATCGCGACAAGCTCTACATTGGCGGCGAGTGGGTTGCGTCCACGGGCGATGAGACGGTGGATGTGGTCAACGCGACCACCGAAGAGGTGATGGGGCGTATTCCGCGTGGCACCGCCGAGGATGTGGACCGTGCGGTAACCGCGGCAACGGCGGCGTTTACCACCTGGTCGCGCCTGGCGCCCGCGGCGCGCGCCGCCTTTCTGGAGAAGATTGCCGACGGCTTGAGCGCGCGCGCGCAGGAGATCGCCACCGTCATCGCACAGGAGATGGGCATGCCGGTCAACCTCGCGGCGCGCATCCAGGTTGGCCTGCCAACGACGACGTTTGCCTCGATGCCACACCTGCTGGAGGAGCTTCTTGCCGAGGAGCGTGTAGATAACTCGGTGATCGTGCGCGAGCCCATCGGCGTGGTGGGCTGCATCACGCCCTGGAACTACCCGCTGCACCAGATCGCGGCAAAGGTAGCGCCGGCGCTGGCCGCCGGCTGCACGGTCGTGCTCAAGCCGAGCGAGGTGGCGCCCATCAACGCGTTCCTGCTCGCCGAGATCATCCACGCCGCGGGCCTGCCGGCCGGCGTCTTCAACCTCGTCTCTGGGCGCGGCTCCGTGGTGGGCGAGGCCATCGTCTCGCATCCCGCGGTGGACATGATCTCGTTCACCGGCTCCACCGTCGCGGGCCGTCGTGTGAGCGAGCTGGCGGCTGGCACGGTGAAGCGTGTCGCGCTGGAACTTGGCGGTAAGTCGCCGAATATCATCCTCGAAGACGCCGACTTCGACAAGGCCATCACCGATGGTGTCGCCAAGTGCTTCCTGAATTCTGGCCAGACGTGCAGCGCGCTGACGCGTATGCTGGTGCCGCAGGAGCGGCTGGCGGAGGCCGAAGAGATCGCGGCGCGGGCGGCGGCGACCTACACGGCGGGCGATCCGCTGGTGAAGGGCACGCGGCTGGGGCCGCTGGTCTCGGCGGAGCAGCGCGACACGGTGCGCCGCTATATCGAGAGGGGCATTGAGGAAGGTGCGAAGCTCGTCGCCGGTGGCGTGGAGCCGCCGGATGGCGTACAGAAGGGGTATTTCGTGCGCGCCACGGTGTTCTCCGACGTGAAGAGCACCATGACGATCGCCCAGGAAGAGATCTTCGGCCCCGTGCTGGCGATCATGCCGTACGAGACCGAGGAGGAGGCGATTCGCATCGCCAACGACAGCATGTACGGGCTGGCGGGCGGTGTCTGGTCGGGCGACCCGGAGCACGCTCAGCAGGTCGCCTTGCGCATCCGCACCGGGCAAGTGGAGGTCAACGGCGGCGCCTTCAACCCGCTGGCGCCGTTCGGTGGCTACAAGCAATCCGGTCACGGCCGCGAGCTAGGCAAATACGGGTTGGAGGAGTTCTTCCAGCTCAAGGCGCTCCAATTGCCGGCGGCTCCGGTCGAGCCGCGCACGCAGACGCAGGAGGCCGCGGGCGTCGGAGGGGGCGCGCGGCCCTAGCCCGCCGGCTGGGCAGCCACTCACCCGCGCGGGTGAGTGGCTGCCCAGGCAACACCTTAGATCGCGAGGGCGGGCCGGCAGACCTTGCACGGTCGGAAGCCGGCACGGAACGCTTCGTCTTCCGAGTGGAAGTAGACGGTCCACTTGTCCTTGGCGTGCTTGGTGGTGTGGCACGTTGGCAGGCAAAAGATTTTGGTATTGCGGCTGCCGCGATAGCGCAGCCCTTGCCGCGCCAGCGTGCGCAGCTGTGGTACGTCCACCCCCTCGAATCTCAGCAGACGCTCCTTGGTGTCCGTGCCGCCGCCGGAATACTGCCCAAGCTCGCCGTCCGAGCGCACAACGCGATGGCACGGGATCACGAACGGCACCGGATTGTTGGCCAGCGCCGTGCCCACGGCCCGCACCGCCGCCGGGTGCCCAATCTCGCGCGCGATCCAGGCGTACGGCCGCACCTGTCCGCGCGGAATCTCGCGCGCCTTCTCCAGCACCTGCCGATGGAACGGCGTCAGGATCGAGAGGTCTATCGAGCCGCGGTAGCCTTTGCGCCCGTTGATCGCGTCCAGCGCGCGTGCCGCGATGCGCTCTGGCAGCGCCGTCTCGCGGCCAGGATTCTCGCCGTGCAGGTGCCGAACACTGGCGACGAAGGAAGCCTCGTCGCGCGCCGAGACGAGCTTCAGCACCTCCGCGCCTGCCTGTGAATCGGGGGCAGGGCCATAGGCGACCCAGATCCGCCCGATGGGCGTCTCCAACGGCGCGTAGCGGAACGTGGGGCTGGTCTCGAACAGCGTCGCTCGCAGTGAGGCACGGAACGCGGGGTCGATGGCCGTCGCGGGCGCAGAAGCGAGCAGCGCCGCCGCCAGCGCGGAAAGCGCCCGATTTTTGCTCACGAGAGTTGGCTCGTCGTCTTGCGTCATCATCTCGGCCGACCCGCGACGCATCTTTTCCGTATCCATGCTAGGCCCCCATTTTCGTTGTATTCTCGGGCTGCCAGTATCCAGCGGCGACCGCTCGCTGGCGCAAGTCTTTGAGCGCCCGATAGGACAACTGCTTGCACGCCGCTTCGCTCCTGCCCATTCGCGCGCTGATCTCGGCGTACGACAGCTCCCACGCGAAACGGAAGAGCAGCACGCGCCGCGCCTCCAGCGGCATCTCGCCGACGAGCCGCCACAGCACGCCGGTTTCCTCCTGCTGGGTCAGCAATACCTCGGCGGGCGGCTCGTCATCGGGCGGGTCCGCTTGCACGGCCTCGAGCGATTGCGACGCATGCTGCGCGCCCTCGGCACGCCGCTGCTCGCGCAGCACATTCGCCGCGATCTGAAACAGCCATGCCCCGAACGGCCTCCCCTGCCACTCGTAGCGCTCGAGCGCGTCGAGTGCCCGGCGGAACGTCTCCGACGTCACGTCTTGCGCCACCACGTGGCTGCCCGTGCGGCGCGTCGCGTAGTGGTAGACCGGATCGACGTAACGGTCGTATAAGGGCGCGAAGGCCGCGCGCTCACGTTTTGCCGCGGCGACAGTCGCTTTCTCTTCCGCGAGCATGGTGGCGTCGGCCTCGTTCACCGTCCCCTGCCGCACGCGCTGCTCCTCTCTGCCACGCCGGGCGCTTTGCATTCTCCCGTATCTATACGCTATATGCCCAAAGGACGGCGCGTGTAACACGCCGCCCTCGTCATGCCATCTTCTAGTGAAAGTGTGTACATGACTGTTCTACAGGGAGCCGCACTCTTCGTTGCGGCGATACTCGGTAGCACGTTGAACGCGGTCGCCGGCGGGGGCAGCTTCATCACGTTCCCCACCCTCGTTTTCGCGGGCGTACCTGCCGTCCGCGCCAACGCCACGAGCACCGTCGCGCTGTGGCCCGGGGGCCTCGCCAGTGTCGGAGCCTATCGTGACACCTTCACGACGGAGCGCCGCGACCTCATCATCCTCGGCCTGACGAGCGCCGTCGGCGGTGTCGTCGGCGCCATCTTGCTCTTGCACACGTCATCGCCCACCTTTCTAAAGCTCGTGCCCTTCCTGCTGCTGGGCGCAACGCTGCTCTTCGCGTTTGGGGGCCGGCTCACGGCGAACTGGCTCAAAGCCAGCGAACCCACGGCAAAGCGGAGCCAGCGCTCGATGCTCGCCGTCGTTGCGTTGCAGTTTGTGATCGCGGTATATGGCGGCTTCTTTGGCGGTGGCATCGGCATTCTGATGCTGGCCACCCTCAGCTTTATGGGCATGACCAACATTCACGCCATGAACGGCCTGAAAGCGCTGCTGGCGACCTGCATCAATGGCGTCGCGGTGGTCACGTTCGTGGTCGCCAGCGCGGTCGATCGGCCAGCGGCGATCATCATGATCGTGGGGGGGATAGTGGGCGGATACGGGGGCGCCGCCGCCGCGCGGCGGGTTGACCAAGCGGTGGTGCGACGCATCGTGATCGTCGTCGGTCTGGGCATGGCGATCTACTTCTTCACCACCCAATATCTCACTATTTAGCGCAGAGCCTGCCCGGCCCCAGGCGCGGCACGCAGCGCCGGTGGCAGCTCGCCGCGAATCGAAGCATCCACCAGCTCGACTGGATGGAGCGTGGGCAGCGCCGCGCCCATCTGCGCGAGCGCGGCGCTGATCTGGAGCAGGCAGCCAGGATTCGCTGCTGCCAGCACGTCGGGGTTGAGGGCGGCAACATTGCGTGCCTTGCGCGCGCCTAGCTCGCGGGCTGGCTCCGGCTCAGTCATGTTGTAGACGCCCGCGCTGCCGCAACAAATGTCTGCCTCCGCAATCTCAAGCAGCTCGATGCCAGGAATCGCGGCCAGGATAGCTCGCGGCTCGCGTCGAATGCCCTGTGCGTGGCGCAGGTGGCAGGCATCGTGGTACGCGACGCGCAGCGGCAGCGGGTGGCGCGGCGCTTGCGGCTCCAGCTCGGCGAGCAGCTCAGTCACGTCGCGCACTCGTGCCGAGAACTGGCGCGCACGCTCGGCGTACATAGGATCGTCGCGCAGGAGATAGCCATACTCCTTGAGCGTTGAGCCGCAGCCGGCGGCATTGACGACGATCGTCTCCACCTCCGCGGCATCGAACTGGTCGATCAGCCGGCGCGCGAAGTTGAGGCCCTCGCGCTCGCGACCCACGTGTAACGAGAGCGCCCCGCAGCAGCCCTGATCCGCCGGCATGACGACGTCGCACCCTTCCGCCGTCAGCACGCGGACGGTGGCAGCGTTGACGTGATCGAAGAACACCCGCTGCACGCAGCCGGTTAGGAGCCCGACGCGTCGGCGCGGCGCGCGGGCGGGCACGTAGCTCACCTGTTGTGATCGCGCGGCGCGCAGCGAGACCGGCGGCAGCACGGATTCCATGGCGCGCCAGCGCGCCGGCAGACGGCTGCCCAGGGCATGCCAGCGCAGCACGCGCGACCCGCCCAGCCGCTGGTACGCCCAGAGCAACGGCACCATAGAGCGCAAGCGGCGCGGGTACGGGAAGAGCGTAAATAGGAGCGAGCGGAACAGCTGGTCGCCAAGCGTGCGGGTCGTGCGGCGCTCGACCTGTGCGCGCGTCGCTTCGATGATCCGGTCGTAGCGGACGCCGGAGGGGCAGGCGGTCACGCAGGCCATGCAGCCGAGGCATTGATCGAAGTGACGCGTCGTGGTCGGGCTCAGGCCTATGTCTCCCTCGCTGGCGGCTTTCATCAAGAGGATGCGGCCGCGTGGCGAGTCCATCTCCTCGCCCCAGAGCAGGTAGGTCGGGCAGGTGGGCAGGCAGAAGCCGCAATGGACGCAGTCGGCAATGATGTCGGGGTCCGGCGGGTGATGCTCGTCGAATGCGCGCAGGAAGCCTCCCTCGGCGAGTGCGGACATCGCCCCGTGTGCCGGCGCTGGAGCGCGCCGGTCCTCCTGCCCCGCGTGTCGTTGCTCCTCCATCGATTCAGAGCCCTCCTACGAAGCGGCCAGGGTTCAGCGTCGCGTTGGGATCGAAGCGCTCCTTGATACGGCGCATCACGTCGAGCGCGGCGACCGGACCCCACACATCCAGCCGCGCGGCAAGCTCGCTCGGCGCGTCGCTGACTACGAGGCTCCCCCGCCCGGCGCTGGCAGCCGCGCGCAGCCGCTCGACGGCACTTGCGAGCGCGTCCGCTGTGCCAGAGAGGCGCGCATAGACGATACCATGCCCGGCATGTGCGCGGTAGCGTGCCGCAACGCTCATTGCCGCCGCGAGACCTGTCAGCTCGCCTAGCCAGCTCACCACCTGCGCCGGGAGCAGACTGGCCTTCACCGTCAGCGCCGAGGACTCCGCGGCACGGGCCTCCAGCGCGCCGTCGAGCGCCTGCCAGAACCGGCGCTCCTCGGCACCGGTCAGGTCCTGCGTGACGTTAAGGCCGCACTCGCCCGCAAGCCGTGCGACGGTGGCAGCCTGGTCATCTACCGCCGGCGCCACACCTGACTCGAACCGCATCGCCAGCTCTGCGCCTGAACTGCCTTCTGCGCTCGCGAGATCGATGCTCGTCGGCACCAGCGTGGAGGCGCGCACGCGCGCGATCAGCGTCGCGAGCGGGGCGAGGTCCGGTGACGCGCACACGACGGTGCGAGAGGCGACTGGCAGCGGGTACAGTCGAAACGTCGCCGCGACGATCACGCCCAGCGTGCCGAGCGAGCCGACGAAGAGCTTGGGCAGATCGTAGCCCGCAACGTTCTTGACGACTTTGCCGCCGCCCTTGGCAATGGTGCCGTCCGCCAGCACGACGCGGATGCCGATGAGAGCGTCGCGCACGCCGCCGTAACGTAGCCGCCGCGCGCCAGAGGCGTTGGTGGCGATCACGCCGCCGATGGTCGCCTCCGGGCGCAGCACGGGGTCCAGCGCCAGCCACTGATTGGTTTCGGCCAGCGCTGCTTGCACGTCTACCAGGCGCATGCCGGCCTGCACTGTAGTCGTCTGGTCGTGCGGCGCATGCTCGAGCTGGGCGTTCAGGCGCGCCATGCTCAGCACGATGTCGCCAGCGCTGGGCGGCGCTCCCATGCCCAACTGCGTGCCGCCGCCGCGCACCAGCACTGTGGCGCCGGCACGATGCGCCCACGCCAGCACCGCCGCGATCTCGTCTTCGTCGGCCGGCTCGACCACCACCGCGGGGCGCACGCCCATCACGGCATCGGCATCGGCGTCGGCATCGCCGGCGGGACGGACACCAGCGCCGACCAGCGGCGCGAGCGCGCTCAATGCTGCCTCAGTGGGCACGGCCATCGCCTGCTCCAACCACTCCACGCCAGATGTGCGAGCGAAGCGTGTCGGGCGTCGCCTCAGCTCGCCAACTGGACCGGTCACATTTAGAAACGCTCTGCCAGGCCGGCGACCTCCGCCGGGTGTGGCTGGTAACGCCCAGGGGCCTCCCCGCACAGGCGCGGCGTTGGATAGACTTTGTCGGGATTGCAGAGATGCTCTGGATCGAACGCGCAGCGCAAGAGCTGGTGCGTCGCCATGTCATCCTCCGTGAACATGGCCGGCATATAGGCGCGTTTGTCCGCGCCGACCCCGTGCTCGCCGGTGATGCTGCCACCGTGTGCGACGCAGCGCCGCAGAATCTCCGCGGCCACTTCTTCGGCGCGCGCCTCCGCTCCGGGCTCGTGCTCGTCGTAGAGCACCAGCGGATGCAGGTTGCCGTCACCGGCATGGAAGACATTGGCGACCCGCACCCCGTTGGCGCGGCTCAGCTCCTCGATCTCGCGCAGCACCTGCGGCAGCGCGGTGCGTGGGATCACGCCGTCCTGCACGATGTAGCTGGGACTGATGCGGCCGACGGCGGCGAACGCCGCTTTGCGTCCCCTCCACATCAGCGCCCGCTCCTCATCGCTGCGCGCCACCCGTAACTCGCCGGCGCCGCTCGCGCGACAGATGTCCTCCACCTGGGCGTGCTGCTGCGCGACTTCGGTGGCGGGGCCATCCAGCTCGACGATCAGGATCGCTTGCGCGTCGGGGTAATTGGCATGCACCGCGGCCTCGGCGGCCTCGATGGCGAGTCGATCCATCATCTCAACCGCTGCCGGCACGATACCCGCGCCGATGATGGCGGACACCGCCTCACCGGCCGCCTCGATGCCATCGAAAGCGGCGAGGAGCGTCTGCACCGTCTCCGGCTTGCGCGTGAGCCGCAGCGTGATCTCCGTCGCGATACCCAGCGTGCCCTCCGAGCCGACGACGACGCCCGGCAAGTCGTAGCCCGGCGTGTCGAGCGTTGGGCCGCCGATCTCGACCACTTCGCCATCCGGCTGCACAAACGTCATGCCGAGCACGTGATTGACGGTGAAGCCGTATTTGAGGCAGTGCGCGCCGCCCGAGTTTTCGGCGACGTTCCCGCCGATCGAGCAGACTTGCTGGCTGGACGGGTCGGGCGCGTAGTAGAACCCGTCCGGGGCGACACGCTGCGTGACCCACAGATTGATCACGCCCGGCTGCACGACGATGCGCTGATTGAGCAGGTCGACATGCAGGATCTCTCGCATGCGCGAGAGGCCGATCACGACGCAGCCAGGGACGGGCAGCGCGCCGCCGGACAAGCCCGTGCCCGAGCCGCGCGGCACAAATGGGATGCGCTCGCGGTGGCACAACCACCTCCGGCACCTGCCGCCAACTGGCGAGGCCGTCCGTCTCATAGGTCCGCAGCTGCGCGCGCTCGGTGAAGATGCCGTCCGCGCCGACGATCGCGCGCAGCTCGGCAATGACACGCGGATTCATCGCGACGCCTACCTCTCGCGCCGTGTTCGGTTCGCAAGGCCAGTTCCCTCACTTTAGCACACGGCGCGTGCAAGTGGCAGAGCATCTCGGCAGACGAGGCTGGCCGCGCCACTACGGCGTCAGTGCACGAGGTACCTATATGAGGCAGTGTTACGCCGGCTCGATGGTGCTGGTTAGGCCAAAGCTCTCCAACCGTTCCCGGTAGTGCTCAGCCGCCTCCTTGGGGCAGACAATCACCTGCGCGACGCCCTGGAGGTGCGCCTCCAACATGATACGCATCGCCTCGTCGGCGGAAAGAGAAGGCACCGACGAAATGAGTGCGTGGACGACATGCGCCATCTCATTGTGGTCGTCGTTGTGCAGGAGCACCCGAAAGCGCGGCAGCAACCGCAGCCGCTCCTCGACCTCTGCATCGGTCCGCGGCGCCGACGTACGCTGGGGCAGCGCCGCGGCTGCTTCGTGCAATTGCGGACTCAGGCGCATGCCTAGCACCTCTCCCCTCGAAGCACGCGGCTCGTCCGCCCGAGCGCGTGTCTCTCACCCAAGTGATACCACGTCCTCGCGGGCAGGTGAAGACTGCATTCCGCGCCGCGGCGGCGCCGGCACAGGAGATGACCTAGCGCCGCGAACCGTCTCTTACGGCACACGCTCCGTACAGCCGCTATGCGGGCGGGCCAGATCCGCTACCAGCGAATTCACGTCGCCGGGGCCAGCCGCCGGGCGCGCCAGCGCATGACCAGCCGCACGATCAGGCCGGCCGGCACGACGAAGACGCTGAAGACCACTACCCAGATACCGATGGTCGCCAGCCACTCCGCGAACGCCAGCGCCGTCAGCAGTGCGTCGTGCAGTGTCTGCCCGGGATTCCAGCCGGACGGCGAGGGCGTGGCCGGCGAGCTTGCGCCGGTGGTCGGCGTGAGGTTGAGCGTGATCGAGTAGAAGGTCACCTGCCCGGTGAGCGCGTTCAGATGCGCCTCGATGCTCTCGATTTGTCCCTCGACATCGGTCAGCCGCTGCTCGATGGTCAGCACATCCGCGAGCGACGACGCCTTGCCCATCAGGGCTTGCAAGCGCTGCTGCTCGGTGCGCAGGTTGGCGAGCCGGGACTGCGTGTCTACATAGTCGTTGGTCACGTCCTGCACGGATTCGTGCAGCAGTAGTAGCTTGCCGCCGTGCTGGCCGGCGTAGTCCGCCAAATACCGCTGGATCTGCGGGTAGAGCGCCGCCTGCACCGAGAATGTCATGGCCACCGTGTACTGCGCGTCGTTGTCGCCGCTCTGCTCGACGTTCATGCCGGCGGAGGTTGCCTTCGGATCGGTGGACGTGATCCACGACTGCAAGTCCCCGGCAACCTTACGGGGGTCGCCCACTTGCATGTTCACCTGCGCGAACCTTCCCCCGTGGGGAGCAAGCGGTGTCACGGGTGACACGGCTGCGCGTCTTCGTCGCCTAACTGGAACGAGGAGCCGGGGCGCGCTGGCGGTGGCGGTGGCCGCATGCACGAGAGTGCAGCACACGCGGTGCCAACATACCGCCTATGCCCGCATGGCCCTGACTGGTGTGGTCAGGGCCATGCGCATGGTGCGGGGTTAGGCGTCAACGAACTCGATTTGGTCGAGCGTCACGTTCTCGTAGATGTCGGACGTATCCAGGGTAAGCCGGCGCACGTTCACCGACTGGACGTTGTCAGTCGGGCCATCCCGCAGGTCGTAGACCACGGCGATCACGATCCCTATGAAGACATCTGGCCCGATGGTGACGCGGACCTGCCTGCCCATAACCTCTTCTTTTCTCATGATCGTAGCTCCTCCTGGCCCCCTGGCAAACGCGCACTGTTCATCGTAGAGCTTGTCGCCTAAGTTTGCATAGATTCTACGCGATCTGCGCCGATGTGGAAACGCCTGCCCGCCTGGCTGCCGAGCAGCGCGATCAGATCCGCGGGATCGACCCATCCGCGGGATCAGATCGACAGATCGGCGGGCTTACCGACGATCCTCGATCAGCCAGATCAGCGAGATCAGCGATCCTCGCCCCCGCCGGCCACCGCCGCGCCACACCGCCTGCTTGGGCGCTTGACACCGCCCGGTGCGTGTGGTAGCATGCAGCTACTGCTAAGGGCCGAGAAGGCGCTGGCGGACACGGAAAAAGAAAAAAAGTCCGTGTCCGCTTGCGCCTTTTTTTCGTGGGACGCTGCCCGACAGGAGCCAGATTGAGATGGAGAGCGTAGAGGAGTTGCTGACCGCGACAGAGCTACGGCGGCGGCTGACGATCAAGGGGTTGCGGATTGGCGATCTTGCGCACGCCGCGAATGTGTATCCGAACGCGCTCAGCGCGATCTTGAACGGGCAACTGCCTATAGGCGAGCAGCGCCGCGAGCGCATCGAGCGCGCCATCATCGCGCTCGGACTGGACCGGAGTGTGGAGCCGCCGGCAGCGAAGCGACGCGACGAGGTCGTGTTCCGCATCCACCTCGAAGAGGCCGAGTAGCAGCCGGAGCGCATCCGGCAGACACAGCGAAGGCCGGCAGACGAGGAGACCTGCCGGCCTGACGCGCCACCCACGAGACCGAGCAGGAACCTATGAGCAGCGAATCTGACAACCAGTATGGCACGGAGTCCGACGAAAGTCAAGAGAGCGGCGAAGAATACGGCGGCACCGCCAACGCCACCAAGGAGCGACAGAATGGCCATGTCCCCCTCGCCTTAGAGACGGCGCGCAAGTTGCTGGCGCGCGGCGTGATGCCGACCTGGGCACCGCTGGGCGAGAAGCACATCAAACGGACCAGTTGGCAGGACGAGCGCTACGACCGCGACGCCATCGAGACGGTCTTCAATCGGCACGACATCAACGTCTCCACACGCAATGGCCACCTCATCGCTGCCGATGGCCGCGTGCTCAGCGATAAGTTCTTGGATGTGGACCTCGACATCCTCGAAGCTGTGCGCGTCGCCCCCTTCTACTTGCCGAAGACCGGGATGATGTGGGGCCGCGCGCACAAGCCCCGCTCGCACTACGGCTACCATCTCACCTCCAGCGACAAGGCACGCACGCGCGAGGACTTCGTGGACCCGCTGCTGCCCAAGCGCGGCAAGGATGGCCAGAAGGCCACCGTCGTGGAGTTGCGCTACAGCGGCCACAGCCTGGCACCGGGCAGCCTCAACACGATGAGCGACGGCATGCAAGAGCGCGTGCGCTGGGAGGAAGACGGCGACGGCGAGCCGAGCGTGGTCGCGTTCGAGACCGTCGAGTCGGCGGTGGAGCACATCGCGGCGGCGGCGCTGGTCGCCAAATACTGGACCGAAGGGATACGCCACCAGGCCGCGCTGCCCTTGGCCGGGCTGCTCTATCATGGCGGGCTGTCCGAGGGGGAGGCCGAAAGGTTCGTGCGCGCCGTCTGCGCGGGGGCACGTGAGGATGCGGAAGCCACCAGCAATCGCGTGGACTGTGTGCGCAGCACCTACGCGCGCGGGCGGGCGGGAGAGACGGTCACCGGTGGCCCGACCTTAGAAGACTACTTGGACGAGCGGGTCATCAAGCTGCTGCGCCGCTGGCTGCATCTCAAGCGCCACGCGGCGGGCGCGCTGCTGGGGCCGGATGGCTACGTGCTCGCCGATGATGGCGACGGCGAGCGCTTTGCCGCCAAGTGGGAAGGCAAGGCGCTCTACTGCGCAGCCGAAGATCCCTTTTCTGTCATCTTGGGATCGAGACCAGGAAAATTCAGCCTGTGTGGGCCAAGAACTCTTCAGGCAAGCATACAGCGCGCCACCTGACCTCTACCGGCCTAGCAGCGAGCAGGCAAAGCGAGCCGATCCCAACATGACAGATGAGGGAGATACCTGGTTCCTCTATGACGGCGTGCGCTGGCGCTCGGATGCCGACGTTGGCGAGGTGCGCGAGCGCGCCAAGCGGGTGGTCGCCGAGTTCCGCCGGGTGGTGGGCGCGGACGCGGCCACGTGCGGCCAGGGCGGCGTGGCGTCCTATGAGAAGTGCGTCGCGTATTCGCTGCGCCTGGGCGATGAGAAGCAGATCAGCGCGATGCTCAAGGCTGCGTCCACCCTGCCGGCGATGCGCATCACGCCGGACGAGTTTGACGCCGATCTGTGGCTCTTCAACACGCTCAGCGGCACCCTGCACTGTGACCCGAAGACCGGGCAGGTGGAGCTTCAGCGGCACAACGCGGCAGACCGCATCCGCTCGCTCGCGCCGGTGCCGTATGAGCCAGGCGCAACACACCCGCTCTTCACCCAAGTACTGGACCGCTTCTATCCCGAAGCGGACCGCCGGAGCTTCTTCCAAGAATCCTGGGCGTACACCTTGGGCGGCGAGCCGAAGCGCCATGCGTTAGAACTCGTTGGCCCCCATGACGCTGGCAAATCCACCACCCTCAAGCTCTGCGCCGCTGTGTGGGGCGACTATGCCGCCACCCTCATGGCCAGCAGTCTGACCAAGAGCTACCACAAGGGTGGCGATGTCGGGCGACCGGACCTCTGGCGCATCCGGCGTAAGCGGTTGGTGACGGTGGCCGAAGTCAGTCCCGACGACCGGCTGGATGTGGCGCTCTTCAAATCGCTCACCTCTGGCGGCGACGCCATGGGGCTGCGCACGTTCTTTGATGCCAAGGGCGGCGAGGATGTGGTCTTCCGCTGTGGCTTGTGGATGTCAGGCAACAAACCGTATGGTCCGCCGCCAGGGGAAGAAGCCGCCTTTGCCCGCCTCGATGTCTTGGCGTGCGACCATGTCGTCCCGGAAGACACGCGGGTGACGGATGAAGAGCGTGACACCACGGACCCGGCCATCGTGGGCGCGGCGGCGCTGGCGTTCGCCGTCGAAGGCTTCCACCGGTTGTACGGGGAGAAGCACGGCGTACTCGTTGCGCCGGAGTCCTCGCAACAGGCCAAGAGCGCGCTGCGCGACGCATTGGACGTGTGGATGGATACGCTCGATACGCTCTTCCACTTTGGCGGCGCTGCCGGCGACGCGCACGATGGCGTGCTGAAAGCCGATGCGTGGAAGGTGGCGCAGCAGGAGCGCAAGCGGCACGAAAGCGGCTGGTGGCCGACCGCCGCCGACCGCGCGGCGTTCGAAGATGCGCTGCTGCGCCACGGCGCGACGGCCCCCTACCGCTCGACCAGCACGCTCGACAACAAAATGACCTGGCGGCGCATGCGCTGGACCGATGACGCGGCGGCGCGCTATCGCGGGGAGATCACCCTGCCGACCGGCGAAAAGCCGTCGCCGCCGGCTGGGCAAGGGTCGGTGCTGTTTTGATTCCACGTGAGGAGGGATCACCGAGCGCTTGGCGGATACGTTTCATACGTTTTTCGCGCTTGCTTTCCCCCTTCTCTCTCTCGCGAAGCGATTTTCTTACCAGAGAAGGGGGAAACCAACCAGCAAAATCGTATCTAGCGTATCCGGCAGGCATCCGGTGAAGCACTTATAAGCAGGCCAAGCGGTGAGCGCGAGGCAGCCACAAACCTTGATGGCTTGAGATCAAGGTTCAAACGCGACGAATGTCGCCGGCACAGTAGAAGCCAACCCCGCATCGCAGCAGACCGGCTGCGGTGCGGGGTACACGGACGATGATGTGAGGATGGTGGTGGTGGTGGTAGGAATCAGCATGACGCCGAAGTTGACCTATGCGGAGTGGCGAGACTTCTACAAGGATGGGCGCTTCCTCTCGCAGTACTTTCGTGGCGAAGATGTAAGCATCCCCAAGCATTGGAGCGCGACGAAGCGGGTGCGTTTCAAAGCCCTCGTGGCCGATTCGCTCGAACGCGAGCGGCTGTTTAACCTGGCCATTGTATGGATGCGACCAGGGTACTAGCATGGACGCACACGAGGAAGGAAGACCGCGCTATGCCGCGAATGTGCAGTATCTGTAGCCACCCTGAGCGGGCGGCCATTGACCTGGAATTGCTGCGCCGCCAGGCGTCGTATCGCGCCATCGCCCGGCAGTATGGCCTAGAAGACGATGCCCTGCGGCGGCATGAGGCAAGCCATCTCGGCCCCAAGGTGCGTGCGGCCAAGGATGCGCAGGACCTCCTCGACAGCGCGGCATTGATCGAGGAGTTGCGTGACCTGCACCAGCACCTGAGAAGGCAACTGGACTTGGCCGAAGCCAGTGAGGATGGACGGCTCGCGCTGCTGGCTATCCGCGAAGCCCGGTGCAGTGTCGAAACCCTGCTGCGCCTGGGTCCGCTCGCGGAGATTGATGAGCGCCTGGCGGCGCTCGAACACCCCGAAGTGGACGAAGGACGCGCATGAACACAGCCAACGCAGTTGACCGCTATCTGCGGCGCGTGCGGCGGCTTGAAGTCGAGCAGCCCGCGCTGCGTAGGGGCGAACTGCCCTCACTCGACCTAACGTGGAACCAGCCGGCAGTGGACCGCGGCGGGCGCACACACTGGCTGGAGTTGTCGTGGCAACCCTGGATGCCTCCAGTGGCCTACATGATGAACTTGCTCGACTGCATCGAAGATGCAGCGCATAGGAAGCCTCGCGGCCGTTCACTGGAGTCCCTCAACAGGGAACTTGCCGAGATCCTGTGCCGAGGACCAGAGGGCGTGGACTTCATGTGGCGCATGATCGACGAGGACAGCGCCGATCGGAGCGTGCCGCCCAGATGAGCGAGGGCCAAGCGAGATAAACAGGATCATGGTGCATGAGCTGCTGGACGCCCGGATGCACATCGAGGAGATCGAGATCGAGGCCGATGGCGCGCGCACCTGCACGCTCATGCCGTTCACGGCGCAGCATCGTGCCTGGCTGCGCGAGCGCCGCGCGGCCGCCCTCACCGGACGCTGCGGCTGAGGAGCAGGACCAGGACACCCAGACGCCGGCAGCAGCGCATCGTGTTGCCGCACGCAACCGGGCGCATCCTGCCCAGCTAGTCCGCCAACCGGCGTAAGTTGGAAAGTATGGGCAGACATGAACTCACCGATGCACAATGGTGCCGACTGGCTCCGCTCCTCCCACCGCAGAAGCCCCGAGTCGGGCGGTCCTCGCATCCGCATCGACGCATCCTCAACGGTATCCTCTGGATCCTGGCAACGGGAGCTCCCTGGCGCGACTTACCCGTATAGTATGGCTCGTGGCACACCGTCTCCAGCCGCTTCTATCGCTGGCGGCGAGCCGGCATCTGGGCAGGCATCCTGGCGGCACTGCGGCGCCTTGCGGATCGCCAAGGACGGCTGGATTGGTCGGTGCAATTTGTCGACAGCACGATCGTGCGCGCCCACCAACACGCCGCTGGGGCCAGAGGTGGTCAGGCAGGTGAAGCCTTGGCCGTCGTCGTGGCGGGTTCGGCACGAAGCTCCACGTGCGTCCAGCCTAGCGCGGCAAGCCGCGCGTGCTGCTGGTGACGGCTGGCGAGCGACCCGACCAAACGATGTTCGCGCCGCTACGGGAGGAGGGCCAGATCCGGCGGGAAGGGCGCGGGCGATGCTGGTCTTGCCAGAACTGGAGGCACCATTCAGGAAGATGATGGGGCTCTGCTCTATTATGTCACCCATATCGCCATCTGCGTCGGCTAGCGCGTCCCTGCTCCTGCCCCCGCCCCTGCCCCTGGCCTCAAGGTCTTCGCCCACATTCACCTCTCGTCATCCGTTGGTACAAATCCTCTCCAGCATTGCCTCTCCAGCATTGCCTCTCCAGCATTGCCTCGCCTCGCTCAGCGTGACACGTCGGCGGACTGCTTGTTTGCCGTCCGACACCGTTAACCCACACTCGTCTCGAGATGTGCGGACACGCCCTAGCCCAAGAGCAGACCCGAAGGGACGCGCTGTAGGAACGATGGCGCACCCGCCACAAAGGTGCAATGGAGGGTGTTTCCTTACTTGCGGGGCTCCGGTTGAGGACACTCGTACCAATGGCCGCGCGCAGAGAACCGTAAGCATCATGTCACCCGGTGGAACCTTCTGGTAAACCTCCCCGGCCACACTGCCGGTGTGGGCACGGTGGCCCGTCGCGCGCCGCAGCACATCGGGAGAGGCGATTCCTCACGACTTGCCCGCCGACACCGGTAGGCCGGTCATGTCGGAGCGCGGCCAAGCGCAAGAGCTTCGCCACACACATCCGCTCCAGGCGAGAGAACGTAGACAAACAGCCTCATCTGCACAGGTAAGGAAGGCAGTAGCGCCATGGCGCAAGCGACGACTGATCTCTCTCGGCGCACCCCACAACAGGTCTTCGCGCATCACTGGGAGGCCCTCATGGCCAACGACCTGGATGCCATGGGGCAGGATTATGCTGAGACAGCCTGCATCATCACCCCGGATGCGGTCACGCGCGGTAGGGAGGGCGTCCGCACCTTCTTTGCCCGCGCGCTCCAGACGCTTCCCGACGCGCAGTGGAACGTCAAGACCACCTTCGCGGACGACATCCTCCTCCTTGAGTGGACTGCCGACTCCGCCAGAGGCAGCGTCGCCGACGGCGTGGAGACGTTTGTGTTCCGGGATGGTCTGATCCACTCCCAGACCGTCCACTTCACCTTGGTCCCCAAGCCATAAGCGATCTCAGCATGTGGGGAGATGCCGACGACACGGGACGTGCCCGAACGCCGCGGCATCGCGTCGCGAGGTGGGCAACCAGCCTCCTGACATCACTCTCAGACTCAGATACGGAGACACAGCATGAACATGACTATGGCACCGACCACCTACGTCGCCGACCGCACCGCCCTGCTGATCGTCGACCCCTACAACGATTTCATGAGCGAAGGCGGCAAGCTCTACGCGGCTACCAAGGAGACGGCGGAAGCGGTTGGCATGTACGAGCACCTGCGCACGCTGATACCGGCGATCCGCACGGCGCAGATCCAGGTCATCATCGTGCCGCATCACCGCTGGCGAGAAGGTGACTACAGGGGGTGGAAGCACATGAACCCATCCCAAGTGCGGACGAACGAGGGCCAGCACTTTGCCGCCGGCACATGGGGCGGAGAATTCCGGCCCGAATTCGGCCCCCGCGAGGGCGACGTCGTCGTGCAGGAGCACTGGTCACAGAGCGGCTTCGCCAATACCGATCTCGATGCCCAGCTCACCCAGCGAGGGATCGAGCAGATCATCCTCGTCGGCATGGTCGCCAACACCTGCATCGAGGGCGCCGCGCGCTTTGGCATGGAGCTCGGCTACCACGTCACCCTAATCAAGGATGCGACCGCCGCCTTCGACCAGGAAGGGATGCACGCGGCGCACGAGGTCGATGGGCCGCGCTACGCGCACGCGATCCTGACCACCGAGGGGCTGCTGGCCAGGCTGCCGTCCTTGGCTGGGCTGCCGTCCTGAGGCAGAGCACCGCTGGCCACAGCGTCGTCGTGGGCACCGTGGCCCTTCGCGCGCCGCAGCGCAAGCGAGTCGGCGGGGCGGATCGTGGGGAACCGCCCCGCCGACAGCACACGAGAGGAGTGCAAACCGATGGCAGAACGACTTCTTGACGGGACGGTTGCGCTTGTCACCGGCGCCAGCAGCGGCACCGGCTGGCACTACGTATGGGACGAGGAGCAAGTCCGACTGCTCTACGCATGCAGTGAGCTCACCGCGCAGCTCGCCTGGGAGTGCCACATTGCCCCTCGCGACATGCGCCCATATGACGACGACGTGCCGTTTTAAGCAAGCAGACGCGCGCAAGCACGAGCCTAGCTGCTGCATCTTGGCGCTGATCGCCAACGCCGAAGCAGCGGCTTGCTTGCGCACCGGCTCGCGTCTGTATTTGCGCGTGCAGACCTAGGCCTAGGCCGCCTCTAGCGTCGATACTCGAGAATCGAGCCGCGCCAGCTCCCCAGAGTGCTCACCAACCGCCCGCTTGATAATCGTTACATCCGCCTGGAGCTGCCGCACATCCTCGCGCAGCTCGTTAAACTCACCCCGCGTGGGAACATCAGCCACCAACTCATGCACCGCACGCAGCTCGTCACGCATCTGCTCCATGAGCACAACCGCATAATGAGGGCGTTTCGCCTGAAAATTCCAGGGGTGGCGACGCATGAACGCGGCCAGCAGGAGCTAGCTCCCAACCGGAGTGGCGGGAGAGCGGCGCGCGACGACCTAGTTCCCGGTTACACAGCGGGCGTGAGCCCAGCGCTCCTCTCCACGGCGAGCTCCCTCTCGGCAGCAATCCTCCACCACGGTCTAGGTAGCCAACGAGCGGTGCGAAGGGAAACACCAGTTTCGCCTGCGTGCTCACCTCCAAAGCGGAGGGGCGACAGTCATCCGTCCGGGAAACGCACCTGGATCAGCTTCGCAATCGGGCTACAGGCACCACTACGCCACGATCTCGTCTCGCCGGCTCCGCCCTCCAGTATGCCCCAGCCTGACCTCATTTTCATCCGCTTCCATGTCGGGCACAGACATCGCGCTTCGCAACTGAGGGAAGAGGGGTAGGATGCCCCTGAGCGCGGCTAGCTCCCGCGTCCAGGAGGCATCCCATAGCACCTACCCTGTGCAACAAACCAGGCGCCGGTCCTGCCACCATCCTATCACCGGACGAGGGCCACCGCGCTGCATGTGGACGCGCTGACGTTGGTCACGCGCTTGCACCTCTTGGAGGTCTGTCGCGTGGCGGTGCAGTTGGCCCAGCAGCAGTGTCCTCCGCCGCTGCCGGCGGGTCCTGGTGGAGCACCGCGGGTGTATACCGAGATACCGAGGCCTCTCTGTTGCTGCTGGCGCTCCTGCGGACCCTCTGGCGCTTGTCCTATCAAGAGGTCTATGATTGGTTGTGCGCCTGGCCGGCCTTAGCCCTGGCATGTGGGCTGCCACCAGGACCGGAGGGTCGGCCGCGTGTACCCAGTAAGGCCCAGCAGAGCAAGCGGTTGCGCGCCGCGGGTGCCCCGCCGAGCGAGATGCTCTTCCTGCTGCTGGTGCGGGCCGGGCTCTGCATGGGCCTGACCTGCGCTCGCGATCTGATCGTGGACAGTGCCCCCATCCTGGCCTGGCGCCGCACCGATCCCGATGCGGCCGTCGGCCATGCCCCCGCCCACCATCCCCGTCCGCTCCTATTGGGCTATCGGGTGCACACACTGCTCTGTCGCGGCACGGGCCTCCCGCTGCTCTTCCGCCTCTCCACGGCCAAGGTCCACGATACCCCCTTCGCTCGCCCCCTGCTGGAGCTGGCCCTCCACCTCTTGGCCGTTCGGCCGCGGGTCATCCGCCTGGATGCCGGCTACTGGGGGCTCAAGTTAATCGCTTGGATCCACGGGGCGCTCGGCGCTCGCGCCGTGATCCCCTGGAACCCCAAACGCCAGAAGCGGCGGGATGGTTTGCCACCCACGTGGACCGCCGAGGAACTGGGCAAGCGGACCAGTATCGAGCGGTTCTTCGGCCGGGTCTTCGTCTTCTTTCGCCTGCAGCGCCCGCCGGTCTACGGCTGGTCGGCGATCGAGACGCGGGTCGCACGGACCTATGCGGCCGTCTGGGTCATTGCCTTAGTCGCCTGGCAGGTAGGCCATCCCGATCTAATTCGCTCGCCCCGGCGGGTGCTTGCCCATGTGTGGGATGGGCTGGCGGCGTGAAGCGCCCGCACCAGAGGGGATACTGGCGCATATGGAAGCACATTATGACGACGCAGCCAACCTCCAGACCACGGGGATGGCGCCGGCGTTGCAGGCGGCGATCACAGCGCAGTACGCGCTGTCCTTCCAGGTGATTCGTCAGCTGTCTGGCGGTGAGGAATGCGCGATCTGGCTGGTGCGCTCGGAGCAGGGCCTGCTCGTCGTGCGCATGAGCCCGCGGTGGCGCTCGCTGACGCGGCTGGGCTGGGCCCACGCGCTCATGCGGGCTACCCAGCCTTTGCTCCCTGTCGTCATCGCCCCACTCCAGGCGCCCACCGGATCAACGCTCTTTGTCCACCAGGAGCACCCGGTCGCGCTCTTCCCGTATGTGGACGGTCACCACCTGGACCGCGAGGATGCGGCCCAACGGGGGGCCGCCGCGCGGCTCCTCGCCCACTTGCACCGGGCCCTGCTGACCGCCTCGGTGCCTTACGCCCCCTTCGTGCGACACCTCAGAGAGGCTCCCGGTGCGCCATGCAGTGAGGATCCAGCCTCGCTGCGAGATGCCGACTTGGATACTTGGCACGCCGCCCTCGTACGACGACCGGACGCTTTGACTTGCGGCCCGATTCACGGCGATTACTATCGTCGAAACCTGCTGGTGAGTCGCGGCGCGATCAGCGCGCTGCTCGACTGGGACGATGCCCACCATGACTTTCTCATGCAAGAAGTGGCCTGGTCAGCCTGGGGGTTCGCCAAGACCCCTTCGGGAGATGACTGGCATCGTGAGCGTGCCCGCACCTTTGTGCAGGCATATCGCGCTGCCGGCGGGCCGTGCCACGAAGACGAGTATAGCCTGCTGCTGCCTTTCATACGCTGGCGCCTGCGCGAGGAGGTCCGTTACAACCTCGCCGCTGCAGCCGTTGGCGAGCGCTGGGACCCCGAGTAGGTCGACAAAGAAGTGCATGCTTTTCAGCGGTTGCGTGGACACACGTTCGCGATCTAAGCGCGAGACGCTCTTGGGTCCGACCGGCACGCAGTGAGTCCTCGGAACAGGATAGCGCGCCAGAGCAGGCGAGCACAGCATGTCACTGCTGGCAAGCTCGTACCACGAACTGTCCACCAACGCGGTCATGGAGAGTATCGAAACGCTCTCAGTTGAGGCCAAATCGTTCGTCCAGGTAGAGGTGCCGTGCCGTGGCCGGAACCTGGCGAGACAGGCGCTCCAGCTCGCAGCGCAGCAGTGCGCTGCCCACCCGCAGGCGTTCCGATGTGGAGCACAGCTCGAGCAGTCGTTGCTTCTCATCGTAGTCGCACGTCAGACAGGTGCCGATCAGGTAGGAAACTTCATCGGCGTCATTCGGGATCTCGATCTGGCGCGGCTCGTCGTCGACGAGCGAGAGCACGAGCTGGAGATAGGTGGAGAGGGTCTCTCTGGCGCGGTGCAGTGGCGCGGCGAGATCATCCGGCGCTTCGTCGGTGTCGTGGACCGGTTGTACCAGTGCCGTGGTGTATGGCCGGTCATGGCGCAGCGCGGCGATATGGAAGCGGCTCGTGCCCAGAGCGAGCAGGTTGAAACGGCCATCTGGGAGTCGCTCGTAATCCGCGATGCGGGCGAGCGTGCCGACTGGAGCGGGGAGCTCGTGCTCGTGCGTGCCGCCGGCCAGCGCTAGCGCGACGCCGAACGGCGCGCGATCGGCCAAGCAATCGCCGATCATGTGGCGGTACCGCGACTCGAAAATGTGCAACGGCAACGCCATGCCTGGGAAGAGCACGAGGCCCAACGGAAACAGCGGAATCGCTATCAGTTCGTCCGCCATGTTCGTCTCCCGTCCGCCACCCGCCCCCGCGCGAAGCAGCACGCGGGAACGCCGGCTATCCGGAGGCTTTTGGCAGAGTGTATCATGGGTATATTGCGCCGTGCCAACGTGCGTCATCGCAAGGATCAGGAGCAATGCTGATGCGGGATGTTGAGGGCCACACGCAGGCGCAGCGCAGGCTCGCCCAGGCCGCAGCGAGCGGGCAGATTGCTCATGCATATCTCCTCACCGGGCCAGATGGCATCGGCAAGACGACGCTCGCACTGGCGTTCGCGCGCCTGTTGCTTTGCGAGCGGCCAGGCATGCAGTCTGGCGACGCCTGCGGCGACTGCGCGCCGTGCCGCAAGATCGCGCACGGCACCCATCCCGACGTGCGGCAGGTGGAGCTCGAGGAAGGCAAGCGCCTGCTCGGGATTGATGCAATCCGCGAGACCGTGATCCGCCTGGCAAATCTCGCGCCCTCCGAAGGCAGCTGCCGCATCTTCATCCTGCGGACTGTGGAAAGCATGACACCGGCGACCGTCAACGCGCTGCTCAAGACGCTCGAAGAGCCGCCGCCGGGTGTGATCTTCCTGCTCACCAGCGCTGATGTAGAGCACGTCCTGCCGACCGTGCTCTCTCGCTGCCAGATCATCGCGATGCGGGCATTTACGGCCCACGAGATCGCAGCGGCGTTGCAACGCCGGTGGGGCGTCGGCGCTGATGAGGCGCGCGCGCTCGCCGCCGTAGCCAACGGGCGCCTCGGCTGGGCGGTGCGGGCACACGAGCAGCCACAGCTGCGGGAAGCGCAGGCGGACCAGCTCGAGCGCATCAGACGCCTGACAGCAGCGCCGCGCGACGAGCGGATCCGTGCGGCGGGCGCGCTGGCCGCGGACGCCGACTCCGCACGCCAGGCACTCGAGCTATGGATGCAGTGGTGGCGCGATGTGACGCTAGCCGCGAACGGCGCAGCGCATCTGGCAAGCGAGGGCGAGGCCCGCCGCCATGCCGAGCGGCTCGGACACGAATTGGGGCCAGAGGCGGCACGGGCGTTCATGCAAGCGCTCCTTGCGGCACAGGAAGCGCTCGATCAGAATGCCAATCCGCGCCTGACGCTCGAGGTGCTGCTGCTCGACCTGCCAACAGTCTCCACCGGCAACGCGGTGCGCTAGCCCGGCGTGCGCACGGTCGCGCGGACCGGAGCGCCACGGCTGTGGGGTGACGGGATGGCCCGATCCCGACGACGAGCGCGAGCACAGACAGTGCGGGTGTGGGGTGAGGCAATGCGTACAATGCATACAAGAAACCGGAGACGCCCACATTGCGGATGGTCGTCCCCGGCTCAAGGCCATGCTGGCGGCCGCAGAGGCTACTGGACCGTCACCGTGACATTCATATTCGGATGGACGGTACAGGTGATGTCATAGGTGCCAGCGGTGTCGAAGACGATGTCCTTCGACGGGTCGCCGGCGTTGATGGTGAACCCAGGGCCTTTGAGCGCCGTCGGGCCAGTCGCGCTTGTATTGCAGGATTCGTCCTTACCTAGACAAATCACATGCGTGCCGCCGCTGCCGGCCGGATCGACGAAGTGCACGGTGTCGCCGGCCTTCACGGTGATCGCATGGACGACGAAGTTCGTGGCATCCATCGTGACAGTACCCGGAGGAGTGGAGCTGCTATTGCCCACCTGTTTGCCACAGGCACCGACGATGAGCGCGAGCATAAACAGTACGGGAATGAACGCGAACGCAAGCCTCTTCATGTGAGTGCGAGACCCTTTCCTGGACGCTTCTACGATCTATGCGCGCACCAGAATGTCGGCGCGTAACGGCGCAGTGCGAATGGGACGGCATCCGGCTTCTCGCAGAACGCGTACCCGTGATGACTATAGCAAAGGCTTCTGTCGCCAAGCAATCCGGCGTGAACCTGATGCGCATCCTCAGGTATTGTCCTGATGCGACCTGGGCAGCACAGCGAGCACGAGCGGACGGCGCGGCGGCTAGTCGCGCGCGAGACGGTATCCAACACCGGGGATCGTCTGGATAAAGCGGGGGTGTGCGGGATCCGGCTCGATCTTGCGGCGCAGCCGGCGGACGTAGACCCACACGAACTCGACCTCATGCGCATAGCCGGGTCCCCAGACGCGCTCTAGCAACATCTCATGAGTGAGCACTCGGCCGGCGTTCTGCGCCAGCGTGCGCAACAGCTTGAACTCCGTCTTGCTGAGCGCGGCGGGCTTGCCCGCCACTGTAACCGTCCGCTGCTCGAAGTCCACCTCCAGGCCACCTGAGATGAACGTCGCATCAGTTGTGCCGGTTGGGTGCTGCGCCGTCTCCCGGCTACGCAGCGCGCGGCGCATGCGCGCCACCAGCTCCTCGATCGCCAGGGGCTTGCCGAGATAGTCGGCGGCGCCGAGGTCGAGCGCGCGGGCGCATTCGGCGGGGTCGTGCTGGTCCACCAGGATCAGCGTGAGCGCGTCGGTCCATTCGCGCACACGGCGCAGCCTGTGCTCGACCGGTTCCGCTTCGCCGTCGAGGCTGCCGCTCAAGAGCAGTAGGTCAGGCTCTTCGCGCGCGATCAGCCGCTGCGCTTCCTCTAAACCTGCGGCGGCGAACGTCCGAAAGTATTGGGCGTCCAGGTTGGCGCGCAGGTAGCGCAGCAAACGCGGGTCGCGCTCGATGACGAGAACGACTGGGCGGCTGCGTGGAGGGAAGAGATCGTGCTGGGCGTCCGTCTCTTCAGTGGCGACAGGAGCCAGCAATGGTTGAGCGGCCAGCGTACGCGGCACGTGCGCCAGGGTCAATAGCAGCAGTATGCCCGCTCCCGTAGTTGGCGGCTCTGCCCACAGCCGCCCGCCGTGGAGCGCACAGATCGCTTGCGCGACCGGCAGCTCCAGCCCGCCATACATTGCCTCAGCGGGCTGACCAGCAGGGACGAAGAACGGCTCAACCATGCGCGATAGATCGCCCGCCGGCTCGCCGTGGCCGATGTGACGCACGCTGATCATGACATCGTCCGCGCGCGGCAGCAGCTTCACCCGGACGGGGCTGCCCTCTGGTGACACGCGCACCGCGTGGCCAAGGACGAGGTCGAGCGCTTGCTCCACCAGCCGCGCATCCGCGGCGATCTCCGGCACTGTGCCGGGGAGCGCCAGCTCGAAGGAGTGGCTCGGCGCCTGGGCCTGCCAGCGCGGAATGATGCCGATGAGCAGGTCGCCGAGGTCGACACGCGCGACACGCAGCGCCGTCTGTCCCGAGCGCAGCTGCTGGAGCGTTTGCAGTGCCGCGGAGGCCGCGCCCAGCTCGTCGCGGTGTTGCCGCAGGGCGGCGACCACGCGCTGCTGGACGGCGCCGTCCCAGCGCTTGCCTGCGGGACCGTGGGCGGCAAGCTCGGCCAACAGCGCCTCGATCGGGGTTTGAAAGGCGTTCAGCGCCCGCGCGAGCAGCGGCTGGTCGCCCACAGGATCAGCTGATGAGATGGTACCCTGATCCGGTTCCGCACGCTGCACGTCAGCGCCTTCTCTGGCAGGGAGACGCTGACCGGGAACGGATGGGACTGGCACGGAGGAGCTTGAGTGCGCTAGTGTGTTTGTAGTGCGCATGCACGATCATCGCCTTACGACAGCCTGAACGCCGAGCATTGGCAGCGCTACCATGAACTATAGCAAGACCGCGATGCCCATGCAACGTGTCGGGCGGGCCGCAGTATCGAGCCGCAGTGTTCAGGCAACTGTAAGGTGGGGTCGGGCGCCTGCAAGAGTATTGTTCAGGCGCCCACGCTACAATCAAGCGACATATACCCATCTAGCGAAGGGGAGCATATGCGAGCGGTGCAACCAGCGACGACGGTGAGCGCGCCGGCCTGGCGTGCATCACTCGGGGCGTACGTGAACCTGATGAAGCCTCACGTGACCGTGCTGCTGCTCGGCACGACGCTGGCGGCGATGGTGGTGGCGGCGGGCGGCATGCCCGCGCCGTGGCTCACCGTGGCGACGCTGCTGGGAGGGGCGCTGGCCGCCGGTAGCGCGAACGCCCTCAACTGTTACTGGGATCGCGACATCGACCAGGTGATGAGCCGTACCGCGCGGCGCTCGCTGCCCGCGCGGCGCGTGCCAGCGTCACACGCGCTGGTCTTCGGCCTGGGGCTCGGCGCCGTCTCGTTTGCCATTCTCTATCGCTTCGTAAACCTGTTGAGCGCCGTGTTGGCGCTGTCCGCGATTCTGTTCTACGTGCTGGTCTACACGATGTGGCTCAAGCGCACCACGCCGCAGAACATCGTGATTGGCGGCGCGGCCGGTGCGGTGCCGGTGCTGGTGGGTTGGGCCGCCGTGACGAACGGCATCGGGCTGGCGGCGATCTGGATGTTCATGGTGATCTTCCTGTGGACGCCACCGCATTTCTGGGCGCTCTCGCTGCTGCTGAAGAAGGATTACGAGCGCGCGCACGTGCCGATGCTACCCGTCGTCATGGGCGAGCGGGAGACGCACCGGCAAATCGTGCTGTACTCGCTGCTGCTGTTGGCGGCGTCGCTGGTGCTTTTCGCGACGCGTGAGATGGGCTACTTCTATCTGGTCGCGGCGGCCCTGCTGGGCTCGGGCGTGGTTGTGCTCGCCGTGCTGCTGGCGGTGCAAAAGACACTGAGCCGGGCGCGCACGCTGTTTTGGTTCTCCAACTATTACTTGGCGCTGCTCTTTGCGGCGATGGTGATAGACCGCGTAGTGCGCTAGCGTGCGCACGTGGTCGCGGGCGTTGCCGATGGCGGCGCGTAGCGTTACACTTAATGGTTGAGCGCGTGTCGCTCTCATCGCTGTGGCGCCGCTTTGTTGCGGCGCCTGGATGCCGAGGAGGACGAGGAACTGAAGATGCGGTTTCCTACTCGACGGGGCAAGTGGGCAGGCGCGGCCGTCGTCGCCTTGATTGCCTGTGCAGTATTGAGCGCATGCGATCGCTCACCAAGCATCCTGCAGCCGGCGGGGCCCATCGCCGCGACCCAGTCAGGTATTGCCTGGTTGATCTTTGGGCTGTCGGCGTTCATCTTCGTCGCGGTGACGTCCGTGCTGCTCTACTCGATCGTGCGCTTCCGCGCGCGCCCCGGCTCGCCCGATGCCCGGCAGGTGCACGGCAACACCAGCATCGAGATTATCTGGACGGTGCTGCCAACGGCCATTCTGTTCATCATACTCTATGTCACCATCTCGAACATGTTTGCTCTGGCCGAGCCCGTGAACGCCAACCCGCTGGTCGTGCGCGCCGTCGCCCACCAGTGGTGGTGGGAGTTCCAGTATGCCGACAGCGGCGTGGTCTCCGCCGACGAGTTGCATATTCCGGCCGGGCGGGTGGTGCACCTCGAGCTCTTCTCGGACAATGTGATTCATAGCCTGTGGGTACCACAGCTCGGCGGCAAGACAGACGTCATCCCCGGCCACGACAACACGATGTGGCTCAAGGCTGACAACGCCAACATCACCTATCGTGGTGAGTGCACCGAATACTGCGGCACGCAGCACGCCCATATGGACTTCGTGGTCGTGTCGCAGACTCCCACGGACTTTCAAGCCTGGGTAGCCAGCGCGCAAGGCCCAGCCATCGCGCCCGCCAAGGGGACCACGGAGGCGCTCGGCCAGCAGGTCTTCTTGAAGTCTGGGTGTACGTCATGTCACGTGATCGACGGCGTGACCAATGTGCCGGGCGTGAAGATTGGCCCGAACCTGACGCACTTCGGCTCGCGCCAGTTGATCGCCGGCGGTGTGTTGAGCAACACCCCCCAGAATCTCGCCGAGTGGATACGCAATGCGCAGGGGGTGAAAGAGGGCAGCGATATGCCGAGCTTTGGCACCAACACGATCAGCCAGGAGCAGCTCGACCAGCTTGTCACCTACCTGGAAAGCCTGAAATAGCGGAAACTCTGGACACCGCGTGCGGCGCAGTGGAGCAGCCGCGCTAATGACGAACCCTTACTCCCGGTCGCGAGCCTGGGATACAGACTTGGAGGAGCAGCCATGGCAGTTGGGAGTATCGCCACTCGCGGACGTGCAGTGCGGCGATCCTGGACCCAGACCACGGTCGGATCCTGGATCACGACGAGCGATCACAAACGGATTGGCATTCTCTACATCTACACGGGCTTCATCTACTTCCTGCTCGGCGGCCTCGAAGCAGCGCTGATTCGCGCGCAGCTGGCGACGCCGAACGGCAAAGTGCTCAGTCCAGAGCAGTACGATCAGGTCTTCACCATGCATGGGACGACCATGATCTTCCTGTTCGTCATGCCGACGATGGCCGGTTTCGGCAACTATCTCGTGCCGCTGATGATCGGCGCGCGCGACATGGCGTTTCCGCGGCTGAACGCCCTCGGCTACTGGCTGGTGTTCTTCGGCGGCCTGCTCATGTATACCAGCTTCCTGTTCGGCGCGGCGCCGAATGCCGGCTGGTTCAGCTACGCGCCGCTGACGGACGCCAATCCAACATGTCTTGCATCCGGCTTCTCAAGCGTACAGGCGGCGGCGCAGTCTGCCGCGCAGACGGCAGCACAGGGAGGCGCAGGGTGTTTCGGCGCCGGGCCGAACATGGACTTCTGGATCATCGGCGTGAACCTGCTCGGCATCGCCTCGATCGTGGGCTCGCTGAACTTCATCGTGACAATCCTGCGCATGCGCGCACCGGGGCTGACGATCAATCGCATGCCGCTGTTCGTCTGGATGACGATGATCACGGCCTTCCTGCTAGTCTTCGCACTACCCAGCCTGACGGTCGCCAGCTTCTTCCTGCTGTTTGACCGGCACCTCGGCACGCACTTCTATCAAGCTGGGTTCGGCGGCGATCCGCTGCTCTGGCAGCACCTCTTCTGGTCGTTCGGCCACCCGGAGGTGTACGTGCTCATCTTACCCGCCTTCGGCATGATATCGGAGATCTTGCCCGTCTTCTCGGGTAAGCCCATCTTCGGTTACACTTTCGTCGCCTGGTCGGGCGTCGCCATCGGCTTCCTGAGCTTCACGGTGTGGGCGCACCACATGTTCGCGGTGGGGCTGCCCACCATTGCGCAGGCGTTTTTCGCCTCCACCACGACGCTGATCGCCATCCCGACGGCGGTGAAGATCTTTAACTGGGTGGCGACGCTCTACGGGGGGAAGCTGCGCTTTACGACGCCGATGCTCTTCGCCACCGGCTTCATCGCGATGTTCCTGATCGGTGGGCTGAATGGCGCGGCGCTGGGCGTGGTGCCGTTCGACTACCAGGTGACGGACACCTACTTCGTGGTGGCGCACATCCACTACGTGCTCTTCGGCGGCGCGGCGCTGGCCATCTTCGCCGGCGTCTTCTACTGGTTCCCGAAGTTGTCTGGCCGCATGCTGAACGACACGATGGGCAAGATCCAGTTCTGGCTGTTCTTCATTGGGCTGAACCTGACCTTCTTCCCGATGCATATTCTCGGGCTGCTCGGCATGCCGCGCCGCCAGTACACGTATCCGCCGGGCCTCGGCTGGGACGGGCTGAATCTGACGGCCTCTATCGGTGTGCTGTTCCTGATCGTCGGCGTGCTGATTTTCATCGCGAACTGGTTCATCACGATTCGCAAGCCGGCGACGGCGCCCAGCGATCCCTGGGACGGCTTCACCCTGGAATGGGCGACCACCTCGCCGCCGCCGACGGAGAACTTCGTGACGATTCCGGTCGTGCGCAGCCGCCGACCGTATTGGGACACCAAGTATCCGGAGAAGGCGGACTGGCGTGTGCCAGTCCATTAGCAGAGCTGCCGACAGGCAGACAGATGGAGGAGTGGCATGGGCAGCGAGAGCGCACCGGGCCTAAGCCGGCGGGGCATGCTTAGCCTGGCTGGGGTCTCGGTCGCGTCCCTCGCGTTGCTGCTGCTGCTCTTCTCGCGGCTCGTGGCGGCTGGGCACGCGGTGAATCAGGCGCCGTCATCGCCCTTGATCGGGCATCCGGCGCCGGATTTCACCATCGTGACATGGAACGGCGATGCGGGCCAACGCGTCCACCTGGCGGACCTGAAGGGCAAAGCGGTCGTGGTGAACTTCTGGGCCTCCTGGTGCGCGGACTGCTCGGATGAGGCGCGTGTCCTGCAGGCGGCATGGCAGAAGTATCACGCCGACCGCGTGATGTTCGTCGGCATCGCGTACAACGACCAACAGGCGGCTGGGACAACGTTCTTGCAGCAACATGGCGTGCAGTATCCAAGTGGCGCGGAGCAGAACGGCACGGCGTCGGTCGACTACGCAGTGACAGGCGTGCCAGAGACCGTTTTCATAAACGCGCGTGGCATTGTCGTCAGCAAGTCGCTCGGCGCTGTCTCGGACGGCGCGCTCGACCAGGCGGTTCAGGGCCTATTGCGGCAATAGACGGAGCGCATGACGCATGAGCATGAGCGCACAAGTGAGCATAGGAGGAGCGCTGGCGATGTTCGTCGCCGGCGTGCTGTCCTTCTTTTCGCCTTGTGTCGCCCCGCTGGTGCCCGGCTACATCGGCTACCTATCCGGCTCGGTGATAGCCGCGGGCGAGACTGACAAAGTGGAGCGGGCGTCGAGTCGCAACG